>Ga0049105_1000851_pt1 | contig 12086 bp, 9 predicted proteins | sample WorMetvaBAHAMAS1_FD_61260 | JGI IMG/M metagenome (GOLD analysis project Ga0049105, IMG submission 61260) | Worm MetaG Olavius vacuus BAHAMAS.1 | ecosystem: Host-associated > Annelida > Digestive system > Unclassified | place: Germany: Marburg | collected 2013-04-09 | reverse complement strand
AATCAGGCGACCAGCTTTGATGGAGTTATTCCTTCTGGTAGCCTTCCACTGTATTTCTAGTTGTTTTAATTATTGTTTTGTTTCTTATTGTGGAAAATAAAATATCTATCTATCTATCTAGGATAACTGTCACCCGGCGAAAATGTTGATGAATTAATACAACACGACGGGAGATTCCTATGTGACATTCTGACCGGGAGGAATTTTGACCGCGGGGTGTTTTGACAGGATGAAGTGTCGGGAGAGATGGAGGAGTTACAGTCAGGTGAAACGGTACAACAGTGCACGCCTCAACACGCACCGACGCAACGTCCCCGAATTAGGTCAAACCCGAACAGCCAGTCAATATTTTGTGGATTATCTGTCGACAGTTTTCTCGTGCAAACAGCCTACAAATTATTACTGAACGCAACCAATATTCGCAAGTTAGTCTAACTGTTCGGTCACTGTGTATATATAACAGAGAAAATACTTACTCGTTTCCAATCTCTTAAATGTAGGGATGCAGCTGGCAGATTAACGAAACATTTGGAAAGTATAACATATACTATAATAACACTAGGGTAGAGTTTTGTTCTCCCCTACCATGGGCGCCCACAGGCATGGGCAAGAAGGGACACTTGCCTCCCCCCCCCTATGCAAAATGTTGTAAAGTGTTTTTTGTGCATTAGTAGTTACAGCAAAACGCTCAGTAGACGAATTATTTATGCATTATTCTCACAAACTGTCGTTGGCTTCTGGGGGTTTCGCCCCTAGACCCCACCAGGGCTTTATCCCTGGACTCCGCTAAGCGACTTTTGTCCCCAGACCTCCAATTTACCCACCCCTGGAAAAAAATCCCGCGGGCGCCCTACATGTGCCATAGCCCCAAACGGTTCCCCACTTTCGAGTGCTATAAACACTACTAAATATATCGAGAGCTTGGAGAATAACGGTCAGTACTGTAAAGTACTAATTGATTGGATGAACGGAACTGAACGTGTCTTGAAATAGACTTACCGACGACGGACAGTGTGCCTGGAACCATGGAGCCGACAAAAGCCGTCTTTCCTTTCCCGGCTTGGAAGTGTTCGAGTAGTTCCGGCATGATGATGCCGAACATGTAGCAGATTCCGCCGACAATGAGATTTGAGATGAAGGCGGCGGCGACGACCGCCCATCCCCAGCCACCGTCCGGAGGCAGCGCAACCGTCGGCTGGTCGACGTCGTCCATGTCCAGTTCGGGCACCCGGTCGGCGTGCTTGTCGGCGTCCTTATCGACGACGACGCGGTGGTGGTACGGTGCACTGATGTCGACATCCTGTTCGTCGACGCCACAGTCTCTGTAGCTGGTCGCCACTCCGGACGTCGTCATTACGTCACCTCATTACAACCGCTCCGTCTCCGATATGACCTATAATGTGTTTGGTGGGACGTTAAACCTTGCTCTAACCTATCTATCTATCTATCTATCCGTTCCGCCGACTAACGCCGCTATAATGTGTATACGCCTATGGCACAATCTGCTGTGGTACTGACCCTCGAATACATTATGTATTGTTGTACTGTAGTCAGTCTAGAGCCCGTGTGATTGGCCTATTTACTGCTCGCACATTCGTTCGCCTGGCCGTTGTGATCAAGCGCGTTATAATAAATAGGGCGTACGAAGCCGAAGACCTCTGCCGTCGGCCCGTCAATAGCGTTTCCGCCATAGGCCAGAATTAATGTGCCCACTCCGCATGCACACACACACACACGCGCACATATTTGAGTTGCGGCTTCTAGCTGACAAACACCAAGGCGATTCCAGAAAAGAGTGGAGGAGGCCATCGCGCCTTGACATACTAGAATATTTTTTGTGAATTTCGTAGAATTTATCGTTTTCAGAGGAATCCCACTAACAAACGGTGAAACGTGTTGGGGGTATCATGTAAAATTATTGTTTTTGTTTAATTCTGACCACCGATGGGCCCGTAGACAGACATCTGGAATGGGCTCAAATAGCCGAGGGGTCGGAAAGTTTTCCAGTGTATTTCAGTGTAGTTCCCCCATTAGCTGAATACCGTTTGCTGGCTTTATAGTGATTTTGTAATTTCAAAAATAGTAAAATAGTCCCTTACTGACGCTGTACTGCATATTCATTTGTTTGCTGTCATGGCGAATAGCCTACAGTGTGTTCCAAAAAAGTGACGCCAAAATTCAAATCACTATAACTATACGGCACATCTTATCAAAATTAAATATCCTCTTAGCGGCTTTAATTATCATCTTTCCGATGTAAACGTTGCAAATTTCAACAAAATCCACCGTCACAGTTTCTAAGCAACAGCTGTTTAAATGGAACTCAAAAACAGAACACAGTGTATATGGCAAAACAGGCGAATATGTATCATATTCTGGCAACACACAGAAACAGTGGCACATTTTATGAGTGTATAAACTATGATATATTGTGTAGCCTACACTGTCTAGATGTAATAGCAACTAGGGTGGTCGCTTCTTACTTGCTATCTGTCTGGATCCTGGCAGCAACTGGCCTCGCCGACTATAGGTAAGCGCTGTTTGTATACAGAAGACCGAGTAAACATTCTACCGTGCTTACGGTGACAGATAAATTGAATACTGTTTGCAGTGCACTTCTCCTTCGTTTTCACCGCATTTCACACACACATCAGATCATCTGAAGTATCACCATCCTCATTATCCATCACTATTTCATTCTTCCACTTCAGCACAAAAATGCACCTGCTTCACAAATCATTCCAAGCTCATAGGCAGACTAACACTAACCAATTTGCTAGGTGGAGCCAACTGGATTTAAGGTAGGGGCGGATAGCCCGAGAGGGCAGCACTGGAGTCCAAAAGAGCCCACCAAAGGGCCCGTAAACTAGCGGGAGCACAAGCTCGTGAAATAAGTCAATCAATGCTCAATCAATCAATCAATGCTTTATTTTCTCAGTTGGACAAAACGTAACCGAGTACAACGAATGTAAGAGAAGGCTATAGGGACTGTTGGGTGATGTCCACCACTGGTCATGCTCGAACTCATTTTCACTTGCCTGACGCTTGCTATGGAGTCAGCCAGCAACGTTTTGAATGACTAGGCTAAGACTAAAACTAACTGAATCTCTCTCTCTTTCTCTCTCCCCTCTCTCTGTGTGTCTCAGTAGCGTCACTAGGGGGACCTCCCTGGGTGACGCCACCCAGGGGGTGATAACCTAATGAAAGTATAAAATATTTTTGCAGCTGAATTGGACAAACGATTAGATGAGAGAGAGAGTGGTAACGGTAGGACGGTACTCTGTAGGACGATGACTAAAATGTGATCATTTTTGAGGACGATGACTATGTTTTTTTTTGTTTTTTATACGTCTTACGTTGCCTGAAATGAAACCGACTGCTGTCCGTAAAAACGTATCAAACCTCGAGCGATTTTAATATTTTTGTTTGCTAGTGACCTACTTAGATGTAGTGCGCCTTACAAATGTACTTACTTACTTACTTACTTACTTACTTACTTACTTACTACTGTAACCGAAAATAAATGTCAATAATAGAACACACACTGACTTACTGGTTATTTTAACAGCGTCTTGCTAATAACATCACAAAATGTGTCATTCTTTTCCGGCGACATATACGAACGAAAATGTTAAAAGATATTTACCAAGTGATGAGCGACTGCCACTACGGTTTCGGGTGATGTGGGCAATATTGTACTATGTATGCATGCAACGTTGGCTCCTTTATTCATGATGGAAACTGCACAAAACTTACAAAATCGGTAAGGATTTAACAGATTTACAGTCAGATAGAGACTGGCACGTTTTCTGTTGATTTCTAAATTCTAATAGACCACAATTACTACCAGAGACCACAGGGGCTTCAGAGTGGGAACTGGGATCTGGCTGAGGAGGGGCTCTCAACCTTTTCCAGCTGGGGTCTAGGAGCATCGTCCCTTCCAAAAAGTTGACCTTTGACCTTGAATCTCCGCATTTCAACGCTTTTTACCGGCTAGACAGTGAAGAGAGATAGCTCTTTGCTTCCTGTAGCATCACAGTGTGTACAGTACATGGGCCAGGCTGTGCAATGTGTGACTATCCCTACACAGATTTTTGTGGGTTTTTTTGCCATCTGGAAATTTTAACGATTGAAAGTCGCAGTTTACCTCTCTTTCGCTGGACCGTCTGACATAACAATGCCCAGCTTCAGAAAGCACACGTTCTACATACACACTGCACAAGACCTTTAGCTACTGTAGCTGTACTGTGTCTGCGAATAGAGTGTGCGCAATAACACCAGAATACCGACTCTGCGGGGAACAATTTACAATCCTGCTAATTCGCCGCCCGCTACATGCGTATACCACAGAGAGTCGTGAGAACAACACGGCATAATGCCAAACATCGCAATAACGGCTTGCATTCGACAATGTAGGCTACTTGAGCGGGCTTACGTGTTTATTTGCTGTTTCAGAGTTTCTCTTACTGCTCTGTTTATTCGTGTTTATTCGTGTGTAACACAGCAACACATAAAAATACAATTGTATATAAAAACTACTAATACTAATAGCTATGATGCAATATTACAATACATAGAAAAATAAAACTATATAAAAAGAAGTACAAAAAATGAGTGAAGAAATTAAAATCATTGCAAAAAGACATCCACATATCAAATTATCATCATAATCATCATCATCACGATATATTTTGTTAAGAAACTATGTACAGCACAGTTAATCTGGCAATGCATCGAACTAGGCTTATAAGGCTAGAAGCATTTATAATAGCCGGTCGCTAACACGTAAGCACAGAAACACTTGTGTGATGATGTTTAACATCGTTTAAGAATACCATAGAAATCAACGTTGTAATTCTCCGTAGTAATTAATTCATTTCATTCATATTCGTTTAATGAGCCATGACAACGCATAGCATACAATGAATGTTCTTAGTCGCGTCTGTCTGCGTGTCTGTCTGTAATGTCTTACTTTTGAAAGCATTGACGTAGAAAGTTTATTTTTTGACAAGCAGGTAGGCCTACATCATCAGAATATCTCGGTCAAGTTCATATATTAAGATCATCGGGTCGAGGTGAAGGTCATAAGAGCAAAAACGCGTGTATATGTATCCTGTTCACAGATGCAATAACTTGGAATCGGTGAGAGATAGGACGTAAGTTAGCATTAATCACTACTAGAAAGTCGCATAGAGCCTTTCTATTGGTACCAAAATCGGTGACTTTGAATGGCCTTGCCAGGCATACTGGCCGTTATTTTGCGTATACGGAATTCGGCAGAATTACGTCAAAGTGGTTAAAGATAGACCCATACTGTCTATGACAGAAATGTAGTCCAAAAATTTAGTTTTTAGCGATATATGATTTATGGCGATATTCTCAAAGTTGAGAACGAATTCGTTAGAGAGAGAGGTACCCATGTCAAAAGCGATAATTCGAATGTAACTTCACTAATAGGAAGTCACATACGGACTTCCGATTGGTATAAAGATCAGTGACCTTGAATGACCTTGAACGGCGTAATGACCGCCGACCCGCGCTATCTCTGCGGTAGTGAGCTTCTTGCTTGTACTATTACATGCTCATGTGCGTACCGCGTTTGTCACACAACGGTGATAGGTATTTTATACGAGAGGCATTGTATGGGCATTGTCTGAGGTCCGCTTGATAGGACGATTTTGTTCGGCTGCCCTTGGGCCATCTTCACCCCTTCCAACTAGTGACAGATCGGCATCATGAGCTGTGTTACGGATGAACAAATATTACTACTGTATATTACAACAATGTGCGAACAGTCAAAGCCATTCCGTGATACATCGCCTGCAGTTCACAGTCCAGTCGCATATTGCATGCGTTATACTGTAGACCTATCCTTCTGTTGCGGAAAATAACTTGTAACCCACATGAAGTCGGCGGCATTCACTGCCGCTTGTGAAATTCTCCAGCTTAACAATCGCCCTCGCTAACCAGCAACGCAATATGTATAAGTACTTACGCCGTTTAAAGCCTAGAAAGTTAGAAACATTGCAGGATTAAATAAATAAGTAATTAAGTATGATAGGTTTCCAAGACATTGCATTAATGGTAGGTCCAGCATTGTTGTCGTAAATTATGTAGTGTAAAATCAAAGTAAAAGACAGAAAAGGCAATTATTTTTTATTTATTTTTGTTCAATCCGCGTGGTACAATAATGCTTTGACTTCAGCCAAGGTCACTTCTGCGTTAGTAGCACAAATAGTAGAAGCGCTCCAGCTCTTAAGCAGCTTCAACAATTTTTTGGCTGGTGTGGGCACCGGGACACTGTGGAGTAATCAGCAATAAAAAGCTGATTTTCCTGCCAAACAGGCTTCTCAGACTCCTTTTACAGGTCCAGAACCTGCATTAGGACTATTCTCACCACTGTACGCGACGGTCTCAAGAAGTTGTCAATCCGTCAACAGTGAAAATTATGGCAGGCACTTCCTGGTTGCCGCTAGTCCAAAGAAATGTTGCGTAAACCGCTAGATGCTGGGTTGAGCAAATACGCCTTGGCTTTACCAAGACAAAAACTATAGATCTTGGTCGTTCTCTTGAATGGTCACGGCGTCACGCAGATCTCAATCGTCGTCTGTATATAATGAAAATCAGTGATGAAAAACTATGTCCATTCTGTCAGGGGGAAGAAGAATCTTCACTACATTTCTCAGCAAAATGCATTGTAACTATAAATATCCGGATGGATAAGTTTTGATACGTATGATAGACTATGATGAACTTATTAGCAGAGTTGTTTTGTTCTCTCTTATGAAGTTTGTTAAAGCTTGTGAAAGATTCTAAGCCACTGGCCATATCGGGGTAGGTCAGGGATGGTGTTAGTGTCAGCTTGTCTGACCATCCATTCCTTCAGTAGCGGAATGCCATATTTTTATATGTATACTTTTACCTTGTGTGTTGTTTTTCCTGCTACTGAAAAATAAATTTGATTTGATCTGATTTGATTTGATTTGGGGTTGCACATTGGGCCCGACTAAGTGGCCTCAACGCTGGGCGTAAGCATCGAAACATTTGGAAAGTATAACATATACTATAATAATCACTAGGGTGGAGTTTTGTTCTCCCCGCCCGCATCATCATCCACGAATTTCATGGCGACACAAGTCTCAAACAAAACTTCAGGACCGCAGTAAATGTCACGTATTATGTCCATTCTGTCAGGGGAAGAAGAATCTTCACTACATTTCTCAGGGATGGTGTTAGTGTCAGCTTGTCTGACCATCCATTCCTTCAGTAGCGGAATGTCATATTTTATATGTATACTTTTACCTTGTGTGTTGTTTTTCCTGCTGCTGAAAAATAAATTTGATTTGATCTGATTTGATTTGATTTGGGGTTGCACATTGGGCCTGACTAAGTGGCCTCAACGCTGGGCGTAAGCCCGCACCGAAGATATGAAGTATGAGGTGTAGTAGAGCATCCGGTACCTATTTACCTTTTCGCACCAGTTCATAAAGCTACTGTATTGCAAGCTTATAGTTCTGTACCGTTAATCGACCACCACTTGATCTAGTGCTCCGTGCGAAGAGAGATTTATAAGACCGCAAAACAGTGTAGGCAGTATACAGTAGACTTTGCCGCACATTAACGCCAAGACGCCATGCGGCGCCATCTGCAGCATGTCTACGCTAACTGTCCATCACCATCATCACGCAATAGTCAAGTCGTATTGTGCCGTGTGATGTTGACTTGCGACTCCCAAGAGTGACTTGTATGAATCGTAGTACTAGTATAACAGTACTGTAAATAAGCAAGTAAGTAAGTAAGAAGATTTCTAGTTCATCATCATCATCATCATCATCCACGAATTTCACGGCGACACAAGTCTCAAACAAAACTTCAGGGCCGCAGTAAATGTCACGTAGGCCCTATTAGGCTAGTGTCAATGCTGCTGTTGCCGCTAGTGTGAGTTGTCGTACGATCTGCGAAACAGTTCCGTCTTCAGTGCACGCTTGAAAGTCTGCAGTGACGGCAATGACGTGATCGCCGGTGGTAGCATGTTCCAGACTCTCGCAGAGGCAACGGGGAAAGCACGGTCGCCGACGGTCTTGTGCAACGACCGTGGAACGTGCAACAACGCTGTCGATGAAGATCGCAGGCGTCCACGCGACTCAATGTCGGCAACCTGTTGTAGCTCACTGGCGAGGTAGCGTGGTGCTGTGCCGTCAGACACAGGACGCCGCGGCCCAACTAACCAAACATACGTCTTCAGCGATCGTTCGAACTGTTCGAAGGTGATGTCCGGTTGCCGAAGCTGTTCAGGCAGACTGTTCCATAGCGTTGGCCGGGCGGTAGCAAAAAGCGGTCACCGAACTGGTTGCGTCATCTCTTGACCAAGCATGTTCGATTGTCAGCAGATCGCAGCTGTACGTGCTACCTCACTAGGCCTAGATTTAGCGAATGAGTGAGTAAACTACGTATGTCACGTGGTTCGCGTTACAAACCATGTATTCTGACAATAACAGTGTGCACATGCTCCGGTTTTTGAGACAAATTAATATTTCAAGTTTCCCAAGGTAGTGTGGGACCAGTGTTAAGGTGAGGTGAAAAATATTAGATGGGTTTTGTTGAAAATTTAATTCTCTTCCTAACAGTGCGAAAATTGTGAAAATTGGTTCACATTTGACAAAGTTATCACCGATTATGTAACGTCCTGTTTTTATGGACCACGGTGTAGTTGGTCCACCCTACTCCAAGAATTAATAGGGACTCGAAATTCGAAAATCGATCGGCGCATTGTGACTTTCGATTTTTTTGCGCCATACAAATACTCTTACTTACTTACTTAACTTACTTACCCAAAAACGAGCTGGGAAAATTTGTTGAATCACCAATAACTCAGCCTCACGTTACTCGATTTTGAAATTTGATACGCTGGTGCATCGTGTGTTCGCGGAGGTCACGATGGTCAAAATGCACTTATAGTCAATGGTGAATAGTTAAGATGGCGGACTGCGCCAGCTTGGAAATAAGGGCATTTTGGCATTTTTTTGGGGGCTTTTTTCGCAGCAATTTCACGGCAATAACTTAATTGAATAATACAATGTCGTTGATTGAGCAGTAGTCAGTCATGTGACCGCTATGCGCACGCTGGGATGTGCAGTTCGGCTGAACTGTCGGCTAACGAGGTGCTGGGGTGAGGCGTGGAGTGATTCAAAATGGTTGAACTTCGATAGCGGCGGATTGTGTGATTTTTCTGAAATTTGGTACAATGGTGCATTCTGGACTTCGTGATTACAGCAGATAACGAATAGCGGGACGGACGGCCTCAAGTGGCAATGCAGCGATAATTGCCACTTTTTCTGCTTTTATCTGTCTCTTTCTTTGTAAAGGTAAAGGTATAAAGGAGGATTTGTATAGCGCGTTGTCGTGACTAAAGCGCTCAGGTATGACACGCGTTCTCACGGGATTTCACAGTTTTACCTGCACACCCCGCGTTCATTCGCTAACGGAATGAACCATATCTGCCTTTGCCTTCCTACCGGAAGCTGGTACTCATTGACCGACCCCGGAGGGATGGAAGGCTGAGTTGGCCTTTGTGTACCATAAAATATAATTGCATGAATATGCGCGTGTTATATTTTTCGTGTGAAATTAATAATACTTAAGCTTATTTACTTATTTGATACATTCAGTTTTTTTAGCTCAGCTGGCTCAGCTGATAGTATAAACGGTCAAAGCTGTCTGTGTATCTGTCTGTTACACAAATCATAACCGCCACGCATAGAAACTTGTAATCCCACATGCATAGATGTTAATAAACTCTGTTCAGTTCTTCATCTGAAGTAAGACTAGTTTTGTGTATGTCTCCATATTTGAATATTTTTACACAAGTTTAATTAAACGAACATTCAAAAGGTCCCGTTTTCGGCCCACCCTGTACGCGTATAAGAGCGTATTCATCTAGTGCCGCGTTGTTGTTTTTTGCGTTCTGTTGGTCTGCAGTCGCCGTGCCTTAAATTCGCGCTCCCATCGAGCAATCCTGCGCGCCGGAAGACAGACAAGCCCGCCGCCGGCTATGAGACAGCCGGACAAGAGGAACGGACCCACGAACGACCCGGTCGCGTCCAGTATAGCACCTGCACACGTCGACCACACGCGAAGACACCGCGGTTACAGCAAGTCAAGAATAAACTCAGTGAAGGACATGGGCGCCCGCAGGCATGGGCAAGGGGGGCCTGGAAATGCTGTAAAGTGTTTTTGTACACTTTATTTAGTAGTTACAGTAAAAGGCTCGGTATACCAATTATTTATGCATTATTTTCACAACCTGTCGTCGGCTTCTGGGGGTCCATCCCTGGACTCCTAGTTTGCCCACCTCTGGAAAAAAGCCTGCGGGCGCCTATGCTGACGGATTACTAATTCATTAACTTCTATATAAAATTAAATAGCTAACTTATTACAAGTGATGCTAAGTCTAATTCTAATTAATTAGATCTCTGATATTGAATTTAAATTCTAGTTAGTCTGTAGAACTGAACTAAGTCCAATTATGTTACAATGAGCTTGATAGTTAGCTTATCGTGTTCCTATTGTTAATGACGTCTGATAATTCTGTGTAAAAGAGATTTGAGTATCGTAGAAGACATAAGACAGCACTTTCAAACAATGAAATGACCTTTCTTGTAGTACAACAGCTTTTCTGTGGCAGCTTTAGTGACGTGATTAGCATACAAAGAACACGGCGGTATTACATAGTTTTGCCTAGTAAAAGTCAGTTTTCTGAAACTATGCGTTCTAATTCTATTTAATTAGATTTTTTACTATGATTGTGCCCATTACGCTCTCGGTAAGAGTTGTATAATAGTAACATTAGAAGTCATCTGTGTGGCTGTTTAGTCTAAGCTTGCCGGGGAGTAAAAATCTGGTCATTTTCGACCATTCATCGTATGCTTGCGATTCGATCAGGACATGCATGCATCAGGGGCTTTAGAAACGTCAGTGATGAACACAGGGGCAGTACTGGGCCGGCAGAGCCCCTCCTCCGAACAACAGCAACTACCAATATGGCCGCTGATAATTTTGTTGTAATAACTAACGGAGAGGGGTGCGCGCTTACTGGAACAGCCAATATCGACCAATAGCGTGCCACGTGCTTACTTTCCGCGAGTTGCGATTGGTTGTAGACTGTCGCTGAAAATAGATCGGAACTTGGAGGGGCTTTTATCGGTGGCTACATGAGATGATGCGGCGTGAATAGGAGGTACGGCATCTGGATAGAATATTTATCCAGATCTGTGGTGATGAACACTGAACACTGAGGAGAAAAGTGAATCTAGTGTAAAAACTTGCCGGCGATCGGCGAGCCGAAGAGCGCCGCGAAGCCCTGGAATAAGGCGGTAAGACCAAACGCACTGGTCAACTTCTCAATGCCGAGCAGATCAACGAGCACGATCGAACGTAAAGCGATGAACGCCGCTAAAACAGCAATCAGTCAAGCCACTCAAAGGTAACTGCGGTCAAAAATCGAGGCCAAATTTCACATCTTTTTACACCCTGTACAATTAGGGAAGAGGTGGGCGAAATGGCTGAGTGCCATTTTCAACGAGAATTACCTCGGACCCAACTTCTGATAGGCCTATACTTATGGCGGAAACAATTTCACGCAGTTGGCTTCTACTGTATTGCAGGCGAATCTGAGGCGCATACACGAGTGAAGTGAGTGAAGTTAAGAACAGTTGATTCAGAGCAATGTGTTCCATCGTTACAATCAACTTCAGAGTGAGTAGTTTCTGGAAGGCACATCAGCACATAATGGCCATTTAGTGCCACAAAAATGTTATGCGAATATAACTGTATGTTAGTATAATTAGGCCTACTATAACCACAAAGATTAAAACAAGATGCTCAGCTATCGCAGAGAGACCGCGCTGCAGCGTGCGTTATAGTTTTTGCCAAAAGTAGAAGCCTGGAACAGGTAGACAATATTTTACGGACATTATAGGTCTGTCTTCAACCACTGTGATATAATTGACCTGAAAATCTGTCGAATTCCGTGAAAAAACGCAAAATAACGGCTATTACAGCGTTCAAGGTCATTCAAGGTCATTGAG
>Ga0049105_1000850_pt1 | contig 12087 bp, 7 predicted proteins | sample WorMetvaBAHAMAS1_FD_61260 | JGI IMG/M metagenome (GOLD analysis project Ga0049105, IMG submission 61260) | Worm MetaG Olavius vacuus BAHAMAS.1 | ecosystem: Host-associated > Annelida > Digestive system > Unclassified | place: Germany: Marburg | collected 2013-04-09 | reverse complement strand
TGCGCATGGAACTGAGCCGTAAGCTAGTTGCTCAGTGTCGCGCGCACACGGTGAGGAGTTTGCCTCGTGAGGCGAAAATCTCACGAGATGGAGCGCGCACACGAGAAGCTAATGGCTTAGGCCATGCCCTGAGCCAGTGGCGCGCGCCACTTCCTTCCCGTGTGCGCAGGCCTTTACCGCCGGCGTTTGTATGCTGTCTGCAGCACTTGGGCATAAACTTCTCCGCTCGGCGGTTAAAACGATCCGAGAGGAAGCGGCGTCAGTCGATCGGTTGACGTATTGAACTGATGTACGATATAGCCACTATCAACGTTTTATTCACCCTGCAGACCAGCACATTCCCCTTCCGGACGTTCTCCCGGATATTTCTGGCTACGACTACTTCAGTGCGAAAAACTTACCAATCAGATCCTAACCCTAACCCTAATCCTAGCCGTAAATTAACTTAACCTTAACTGTCACCGTTGACTGAACAAGATGGCGTGGGGGAGGTGCTGCTGATACAACCAAAATGATATTCATTTGTTTTATTGATTGCGCACAAGCGCAGCACAATGTAAAACACACAATATGCATACAAAAATACTAAAAATACTAAAATACACGGTTACAAAAAGCATTCCAAACAGACTCCCTAATGTACTTTCTTGAACACAATGGATCTTTGATAGCATACTGTAAACAAAGATTAATGTATTCAAAATACACAACCGGCAGAGAAGCTAGCGTTCTAAGTACTGGATTATCATGATATAGAAGTTTCCTCATAAAGAATAAGCGCCGTTCATCTATAATATAATGACAATGTCATTGATTTACAGAAAAACTGCAATTGTCTACCGTACTTACGCCAGCAGCAGTTAAATATGTGACGAAATGCATTGTTCCACACAATATCCAGGTCATGAATATTTAAATTATTATCATTATTATTAGACCAGCTGGTCAGCGCTGCGCTGTCTGGAAAAACACTGTAGGTGACCAGCCAAGGACAGTTGGAGAACGAGGCGAGTGTGGAATGCATCTGTGGAACCTTCGTTGTAACATACATTTTTATTTCGACGTTTTTGTATTCTTTTAATTGTATAACCGTATCAGCTGTTTGGATTGTCTTAATACGGACCGTTACACTAACCCTAACGAATACTGATGTGGTTAGCCCGTTTCTTATAGGCTACGTTTAATTAGCGTAGCGAGTAGGATCGTCCGGGGAACAATGTCATGATCCCACGATCATTGCATCCTGGCTACTGGGCGCTGCGCTCGTTGTCGAAAACCACGCACAAGAAGAGCGATGCCTCAGCTCACACGGCCGTTATTGTCTCAGCGGCTTATACGCTCGCTCGAAATATTGCAGGATTTTGCGTGCACAGAATCGGATATGAGCGGCCGCCGCGAGAGCTATTATGCGCCAGTCGACGTCTGCTGTTACCGCAACACATCAACAGCGTTGTTCGGTGTCGACGACCGATCGAGTTCGCAGACCAGCGTCCGCATTCGCGCGAGTTTCATTCATCTCGAGTCTCATCACTACAATATTTCAAATCGACATATCGTGATTAGACCATTAAAAGTTCACACACTTCACTAACTAAGACGTCATACACATGCTATTAACATCCATACACACCTTTCTAAAATGTTCACAATTGTCGGAGGAACTGTTTCGACCGTTACTACTTATTAAGTTATTATGTGGCTTTCCCATGGAAAGCCGCATTACGCGATGCACTCAGTCCGTCCGTCCGTCCGTCCATCTGTCTGTCTGTCTGTCTTTCCAGCTAATGACAAATATACGCAACAAAGGAAATCATAGTCAATGAGATTAGGTTACGTAAAGTTCATTTACAAATGGCTTGTAGTATAAACTAGAAAAATTAAGTCGAAGTTACGAGACCTGAGAAGCTCAGACACTCTATGCACTGTCATAGAAAACAAGCACCTCGTAATTAGGAAATGTTCTCAAACGAGACTCTACGATAGTTGGCTTAGTTATTCTGATGCATAGAGATGAAGTTTTGGTTGTCACTATAGTCACGCTACGGAGTAGGCCTATCTACCGGGTGCGTGGAACTATAATTACGACACAAGTCATGTTATTTACGCGACTGTCTATGAAACCAAAAGAATCGTAATTGATGCGGTACAGTTTGTAGGAGACGTGTTGACGCAAGGTCGTAATTAGCAAGGGCTGAACTCACTACACAACGGCCGTACTGGTACTAGTGATATGGACCGGACATGACCTTGCCATCTCCAAACTACTGCGGGGACGCTATATCGTGTCGGCCGTGCGCGTCTTTTGTTACAGTTGCGTGAATTTCATTGACTGGTTAAAATAATACACAGTTTTTGACGAAACTTTTATTGAAGTAAGATATTCTGCTGCAGGAAAGTGATTAAAGATTACTACTAGTATATAATGTTATAGAAGTAAGTTCCTTCTCCGTTTTTGGCTGTCAGTTTGAATGAGCCTTAATGCCTAGAAATACACTCATTAATTAATTGGTAGGAGTATTCACTGTATAGTATTAGTTCACAGATCTATCACATCACTTTCAACAGCCGAATCCTGCTTTCTGTTGACTGTTTTCGTGCGGACTGGTTTCGCGAGTAAGTTATTAGCGGACTGCATGCATTTGCGTCGTTGGCGGAATGAACGCCAGCTTGCTGCCTCTATACTGCTTCCTCTTCAACAAATCAATTTGTTGCAATCTCCGAAGGTCGGTCTGCATACCATTGGGACGCGGCCTGACCGTACAGTAGAGATATTAGCAATATCGATCGGTCGGCAGACTTTCTATGATCAGGTCAGCAGCTCGCATGACAATGGGCCGAGCAACGGGCTGCAGATGTCGCAATTTGGCGCCAAACCTTAATGAGAAACAGCGAGTTTCTTTCGTGAGACGATAGACTTGGCGTTGATTGGCAAATCAGGCGAAATGTCAAGTCACCTGTGACAGTTGGCTGACACAGACAGTATTTTCACTTTTCAGCCTGCTGCTGTCATGACGCGTACGTGGGTGATAATGAGGTGGTGACTCTGCAGCCTGCACCGCCCACGCTTGAGTTATAAGTCCAAGATCTTAACACAGAGCTTTGCAATACGAATGTTTCGAGTTCACACGATGACGGTTTATGGGAAAACTCAAGCCGCTTCATTGGTTTCGGTCTTTCGGACATTTTTCGGCCCTATCGCATTTATCGATTGTACACCGTGTTCCATAAAAAGAAACCGCCTCTAGGCCTATATTTGTTCGTACAAAATAAACCAGTAGGCAAAATAGTGAAACTTGGCTCATTTACCGAGTTTTAGTGACGCTGTTGATTGGCTATTTTGAAATATGTTACGTATTGAATATTCTTTGCAAACGATGACGCCAACAAGATGGGGCACCTGCTCAGTGCTCACCGTACAAAGGAGACGGTCGATCTGCTCAAGCGTGAGACACCAGATTTCATCCCGCCGTCACTTTGGCATCTAGATAGTCCAGACATCAACCCAGTCGATTATAAAATATGGGATGTTCTTCAGCAGCGAATTTACAGCAGAAAAATCCAAACTGTGGACGAGTTGTGACAGCGTATCATTGAGGAATGGGAACGCCTAGACCAGCGCGTGATCGACAACGCAGTCAAACAGTGGCGTCGACGTCTTCGCTCTTGTGTGGCTGTGAAAGGCGGTCATTTCAAACAGTCACTGTAGAACATCCTACAGAAAGCGTTATGCCATATGACCAACAGCTTTTGTGTAAATAATGATTTTGGAAGGTTTATTGCGATTTTCATTGGAATATTTCTCGTTATTTCTGCTTGTTTACTTGACATAATTGGAGACATTGCGTATTAGCGAGATTGACAGAGAACAGTTAAGAAACCAACAACATTTATTTCATAATCGCATGCACTATAAGCCACTATTGAGCGATTTTCGTTTAATTTGAATTTGTGGTCGCCAAAATAGGCTGAATTTGGTATCTTTCAGGTTTTTGTTTTCGTGTTTTTTTCTCGCGCACTGATTAAACTGGGTACGCGACCAATTTGCGAAACAGCTGACACGGTTACAGTCAAGTTACTGTTAACGAGTAACTGGCGGCCGTAAAATGTGTCGCGTGTGTGTGGCTTGCGCGAATTGGATCAATAACACAGACGCACGCGGCAATAAACTGTATGTATGTCCATGCGACGGCGCGTCGAGGCTTTCGTTCTGATCGTAGTGAACGTTCTCAGGCTGTTATACAGTTATTCCGTGCACAGGTCTACGACGTGTCTGCGCATGCAACACATCGACACAGCTGAAGCAAGCGACGTGACATAACGCGGTTGGTGTGTGCGGATGCACGAAGATTGACGTGATGCTGGTTTATCAGCGACAGCAGCAGCAGCACAGTGTGACGCACAATCTCGTGACATTGTCAGCATCGACTGCACTGGACAGCTTCAAACCACAGCTCTAGGACATTCGCCCGACCACACCTCCCCCCCCCGGCTACCTCGACGCCATACGTGTGCCTCCGCCATAAAAGTGCACTTGGTCTCGCTGTAACCTTGACCTCTCACCTCTGACCTCTGCTTTTCTGCAGCGTCCACTCACGTGATGAATATTTTGTGACAAGTTGAAAAACATCCACCAGATAAAGAGATATCGCCTCACGTAAAATAGGCGTTAACCGATGGACAACTGAGGACGGACGGACGGACGGACAGACGACCAGCAAACACAATGCCTGTCGCCTCCTGTTGTTGGGGCGGAGGCATGAAAGCTTACTAATCATATCGCTAACCGTAATACCTGATCCTAACTGTCAGTTGATCTCATCAGCAAGTTTCTTTTAACGTTTACATGGTCATAGCCGGCGAATGTGTCGGGGGAGGGTAGGGAGAAGGAGTAAACGCGCAGGGGGGGATTTCCAACATCTCAGCCGTCGCGGACGAAATGTTATCATTCGATGTCCATCGCTCTGGTGCTCAAACTCACCCCAACCCATCCGAACCCTACTCTACCCTGCCCTATGCTGCCGCTGGTCGGTTGACTCCTGGCCGGCATCTGGCTCGTCGTCGTTCGGTCATGTATCATTATGCGGATTTCTGCATCGCACTTTCACTATAATCAATAGTCATCCGGCCGTCCGGCCGTCCGGTACACATATCGACAATGGCTGGTAGCATCGTAGATCTCCGAACTGGAACGAGTTGGTATTGGCCATCGACTGTGATGTCGGTGGACAGTAGTTTTAGGCAGCAGCTGTCAAGCTGTGAGTCTGGCTCGTTTAGATCTGGTTCCGTGAGTCACGTTGACGCGTCAATAACCTCTCTCCGCGTCACCAACTCGTAACCTCGAGATCAAGACATTCCACATGGTCGTTTCTTCCTGACATCTTACCTTGGCTACCATAACTTGACGTAAGAGACTGTCCAATGTTTTGAGTGTAGCGTTGCGGTATTGGTTAGCGTTAGAGCTAGGGTTAACAAGTGTTTTCACTTTTCAGTAGTGGCAGGCAGGATAAAATGACCCGGGGCGTTCAGGGAGGGGAAATGTAAGGTAACTGTGCCGCTCCGAGCCACATTCGAAAGCTGTCGTTAGAACTTACAAGTACAAGACGATTACGACGTTATGAGCCTGACTCGACCACCAGGAAACTACGAGTTCAACGCGAATATATCGCCGTCTCATACGAGTCTCGTGTGAAAGTTTCACGATGAAAAGTCTCGACGATTGCCATAGCCCCATTGTAGCTGTGACCGCCGCTTAATTGGTTGTTATAAATTCTTCACTTTTCATTAAAAATTACTTTAGTAACTATCACGTTGATGGCCATGCGGCATACAAATATGTAAATTCTAAATTATCTTTTTTTCATTATTTTTTCGACTAATGTCCACTCGATCATAGATTAATGAAAGTTCAAAATAATATACTAGTAAACAAAATCGAAGTCGACGGCGAACCGTTGATCGGTATGCCTCCACCGAAAAAAACGTTTTTGTGACCTTGACCTTTGACCCGGTGACCTTCTCACTGTCACCAGTGTCACGTGCACCTGCTATTGATTGACTGTGATCAGATACATTAAAATATCGCAATTCATTCGTCAACAAGTAGCTCAGCTATCGCAGAGAGACCGCGCTCCAAGGCGGGTTAGTTATGGCCAAAAGTGAAAGACTGGAACTGGGAGACAATATTTTACGGACATTATAGGTCTGTTTTAAACCACTCATTCATTCATTCATTCATATTCGTTTAATAAAAAGTTTGACATGTCGCAAACCATACAGTGATAAGAAAGAACACAAAACATAAAACACAACAGTAAATAAACGATAATTAAAGATTGAAGGGATATGGATTAATAGGAATATTTGTAGAGTAACCGTATTAAAAAAGTCTGAATTATTGAGGTGAGATGTGACGTAATTGGCCGACAAAGCAATCAAATTCGGTGAAAAAAACGCAAAATAAGGGCTTATCATCGGGTCCGCTCTGATGCATGTCTTAGATTTCCGCTTGACGATAGGCGACTGGAGTACAAGATCGAGGCCTTTCGTACTTTTTGTCCATCTGTGAAAGTTAGGGAAAGTTTGTTGAAATGGCTGAGTCAGTTTTATAAGTTAAACCTAGGTTCAACTTCAAACCTCATATATACTTTTAATGGGCCGCCCCTCGGCTGCTTAGGAGAATATTCTATGTTGAAAAGCACGGCACCAAAATATAAGGCCTTTGATATATACGTCAGGCGACCTAACAACATCTGCAATATAAAAGGTGCATTAGGAGGGCTAATGGTTGATATATCTCCCCAGAATTTGATTTAAGTCGCTCCCAACTCTGATAAATAGGCGGTATATTTTGCCCCCGAAACTCGGACTCTAAAATGCCGGGCTGAGGCTCCGTACGCTTCGTCTGGAGAATTCAGCTGATGAAAAGTAGGAAGTAAGTAAACACGCTGGTCAGATGACAACAAAATGGCCGAGTATTTTATATAACTATATAACTAGGAATGATATTAATGTGTTTATCTCGGCTATCTGTTCTAATCGCTTGTAAACTGTGTAATTTTGTCTTTTTTTTCCATTGTGTTTTAGTGTATTTCATTACTTTTTTTATTCGTGTCATGTTTGCTACCTTTTGTGTGTACTTCGTGTACGATTTTTATACTAATAATAATAATAATAATAAAAATGCATCTTTATTTTGCCAGAAGCAGGCAGTCAAAAATCAAGCAAACAAAAAACAGAGATAAATACATAGCAAGAGAGATAACACAATACCAGTAGCGACATTACACATACACACGACAATAAGGACGATTTGACTAGAAACAGAACTGTTCGAGTGGCTTAGGATCTACATACAGAAGAATTACAATGTCGAATGTAGTCACACAAATGCTCGAGCACAGAAAAGTGTTGGACAAAATTGATTTCGTCTGTCAGAACATAGCTATGTGCGTCAGGATGGACTTGGGCAAAGAAAGATTAGATTAGATTACATTACATTATATTGCATTGTAGTTATTTAGAGTGGCCCATTGTACACGGTGTATACAAGATGCTCAGGGTGCTGCAGGGTGCGTTAGTTTTGGCCAAAAGTGGAAGAATGACACTGGAACTGGGAGACAATATTTTACGGACATTATAGGTTTATTTTCAACCACTTTGATATAATCGGCCTGTAAAGCTATCGAATTCGGTGAAAAAAACGCAAATAAATACCGTTACGCCGTTCAAGGTCATTGCTCGTTTGACAAACGGACAGACGGACGGACGGACGGACGGCAGAATTCTCATCGCTAGACCGCATCTGCATTGCCTGCAGCGCGGTAAAAACTGCTGCAACCGGAAACAGTTGTGAAGGAAATGAACGTAGCAGGACAGATTGGAAGAAGAAGAACGCTATGCCATTGCACAGCATCTGTCCATCTGTTGGTCCCTGTGGATGTTCTAGCTTGAAGCTGGTCTGGTGGCAAGTCGGCGGAGCGTGCGACGGCGGGTGGGATGATCTGATTACTCGGCGTTTGGAAAGCGGCGCGACGAACAGGTCTTGCGTCGTCGGTGGTGGTCAGTGGGACGGAACGGACGCACACGACCGCTGTGTCGAGCGTCCTTCACTGCTGCTTGGCGAGTGTATAATGTCAGAGTGAGTTGACCGGCTTCTGACGACCGCCAGTGAGCCGGCACTCGTCTGCCGGCGCCGACCACCGTACGTGGAGGGCGCTATCGACCCGGCTCGGCAGCGTTGACGTCTACGTCGTGGGTGGGCGGGCGAGACATCCTGATAGCTTTCTGCGACTCACATCAGTTCTTCGTCGATCCTCGCTGAAGCTCGTACTGAGAATTTCTACCAACGAGTTTAACTCTCCACTCGACACGTGACAGAATATTTCAGAGACGAGACTGCACTGCGGGCAGTCAGTTGCACTGGTACTGACGACAAACGCTCAACAACCAGGCGAAGAGGCACAACGTAGTATACTGGCCATGAGACACACTGCAGTGCGCTAGTTCGGAAAAACGCACAACAATGCGAAAAAACTAAACCTAAGCATAAACGTAAACGGACAGGCCACAAGATCCGCTCATACGAGTCTGCTAACAACGTAGCAAATTCACTCGGAACATTTTACAGCAAATTTTATCAGAATCAGCCCACGTATCAGACGATACGACGAAAACATTTCGGCTTACTTTTATTGGGACACTGTATTGTAATTCCCAAAGAATTAACGTGCCTTTCAAGTTTTACAAGGTAGTGTAGAGACGCTATTGGAGTGAGGTGGGAACCGATACGACTCTGTGGTTACAAATATCCTCAAGCATATCAGTACCAATAATTATTTTTAAAAATCGGTCGATTTTTGAGAGAGTTATTGGAAAAATAAAAGGGTGACGTTTTATGTACTACTGTGTAAGTGCAATAGTGAGTACACCGTCGTCGTCGTCATTGAAAACCAAGATTGCCTTCTAACCTAGGGCCGACCACCCGCGAATGCGTGTATTTAGTTAGGCATGGTCACTTCCGGTCACATTACAAAGATGGCGGTCACATCATTCGACCCGCCATAGCTGAAAACCCAATGATGCACGTACACTTGACGTCTCTATCTTTTATAGAACTGGAGTTATTGCTGATAGAAGTTTTATATTGCAGGAATAGGGATTTTGGCCCTTATTTCTCGTGTGACCTCGACCTTGACCTTGACCCGATGACCTTCATGTACGAACTTGACCCGTGTTCTACGTCAAGGCTTTCGAAGGTCATCATATTACATACAAACGTCCACACATACATAGGCCACTGTACACATTAGCACGCCGCTTGGCAGTTGGTTACAAGATAGTTTGCTATGAAATGAGATGGGACACTGTGACCTGCTACTTGAACGGTTGAAACAGCGTCGTAACGTCCCATTTCACGCCACGACGCCAGCACCATGCAGTGTCTGTCTGTCTGTTTGTCAGTCGACTCGACGCGGCAGCGTTGACGTTTATGCGGTGAGTGAAGGCCGGTCATAACGCTCGTCCTCGTCGACGCCTAGCTCTTCCGTGGCTCGCTGCAGCTGCGGTCTCGGCGTCGTGCCTCGGCCGCCCCGGGCCGCGCCGCGCCGCGCCGGGCGTGCTTCCAGGGTTGATCGATCAGTTCAACTGAATGCCGCGATGTCGTGCCCGCTTACAGCGGCCGTAATTGATACGTATTCGGCATGCACGCCGTACCACGCCGTACTCAATTCTCTCGGTCCATGCGGCTAATATAGCAGCCGCTTCCCGTGTTTTGATAGAACGTGTACAGTCCGTTCAGTAAGTTTGAAGGCGTCATAAATGGCAGGAAAAGGCTGAGCGGAAGCTTATAAACTGTCTCGCCACATCGATCACGTCACGACTTGTGAATTATTAGTGGTCATTAACGAAGATTAAGCACACAGTCTGCAGTGGCCAGTGATGGGTGATAAATTAATTACAAACTAATTAATTAGCTACTTAATTAGCGTATAGCCTAAGCCTAGTTCTGATTAGTTGAATAACTCGAAGAACCAATGTGATTATAACTCTAATTATGGATTAGCTAATAATAATTAAATTCTAATTAATTGGCTCATAATGAATGTCGTTGGTGCTAGTTGTAAGGCGTCATGTGCGTATGCATTTCTATTATGTTTAAAGTGGATAAAGGTCTTATGCCTCCATATTTTTCAAGTGTTTTTTTTTTGTATAAATGCTGATGTTCATTCTTATAATACCAGGTTTGCTACTAACTATCATATAACTGTGCATCGGACAAGTTTGTTGCATTATACCATTCGAATTGCAGGACCGTTATTGTGGAATTCACTTGATAGTAATAGGCCTATTGAGTCTGTAGCCAGTTTAAATACTTTTAGACGTAAATTGAAGAATCTGCTGCTTAGTTAATTAGACAGTATGACTGGCTGCTGTAATTTGTTGAATTGTTTCATTTGCTTATTTACTCCTGTTTATGTATAATTGTAATTAAGATCCTCAGATTATAAGTAGTGAACTTCTGTGAGGGCCTTGTTTGCATGGTGTAAGTTTAGGATTGTATTTATACCTGTAACTGATTTGGTTGTTGTAATGCAAATAAACTACTACTACTACTACTACTACTATTAGGTGAAGCAGTGTGCTATACACTGTAATCTCTGGTGCTGGCAAGTGTATCCATGCGCGGCGCCACCGCGGTGTTCTCAACACTTTGGGTTACACGCTAACTAAGTAGCTGATTAATTAGTTTGTAATTAATTTATCACCCATCGCACTTTTGTGGCCTGAACCCCGCAAGGGAGGGGAGGGGTGGGTACAAGGGAATTTACATTCGACTTCCGCACTTGGATCAGCACGCTACACTCGACAACTGGTCTGTGGCCAGTAACCTTCAGCTGCAGCACCTTGACAAGGCGCCAACTCATTGTTGCAGAAAAAATATTGGAGGTCAGGAGACGTCTCATCTAACACTCCTGTTTTCACTATGTCCTAACTATCTCCTTGTTCTCCTAACTGATGATGATGATGGTGATGACAATGATGTTGATGAATGATGATGGGATTATTGAGTCACTCTTTAAGTCACTCACCTTGCCATCAGGTAATTGATCAATCATAGGCTTCACAACTATTACGATATAGTGTTTTGACGTTGTCGTTGCTAGATTGATTTGATACTGAAGTTAATGAAATTAACGTCGAGATATCGGAAATGTCGCCGTCGGACATGTACAGGCCTTGATGCAGTCTTTAGTATTCGGCTTTCTGTACTGCGCAGCGTTCTTTTTGCCTACTGTTTGTGCTATCTTGTAGGTCATTAGGAATGTTTATTTATAGGCCTATAAATGCATGACCAGTAAGAAATATTGTAGCAAGCATATTCCTGGATAACGCTGTCCGATAGGCTCTCCGGATGTCTCTTTGCAGCTGTTGTACCCCAGAATGTCATATGTGGGGGTACAATCCCCCAAAGTTTTCTGCTCGCTTCGCTCGCAGTAATATGTGTACCCCCACTCTTAAAATTAAGGCGCCGCCCCTGAGTGTATCCTGCGTATGTCAGTGATGTTAAATTATTTCTTTTGGCATAAAAGTTTCAACGAAAAACGTCGGTATAGCCAGTCAGTTCGTGCTGTTGTTGAAAGATGTCTAATTCTAACTGTGGCGATGGTGTTGGTGATGGTGATGTAGGAAGTTGGTGGACCGCGCAAACGACTGGCTCGACAAGAACAGAGACGTACAAGTCAAGACATGTCAAACGATGACGTGGATGTCACATGACTCGTCACGACTCGGCAGCGGGGAGTTCATGATCTCGTCCAAGAATTTCACAGAAAACGCGGTCACTTATTACCTGCGTGGACTCAGGTATGCACTGCGTAATGTAGCAGTTCAGAAATGTAAAACGATAAACCAAACTTTAAACGTAATGAATCAAGAAAGAATCAAGAATGGTTTATTAAGTATTGCAGCACTGATGCAGGATTACAACGATATAGTGGTAATGTGTTTACAACTAATAACATTACGAATAGTGTCATGACAGCACAATGTCGCTGAGAAAAACAACTAACATTTACACTAAAATACACA
>Ga0049105_1000849_pt1 | contig 12088 bp, 7 predicted proteins | sample WorMetvaBAHAMAS1_FD_61260 | JGI IMG/M metagenome (GOLD analysis project Ga0049105, IMG submission 61260) | Worm MetaG Olavius vacuus BAHAMAS.1 | ecosystem: Host-associated > Annelida > Digestive system > Unclassified | place: Germany: Marburg | collected 2013-04-09 | reverse complement strand
GAATGAGTGAGTGAATGAATGAATGAATGAGTAAGTGAGTGAGTGAGTGAGTGAATGAATGAATGAATGAATGAATGAATGAATGAATGAATGAATGAATGAATGAATGAATAAATAAATCAATCAATCAATCAATCAATAAATCAATCAATCAATCAATATGATGCGTAACAATGAAAAATGCCACTGACACTGAGCAGGACAACAAGGCCCATAAGCGGCACTACTGGCCTGCCCTTGTATTTCCCTTGTATGCCCTTGTATTTGAATTTCTTACTTAGGCCTACGAGTAGCCCTAAGTAAGAAATTTTCTTAGCTAGAATTGTTTTTAAAAATAACTTTTAGCTAGTTAAACTAGTCAGAGGAGCACGCATCTCGTGAATTTGAGCGAACGAGCCAGCCAAGCTGTGAGCATGACGGTTGTAGGTGAGTCTGGACTCGAGAGCTCGTGAGGTGATTAATCGCAACATGGTGCATCCGTCGCCGAACACGTTCGATGAGGCTCAGCTGCAGATCTACACACTGATGCATCGTGACTCGTACCCGCGGTTCCTCAACTCCGCCGTATACAAGCGTCTAATACAGTAGTCGCAGGCGCGGTCATGGGGTTTGAGTGTGGGGGTTGGAGTGGGGACGCCGTGACCCGTCCTGTCCTGGCATGGAGATTCGAGGGGAGGGGGTGTAGTCTGCAAAAAAACTAGTTTTTTTAAAGAAAGAAGGCGAATTTATATAGCGCTTCATTATAAGCTCCTCATCTCTAAAGCGCTCAGATATGGCCCTCGTGTAACAAGGGGATCACACAGTTTTACATGTCACCCACACACGAACCATACCTGCCTTTACTCCCCAGCCGCAATGCATCACTGCCCTTTGGCTGGTACTTATTGCGCCTACCCACGAAGGGATGGCCAGGCTGAGTTGACCTGGGTGATTTCTAGTCTGACGTTAAAACTGATTGATTTAATCGATGGAGACCAAACCAACAGATAGAATTCAATAGTATGAGTACAAATATTGGAACCTGTCACAGATATGAGCTTTACAGAAATAAACACTAAGGTTTGCATTTTGGTGCTTTTTTGCCCTTTCACTTCACTAAAATGGCTGCAGTGTGGAAATCGTTTTCCGGGGTTACCAGAGTTCTTACGTCCTTACATTTGTGTGCAAAATCTCGCGAAGGGCCCGGGAGACAATTGGGGGGGGAGGGTTCGAACACCCCATCACAAACCCCATGACTTCGTCGCAGAGTCGTACCCGCCACAGTATTAGAGACGTGCGGGTAATCCGGTTTTCAAGTGGCGGTATTTTTCTTACCAGCCAGATACTCGGAATACAGAGTAACTTAGACAATTACTATTTTGTTTGTTGTGATTACAGCCCACCAGATAAAACCCGAAAAGCTAAATACCGTGAGATACAACACTAATTAAAACGAATTGTCAGCTCAGCAGTCAGCAGACTCTGAGACAAGAATATTCACATTTTGTTTCAGTGTTTTTAATTCACAATTTTTTTGTCAACGGTCACTTAAAAACGAGAATTTAGCACGTTCACGAAAACTGGATATACTGTCAATAAAAATAAAACTTGTCATTGAAACCTAATTCACTGTATCACTACTGAGTGAGAAATATCTACGAATTCTCCCAGTTTTCTGTTATTGCAGTATACTCTCCACTTCATATACCTGATTTTAATGAATATTTTAAAAAATACCGAACAAACACTTTTTTTTACAAATTTTAAAACCACAAATTACAAATTTTTGCTCAACGCATCGGACTTCATTCTAAGAACTACAGCTTCTATTCAGTGTTTATTTTTACAATATTTTGACTTGAACCGTCGTTGCTAATGCGTTTTCGATAGTGCTTTTATTTTTATGTCATTCACTGCATATCAACGGTCACTCAACCACCCTTCGAAGATAAACTTTGCGTAGATTCTATATCAACGACGCGTGACTAAATTTACTGAGTATATATTACCAGGTTTTTCTTTCATGTCCAGTTAGAAAAAAGGCGTTCGGCGATATACCAGGCATATTGTCTGCAGGGCTGGAAATGGAGAAAAAATCCCGGTATGGAACCTTGTCTCTTTCCATCCCTCGTTCCCCTCTTTTTCCCTTTTCCTTTTCCCTCCGTATCCGTTGTCCTTTCCTCCATTCCTTTCCATTGTCTGCCTTTCCTGTCCTGGGATTTTCTGCTATCCAGATCTCTGAGAGTCCTGTGAGCTCCCGGCGGGTCCGGACGAATCCAGGCCAACAAACGGTTTCTGGCAAATTCTGAATTAGAAATCACGCGGTGTTCCATCGGCGTAGCCAGGGAATGCACCCTCAATGGCGAGAAAATTTTTTGGCGTAATTTACAGGGGTAAGTTGTAAAAAGGTCATCAACAATTTGAGTAAAAAGTGCACCCCCAGAGAAAATCCTGGCTATGCCATGCGGTTTTCTACTTCAATTTCACATTAAACACCCACTTTGCAAAGTAGGCCCCTTACTGATATTTAGTGTCTTTGAAGTTTGAACTACTAATACAGGAATTTCTTCATCGTATTATACATCCTGATACTAGACACTTGTCAAAGAATGTATCTAGATACAAAATACAAGATGCTATTTTTGTATCTAAGATATGTATCTAGATATATTGTATCTTAGATACTTCCCAGCACTGGGTGTTTCAGATGTTTTGCCAGAGATATGCCGGTATGGAGTTTCGCAGTAAAGAACTGCATGGCGGTATGGTTTTGGGCGGATGAAGGAAGTGCCGGTATTAGCTAGTTGCCTAATTTATGCATGGGCACTTCCGGCGCAGTGCTACAATACGTAATTGTCGATCGTTTGGCTGCGTTCTTTTATTGAACCAGATTTATTTGACCGCAATGTATCGTTCGACAATGCTCTGGAAATTAGGGTTAAGATTAGGGTTTGACTTAGAGTTGCACAATTTTAGCATTTTTCACGGAGAATAACGAAAACCAACACCTTATCTTCCACGAATTTCACACAAGGCAACACCTGGCTAAAAGAACGCACCAAAACGATGAACGACAAAATCAAATTACATATTCTAGGAGTGCCTATGAATAAATTAGGCAACTAGCTAATACGGCCTACCGTTCCACACCGTCACACGTCCAGCCCTGTATGTCTGCCGTTCCTCGTCAAGGTGTAACGTACGGTGTAGGCTAACTATCGAAAAATGAAGTGGTCTTTTCCAACGGTCTCTGTGTTTTTTGCGCATATTTTCTTACAATAAACTCGACTAGTGTACATTGTACATTGTATATTAGGTGTGTTTTACGCATGGGGTGAACCGCCGTGCGTGTCATATAGGCCTACTTGCGAATTTGAAGGTCTTTCATAACGTGTGTTACAACAAAATACCGCAGTATATTCCCTACGTCGCTTCACCGATATCGATATCAAGGAAAATTCAAGGCATTTAAAGTGACCATAATATTTTGTGTGTGTCCGAAAACGTTGCCGGATAACTCTGAGAGACCTTCTGACGTTCTTTTTGGATCAGAACAACCTCGGTGAAGCCGAGTGTTCTTATGGATTGTCATACATTCTTCTTGACCACCCTCGAAGCGGCGTGGTATAATTTTGGTCGTGTCTGTTAACCTGTTTTCGATCTGGCTGTCTGTCTGTCGGACGATAACTTTCAAAAGTCTTACGTAGAAAGTTCATATTTGCTCATCCGGTATGTCTCCATGGAATGCCGGTCAAGTTTGTATATGAAGGTCATCGGGTCAAGGTCAAGGTCATAGGAGCAAAAAAGGTCCAAACTAGCTAGGCCTAGGCCTATTCCCGCAATGCAAAACTGCGATCGGCATCTCCGGTTCTATAAAACCTAGAATCATGAAATTTATGTACAGCATGGGGGTTTCGGCAACGGCGGATCGAATGGTGTGACCGCCATCTTTGTCAGGTGATCAGAAGTTACGACGCGTAACTGCACGCATTCGCGGGTGGTCGCGGGTAGATTAGAAGGTACTCTTGTTGATGAATATTACTGAAACTGGTTTTGAACTATTTCTGCATGCAAATGAGTAAAACTGAGCAATTTGGACATAGGGGTTGAGACAAGCGTTCATACGTATGGCCCCGACTTAAACTTTGGCGGTTAAGAGTTCTTTGCTGGACCAGCCATTCCTTTAGCAATGGCGCCATACGACTTGTGTGTTGCTTGCTGATAAATACGTTAAGTGTTGATTGCGAAATTTTTCGCGGGAAAGTATAGGTCAGTAGACCAAATTAGAGTCTGCGTATCGAAAATGTGGCACAGTCGTGGATACATTTTGTACCGGCGTTGCGTACCGGATTTCTGGGTAATGGGGAGGCCAAGGTTCACCCCTGTGAGTGTGGAGACAATGTTTTTTATATAAACTATTCCATGGAGTAGGCCTATATCTGTTTGCTGCAACGTGACTTGTTGAAGCTTCGGTAAGCGGATTTTGCTCGCTGCCTCACGACACGGCGATCACTCGTGTATCAGCATTTTCCATTATACGAAGCGAAAACAACACACACAGTTTCCAAAATAGGTACAGCGGTTAACACCAACTTTCCCCTTTTCAGAAAATCACAACTCAAACTAGTTATTATAAACCCTCGCTTTTTCATCGAAGTCAGTTATAACGCCAATAGGAAATTGTGAAACTAGTTTTACTATTAACGATATCAGTTATATTGTAGATAGGTGTTGCTTTTATTGAGTAGTGTGTCATACACTTTTGGCAACACTAAGAAAAAATCAACATTTCCTGTACACTTCTGGGAGAGGGGGTAAACGAGAATGGGTAGTAGTAGTAGGCCTATTTATTCAATCTTGTGGTTATAAAACTATATAGCACAACACATGATAAACACACAAACAGCAATATACAATGCAATGAGAAGATATATACAATCAAACAGAAGTGGAGGAAATTTAAAAAACGAACAAAATACTAAAATAGATGGCTGAATGGCTATGAAGTTTGATAGTGAGACAGAGAATAGGAAATAAATGTCTGATATTTTTTTCGTACGGCTGGGTAGGCGAGGAAATTTGTTTGCGAATCACGTAGTCCCTTAGTCCGATAATCCCGTAGTTCCATACAGGGGCTCAACCATGACTGAAAAGTTGAGGGGGACCAAGGTTTGGGTCCCAACACCGCGACGCTTGCGCCCACTGGGTGTTGGGTGCGGGGGGGGATCGCCCCCTCCCGCTGTGAGGGTCCGGGGGTATCACCCCCGGAAAATTTTTGAAAACTTAGATGCTAAATCCTGCATTCTGGTGACTACTTGCTGTGAAATTTCTTGCTTTTTTTGAAAACTACGGCCAAGAAGTTGGGGACCAATACAGTGTTGGTCCCCCAACCTAAAAGTTGGAGGACCAGTCTCCCCCGGTCCCTACGGTTGTTGCGCCTATGGTCCCATACGCTTCTGGAAATGTTGGTATTGGCGAGCAATGCCCATTCAGCGCGTGTAAACGCGCGATTACTCGTGATTTATGCATGTCGGCTTTGATCGAGTTTTCCACAGCGGTTGTTTCACGTGAGAATTGGCGACCTGTAGAAGCTAGTTGTCGTTTATCGTGTGTGTGTGTGCGTGTGTGATATTTTGCTCCATAAACTCTAACACGAGCGCAGCCGGCGGTCCTGGGTTTCGGGAACGGTCGATCGGAACGAACTGGCTTCCGGGTAAACTACAGGCGGGCGTCGGTTGAGAGATGCATATTTTCACACATGTTCTCACGACTAAAATTTTACAGCAAAATTTCACCACAAAATTTTAATAAAAATTTCGTACCCGACAATTTAAAAGTTAAAAAGTAACTACATATACTACTCTGCTATTTGACATTGTACATTTGTATACTTGATTAAAGTTTATTTCTGGTTAAATAAATCGGCCAGTCGATTCTTATAATTAACAGTGTAAGTTGTTAATTTCACTGAAAATTTAACAAATAAACGGCTCTAAAATTTAAAATCATAAAGTTTATGCATCTCTGGCATGGGGAGATGTGTGCCGCAGTAATTTTACTGGGGGCACATGGTAATGTGGAATTATGTAAAAAAAGTGCTCAAAATGCAGCAGAATATATGCTCCATGCAAAACCAAATATTTGGGGGCCAGCTCCCTCCCTAGGCCCACCCCGGTGCCCCTAAATATTTTCTCAAAGCTTATGCCCATGCAATCTAGCTGCTGGGGAGAGGTCGATCTTGTCAAGTCATACGTGTGGGCGCTCGCAGGCATGGGCAAGAGGGGGCAGTTTCCCCCTGTGGAAATGTTGTAAAGTATTTTTGTGCATTAGTAGTTACAGCAAAACACCCAGTAGACGAATTATTGATGCATTATTTTCACAACCTGTCGTCGGCTTCTGGAACTTCGCCTCTAAACCCCGACCGGGGCTCCGGCCATGGACTCCGCTGGGGGACTTTCGTCCCCATACCCCTTAGTTGCCCTCCCCCCTCGAAAAAGTCCTGCCGGCGCCCATGAACTTTACTACAAGCTGATGTTAATAGCAACAGATGGGCAGCGGGCAGATAAGTAACTGTAAGCTATTTTTCTCAGGATTGGGGGCCTCAGCCCCTTGCTACGCTCGTGAGGGCCTCAGACCCTTTCTACGCCCGTGAACTCCAGTAAACTTGAGCGCTTAGCAGATGTATGCATTGTACAGTAGAGAAGCGCATCAAGTTATCAGAAGTAAAATTGTTGACGGTTATTATTGATATTATTTGTATACTGTTGAAGCTATCCCGCAATTTCTGTCGTATTCAACGTGTACGTGAATGTCGACGATGGTACAAGAGATTTATTACACGTAATCTGTCTAGTGTGCAGTGTCTGACTTCTCCTTATATTAGATGCCCACTAAACCGTTATTTAACCATTTTAATCAATTTTCTAACAAGTGAAAAGGTTTCGCCCATCGGTGACATGTGCCCCGGCCCCTCCTCCCCGGCGACGGCTGTTGACAGTTGACTTCATTTTTTTCTGGTAATCAGACTATAACGATGATTATGGCAAATAATAGGCAGCCTATGATTACATATTCGGTTTAACAGTAACCGTAGTTTTATCTGTTTTCGTTATGGAGATATTGAGAGTGTATCCATGGTCAAGGCCTTGTTGGCCACTTCCCGTGATGCTCACAGGGCCACGCTGACCGGAGGGTTCGACATCCAGCATAGGGATGTTCTATAGTAACCATATGTTAATCCAAAAACGCTCCGTTTTGCCGTAATGGCATATGACAGACAGACAGACGGACGGATCGCAGCATCGCTTAATGCCTCCTACTGTCCTACACCTTCGGTGGCGGTGGGCATACTAATTCCTTTATCATATATTATCTAGCCTACTCTCTAGTGCTGGAAACCTTGTTATAATCCTATAGCCTAGATCGTGTTGTCTGAAATAGTGACTTCAACTAATTAGACCTAATTTATGGATACTGTGATGGAAATTGATCGAGAGGACAACCTAACAGAAGTGGCTCGACAATATCGAAAAAGATCGTTCTGATTTGAATCTACATAAATTACTGAAATTAAATGTTACTTTTTAATACCAGCTGCCGGCGCACTATGACTCAGTTCTTGTCTAAGGCATTATGTCCAGTTTTGCTGTTTCATACACGTCCTCGGTAAATGCATGCCTTGATATGGGGAAACTTGTCACAGGGGAACTTCAAATCACCACATGTCTGCAGGGCCATTCGCTGTACTCGAGAAAAAAAACGATGGTAAAATTTCGGGAAACCCCTATAGGCTTAGCAGATAGTCCACGTGTAGGCCTACTTGTCTGGCGTAGGAACCGCGATATACTACAGGAAGCGACTGTTTAGCCTGTCTGTTAAATGAAGTGATTAATTGATTGAAACTATATTTCAACGTGACCTACAAATGGGCAGACTTTACGACAGCAAATGCCGCGCTTCACTACGCTGCGCGGCAAATATTTAAAAACACAAGACCTTCAACATACATCGGGCGGCCTAATAATAATGGGCCTACAGTGTGAGTCAAAAAAGTAGCCCCCCCCCTAAAACTTTTTGCAATATTTTTACTCGGGTTAAGTATATTTCCTTGAAAAGCCAGTATGTTGCCAGTTTATATCTACACATACTTACCAATTTTGGTCGATTTGTCTTAATATTTAACAAAATGGCATTAATTTTGCTAGGAGTAAGCTTACCCATCGTTTTTAACGTTTCCAGTTTCAAGTTTTACTAAGTCAAATCGCCGACTTTGTCGCCAATAATGAATGGTCGCTAAATTCAGCCGACCTCAATCCACTGGATTATCAGGCTTGGGGGAAATGCTAGAGTCTTACAAGCTGCAACTGAAGCTAAAACAGCTCCCAAGTTTACAGATACACTTTAGCTGATTTGGTCTGCGTTGCCAGAGAAAGCCATTGACGACGCTGTCAAAGACAACCGCAATTGACTTCGGGCATGTGTGTCAGCCAACGGTGGAAATTTTGAACATGTAATGTGACAATTCGTATAACAGATACCACTTGTTATATTAGTTAAATGTCATTAGACGTGACTTGTGTTTTTACGAAAAAATTCATAAATTTCGTTACAAACTGAATTGAATTCTTAAAATTTGAGGGGTCTCACCGGTAAAAATAATACATTTCACACAAATTTTAGATAAATGGACCAAAATTGGTGTAGACATAGGAATATGTTTGATCAATAACCAAGGTAATTTTCAGTTACACAGGTTCACCAGGAAAGAAAGTACTGCAAAAAGTTTTAGGGGGGGCTACTTTTTTGACTCACACTGTATATACATCTTAATACTGCGGGCTTCAGAAGTATTTAGATACCTCATTTTTCATTAACTTCATTTGTAGCTTTCCCCCTCCCCTGGCATGTCTGTTTGCTTTCAGCAAGTCAGCACATGCATTGTAATCCAATACCAAGAAATAATTTACAATGCCGCACAATCTCTGCCAAATAGTAATTTATTCGTCCAAGGTAAATTACATGCACGTTATCACTTCATTATACGGTAAATTGAATTAGATCTCCGCTCATCTCATGCATAACTAATTCCAGGATTTTTCAATTACTAAACCTCGTCAGTCAAATCACACCTTTGCTGTTCCTGAATCATTTCCCAGCCGTATAAGTAAGTACGTTTATGAGGCGCTCTAAAAGCAATCGTCAATCGCATGGGCGCTCGGCCACGACACTCAGCAAACACGTGCTTTTAGCAATCAGCCGTAGTTTCACTACTTTTATATAACTTGCCACAAACAGGGTTCCCACTATATTTTGGTGGTGAAATTCAAGGACTTTTCAAGAACTTTCAAGGACCCTGAAGTTGCATTTTCAAGGATCAATTCTCGATGGAAGTTTACAGCATGGAAAGTATTACAACAATATTTAATATCTGTTTCTGTGATTACGGGACAGTTGTAGTTGTAGTTGACAAAAACAAAACACAACAATTATTAACAAATCTTGTGTTACGCAAAATACCTGGCAGATTTTTAAGTAAGTAAAGCATACGCATTCCAGTCCTATACAAATGTTGTTTAACGCAGTTTTTGATATCGTGTAGTTTGACTTGGTGAATTCAAGGACTTTCAAGGACCTGTGGAATGAAATTCAAGGACTTTCAAGCACCTGTCCTGTTTTCAAGTACTTTAAAGGCCTTGAATTTAAGAGAAAAAAATCAAGTACTTTCAAGGATGCGTGGGAACACTGACAAAAGTTTAACTACTCTGAAGTAACTTAGCTAGTAGTTACCCAAAGGTTTAACTACCCTACTTTTGAAAGTAGTTAACTAGGGCCTACTAAGAAGTAGTATAACCAATAAACTGTATATATATATATATAGTGGGACAGTGTTACCTTGAATGAAGCTGACCGCTACCTTGTCGATCCTTATCATCACAACAGCATTCACTGTAAATGAGCCACCCATGGTAGCTGAAGCCTTTATGAAGTACGTACTCCTCAGCATTGCTGCAGCTGAACGACTGTTCGTTACGGTGGACCGATCTCGCTGTTGCGCAGCGAGGTAGCCTATGACGACGTGTCCCAGAAGCGTGTTTCCTTGCAGTACAAGCACGAATAGTAGACTACATGTGCCCGTTATTGAGCTGCTGGAAACTGTTTTGCAGTTGAGAAGTTATACGTTTGGCTTGAAACGCTCTATCAGCTTAGTGACGGAGTGAACTGACCGTAAATCTGGAGTTTTGTCTTCGTGGCTGTTGATACAGTTTATTTCTATATTGTTTTCATGTCTCATATGCAGCTGCAAAGCCACGTGTATAATAAGGCTTTGATTCGGACAGGCGTAATTAATATCTTAAAATAGAAATGCATGGGGAAAACGAGGCTGTTGCATGTAAGATCTAAGTAAGTAATTAAACAGCAGTGAACTACTTGAAGGTAGTTCACTTGAAGGTAGTCATGTACTGTAGTTTAATTACTTTGGTTACAAAATAGTTAACCATGAAGTTTAACTACTTTTGCTCAAAAGTAACTGTAAAGTTGAACTATTTTTCACGTAGTTAGTGCGTCACTGTAATTGCACTCCACCATGGTAACCAAGTTAAACCAACCACTAAGCCAAACCACACGCCATATCTCATGCAAATTACAATCTGTGGAAAATGTGTAATGCAATATGACAACACGGTTGGTTGTGTAGCACAGTTGGCGGAACGCCGGTCTTTGGCCGGCGATCTGACCGTCCTGCGCTCGGCCTGCAGCCGACGGGTGACACTATGTGGGTAATGAGTACGGTCAGCCAACTAGGCCAACTCAGCCTATCATCCTTCCGGGGTCGATAAATGAGTAGCAGGCCTGTTTATCGGATGTGTGCCCAGGTGGCGCCATCTGGTGAATGCTTGCGAGGTAAAGGTCCACCCAATCGGATGTTGGCAAAACCTTGGCACCTCTGGGCTAACCTGGTTGTTACTGCTGTCCTGCATGACAGTCTGTGTCATTCCTGCCCTGCGTGGCAGACTGTTGTACGTTGTATACTGTGTGTAAGGTTGAGTGGTTTGTCTTAACCATTAAACGAAGAGTAGTAGTATTATTATTAACACGACAGACTGAATTAAAAACAACCGTTTTTAACTGAAAACAGCCACCATGCATGAATCAACAGTGGGGCACACACACATACAACCGTTCAATTCTGGCAATGTTCGACATACCGACAAAAACTCGCCGTCATACTGTCAGACAATTAAATTAACTTCGCTAATTATCATCACTGCATACAAATGCTTAGCGCATGCCATTCTATCGACCTGCAACACTAATAATCAGTTCTCCACAGCCTGACCTCCTTCAGCTGTAGTAAACTCCTCAACTTAACCACGGAACCACCCGAATGCCGACCAGACTGACCCACCAACAAAGGCTCCCTCAAAAGAAAAAGCAAACTTCCTCGCAAACTGTTTAACGTCACAGACAAGAAGGCACAGCAAGCATGTGCCACAGACAGGACATATTTCAAGCCGATGTGAGTAAGTCGGTACATCACGAAAGATCGTTATTAAGTGCATAAGTCGTGCACTCTGTGGCCAGGAACACCACTCCTGCACAGTGCAAAAAAATACAGTGCTGGAAATTACATTTGCCGAGGCAGAAAGACAGAGAGGTGGCTGCCTCCACAGTAGCTGCCAGTGGCCATTGCAACTCACAGGCAACATCAAAGTGATTCAGCTTTACCCTCACGTAACTAACTAAGTAATGATGCTCAATGAAATCAATGACATTGAACAGAATGAGAATCGTCATCGGAGGACAATACAGTCTGCAATATAATGATGCCTGTACAAGGTTCATAGTGCCGTCAAAACCTAAAATTTACGGAACTTCAAAGATGTGAAATGCGCTCGTCGAGCACCGAAATTATCTGCCAGATGTATTAATAATAATAATAATAATAATAACACGCTGACTTCTAAGGCGCCATAACATGGAGTCCAAGTCAAGGGCGCCCGCGCTAGAGGTGATTAGAGTCAGAAATAGTATGTCTTAAGCTGAGACTTGAAACTCTGCAGTGAGTCGTTTGCCCGGATTTCTGGAGGAAGTCTGTTCCAGAACATCG
>Ga0049105_1000848_pt1 | contig 12089 bp, 10 predicted proteins | sample WorMetvaBAHAMAS1_FD_61260 | JGI IMG/M metagenome (GOLD analysis project Ga0049105, IMG submission 61260) | Worm MetaG Olavius vacuus BAHAMAS.1 | ecosystem: Host-associated > Annelida > Digestive system > Unclassified | place: Germany: Marburg | collected 2013-04-09 | reverse complement strand
ACGAACAGCATGCTCAGCCTATGCACAGTGGACATCAGGCGTAGGATAAGAGTAGGAAATACTGTGTCTGCACTAGATTGCAGTAGACTAAATCGTTCTACCCGTAGATGTTCTACTTGGTCTGATTGTGAATTCTGATTATTCAATGTAATGTTGTCTATGTGTTCTGTATTATTTATTGTGTGCTGTGTATGTCTGTGTTCGACCTGTTTGTTGTCAGCTATTTCTGTGGTCTCTCGGGGCGGCTAGTTAAATACAAGCATCATGTACGTCGTTCTGGGCAAGTGGCAACCAATGATAGTTTTCTGAATGAGAACAAGTATGAACTGAATTTCTATCCCTAAGAACGAGAATTACTATGATATGAATATGGTATGGACTTGACTTGTAGGCACATGTCGTTGAACTTCACTTGCAGCAGTACTTTTATCTGTCTGATTTTTTGTCTTTCTTTGTTTCTTTCATTTCCATCTTTCTTCACCGTTTCTTAATATGCTTTGTCAGTTAGCACTTGGCAGTATTAACAACATCAGTTTGAAAGGTGTCGGTTATATTCAGTTTTGAAATTGTTGTAATCTGTGTGTAGTTTGTGTAGAAATTTAATGTGTCGGATGGAGAATAAAATAAAAAAACAAAAGAGTGACAAACAGTCTTGGTTCAATGAACATGTGTTTGTCTTGCTGTAACTATGTGTGCTTCAGCCACGCTTTTGAGTTTTCCCACCTCCATGACTGAATGATTTCACTGGTAAACAACAGACTCCATGTCCATCATCCATGACAGCATGTCAAACTATCCTCAAGTTCAAGTGTACCAAAACACACACAAGTTTCTTCAAAAGATTTGAGCATGCCAATGACTGGCACGTTCATTAGTTACACCAAATGATGAATGTCGACATTTTGCAGCTAAATATGTAAGAGATCTTTGGATCTCTGTCGCTTTGGTTCAACAGCCAGTCTGCAGTTAGCCTAATATTAATGTATTTGTGAAAAGGACTTGCTGAGAGAATTTCCATGCCCGAGTCCACTACCATTAACTGCAAGAACACGTGCAAGTTCTTTCAGTTGAGTATGAAACTAGCTAAAAACAGTCTGAATCAATCTCGGATGCTACAATACTGGTAAATAGTGGGTAAGATAGAGTGACCTGTGCAAAGTGCAGACATATTGAGATTGATGACTACTGTAAAACCCGTTTTTTTCGCGTGCCCTTTATTTCGCGAATTTCACGAGCCTGGCAAGTTCGCGAAAATAACGGGCCACGAAAATTTGAATACAGTAGCGCTTCAGTGTAATAGCAAGCAAAAACGCCAAAATTACGGGGTCCAAAATAATTACATTGACTCAAATGCCAAAATTAAGGGTGGCCAAAATTAAGGGTTCTACAGTATGTGTATTTTTTAATTCTAGACTTGGCAACAAATCTGTTCGAGGCATATAACCAGTATACCCATATAACACTACTGGTAAATCTACAAGACTTACTGAAAACTGCATCTTATAGATTATGGTCATATGCTATGATCTCACATGCGTTCAACCATTGACAGAGGCCAATCCAGTGATTTGCACAGAGAGCACGGCATGGAGCACTGGAGCTATAGTCTGCACATGTGTAACTGCACATAAACACGACTAATTAGACAGAACAGAACAGAACAGAAAATCGTTTATTAGCAGCAGCAGACGGACAGTAAAACATAATACAATAAAAGAAAAAATAATAAAAGTGCTACTACTAATGGGATGGATGGTCGAAGCTACACCTTACACCATCCCAGAGGGAGAGACATACATGGAGACATTTATTAAAATATACACTAAAACTTATTGGTGACTGGAAGGCAACAGTTTTCTGCTGTGACTGTGAGTCTAAAATCTGGATTTTTTTGCAATAATGTCAAGTCTATACTACAAAGTGCTAGTCGTAGCCTTTAAAGCAGCCAATTTACATTTGCTCCATGACATTTGCTCTAGTCGGCAGGTATCCGTAGTACCGCACCTGTAATCTTTACTTATTTTTCTTTTAGGGTTAAATGGTCTGATGGTGTTTGTTATGGTCGCCATTTTGTTATGTAAGTTAAAATATAAACAACAACAAATGGATTTGTCATGCAAAGTTTCTGAATGAGGTGATGATCAATTTACTTGAATTTTGTTGTTTCGTATGCTATTATATAAGCTAAGGTATACATTATGCGCTCGTTGGTGGTGACGTACCATTTAAATCACGAACCTACGACGAAGAAGGATTGGCCCGGATCTTGTTCATAATGATTAATTTTTGACTCTGCATCTGCAAATTGGCAAAGAGTTAGATTGGCGCCGTTGTCAGGTTTATTTACTCCAGCGTTCGCTAGATAGAGCTAGAATTATCTACGTGTAATTACACACCATCACTCTGGCAGTTCCCTATAACCGGATGTGGAATTAGAGGTAGTGAATTACGTTGTACGGTAATCTCGGCCGCAAGTTTCGTCTCCTAGGTCAAGTCGGTCATTTGCCAAGTCGCCCACAGTCTCTTACAAACATAGCTACAGTAAATTGTCAAGTTTTTTATGTTTTTACATCATATGTAGTACCGTGACCTTGCTGTATAGGTTATGTATTATTTAGAAACTATTAAACTGTGGGAAAGACTACCGAATTGGTACACTGCGCTATAACTGGCCCTTGTCTGCGCATGCGTCACAGGCCTTCAGCACTTTGACTGTACCGATTCGGAAGAGTCACCAAACTCTGTAAGGTTATAAAGAATATAGGTTGGTTCTATTGCCAGATCGGTGATCTGACCCTAAGTACAACACAGTTACTAGCACCAGATCGGCTACAAGTTGCTAAGCATCAACTGCGGAACAAAGCAGTGGAAGTAGTCAAAAATGCGAGAGGTTATAAATGCGAAATATCACCGGCCACTACTAACAAGTTAAATGTGGTGCAAATCCCGAAAATTTATATAGCAGTACATGCATTTTCAGTATCTTCATAACTGCATTTATTATGCAAATTATAAATCTGCTGACTAGGCCTATGTATTTTCCGCGTATAAAGATATTCTGAAAAGAAAGTCTGTCTGCGTTTCATTAGTATGGAGTGGAATCTGTTTCCCATGTGTTGGACAACTGAAAAAAGTGCTTCAGTTAGATAGCAAAATAAGATGGCTGGCTTTCATAGACTGTATGGAATGCGACCACAGATAAGTGTGCGATCTAGCGCTAGCAAATTTGCAGTTGTTACTACAAGATTGCAGATCTGGCTCTAGAATTAACGAATAATAGGCAAATCTTCCGAATCGGTACAGTACACTATGCTGAAGGCCTGTGACGCATGCGCAGACATGGGCCAGTTATAGCGCACTGTACCGATTCGGAAGACTTTCCGAATAATATATTCTATGTACTTGGTGGTTGTTCAAGTCAGGGCCAAATTGCTACTGCGTACATTAGATACTATGATACCATCGTTAATTTGTTGTGGCAGGATATTACTATTGCACTGTGACTACCATGGCGGTGGCTTCTTTGAGCCATGACAATCAGCGACATCTGAAAGCCATGCAGTTTGTTGTGCAGTTTCTCGACAACTCGGAAGCTTACTTTGATGCAGAGGTAAATGTGACTGTATACACTTCAGCTGATGCATTTTGCAGAATAGCTAACTGTTGTCTTGTCAAAGTTTTATTTTTGAAATTATTAGCTGAAAACATTAATTATTTACATAAGATATACCAGAGTTCTCTGTGATCATTTTATGGCTACCGTATTTTAGTATTTTGTGATGTTTAACGGTGTCATCTGTAGCCTTGTTCAAATATTAACATTATGTTAAAAAAAGTTATTGGCAAAAGTCCAAAAGGTTATATTTACTGTATGGGGAGAAGCCCCAGTAATCTCAGTGTTACCAAATTTTGCACGTGGGTTCCCTTCCCCGATGTAATCATTTGTGCCAGATTTTATGTTTATCGCCCCGATAGTTTTTGGGGGGAGGCAGACCCCAGAAAATTGGCTGTTCCCATTGACTTGAAGGGTGACCTTTACAACAGCTAGAGCTCTACCGAGCTGTGCTGTGATAGGTTATAGAACATTGGTGGAGGGATTGATCAGTGATACATGATAAGACCAAAGGTCAAAGGTCAGTGTTAAGGTAATACATTGAATTGGCCTGTGTGGGTAAATATGAACTTGTCATTTATGTTACTGTATTGTTGGTTTGTGCAGAAGAAAGAGACTGGCCAGGCTCTGCTTGATAAGGTTTTTAAGTATCTCGAATTACACGAGAGAGATTATTTTGGTCTCCAGTTTGCGTCAGTAGTGCCAAATATTTCAGATGCTGTGGTTAGTACCATTTATTTAACTGATAACATCTCGTTTGTGTGGTATAGTATTTAATATCTTTAAATTCTGTTGTATGTTTTGCTTTTAACATGATTTTTGTGCTGGCCCAGTGAGCCAGTGGACAAGTCAGCTTGATATAATGTATTATTTTCTATATTCAGTTTAGCATACACTTTTGACTGCATTATACTTAAATACAGTCAAGCATGTGTTAGCTGGGAGCTGTGCTGGTTATTGGTTGCAAAACTCCATGTAACTGACATGATATTTTGTGTTTGTAAATGTTCAGTCACATATCCAAAGTAAGCAGCAGTTGACAGCTGACACAATCAATCAGCCTTCTACTGATAACATGGTATTTATGCATTAGTGCATTTCTGTACTTGTTGCGGTATATTTTTGTTAAAATGATTTCACTGTTGTTAGCCTGCACTTCCTTTCTAAGTATTCGGTAAAAATTGTGGTATTTGATATGTTTTGCAATTAAATGCAGTTGGCTGTATTTTGTCGGCATTGTTATTTCTCAATACAGAAGTGGCTCGCACACTGAACATCAGGGTTTATTAAAGTAAGTTTGCTGTGTGTATATACATATATATGTGCATGTTTATGCATTTCAGAGGTGGATAGACCCTGTGAAGCCAATGAGAAAACAGATTCGAGGTGACTGCATTACTTCACATTTCTAGTGAAGCTGTTCAGCAGACAGCAATAGTGATTTTTTATACGTGGTTGTACATCGCAGAGACACATTTCAAATTCCGTTTTGCACTTTGCACAATTGTTAAGACAAAGATGCAGTGGTCTCTAGTTAACGAAGGTGTTTTATTTACTGTGTGGTGAGAAGACTCGTTGATTTCTTCCACGAGTTTTCTCCAGCTTGTCTCACAGTGTTGTCTTGGAATAATGGCTTTTGAACAACTTTGTTGTCATAGGTGGTTTTAGTTCTCTGAAGTCTTGTCTTAAGGTGATTGTTGAATGTTTCGTTTCACTGCTGTTGTGTTTCAGCTGGTCTGCACACTGTGCTGTATTTTCGCGTGAAATTTTACGTTCCTGACCCTGCTATGTTGCGTGAAGAATTCACACGGTACGTGTTCAGAAATTTGTGTTTACTTGAAAGTTAATCTTTCGCCCCGTCTCTTTTATTTTACGTATTGTTATGCGCTGATATCACATTAGCAGGCAATGTGATATCATAGCAGGCACAGAACTGTATTAACTCAGTCAGTTCAGCTGTTCATCCGTTTTAATTAGATGGTCTTAAATATGAATGTGTTATTCCCCGACAATATATTACTTATACTTTAGCAGGTGATATGAAGCATCATAGAGGAACTGTATTAAAGTAAAGTAAAGTAATGTGAATTTGTATAGTGCTTTGCCATGTAGTAGGCTACACCTCAGAAGTGCTCACATATGGCCCGTGTGTAACGGGGATCGCACAGTTTTACCAGCCACCCACACACTAACCATAACTGCTTTTACTCCCCAGCTGCAAGCGTCACCACCCTTTGTCTGGTACTCATTGTACCTACGCATGAAGGGATGGCATGGGTGGCTGGTTACATATCGAGATAAATGTCGTACACTGGGAGTTGAATCCAGACACGGTCACCCATCCCAGTACTAACCGGGCCCGACATAGGTTAACTTCGTTGATCGAGACCAACGTGCTACCACTATGCCAGAGCACCATTATTATTGTGTCTTATCTTTAATAACAATTATTTTCTAATTTCCACGCCTGCAGCTTTGTGCCAAAAATTAAGAAGAAGAGCAACAACAGCAGCAGCAAGGGCACCCAACTTTGCATTAGCCACAAATGAACTTCGTTGTGTGTCAGTGTGAAGTGGAAATGCTTCAGAGATACGAGACGTGTCGGTGACAGGCCGACTCCACCGTGCCAGAACATTTGAACCGTTGATTATTAGAACTGTTAAATTTCGCAACTCTTTTATTCCACATTGCCTATCAAATTTTGATTAAGCTTGCTTCTTGTGTGCTGGACATACTTCCTCTGCTTTTATGTTTTATGTATCATGTATAATTCATCACCTGTTATAATCCAGCCATTGGCTTCCAGATGATAAACAATGTTCAATGTTCGCATCTAATCCCAAAGGTTCTCGACAATATGTCTGTTGTTCACAAGTATGTGCCAGGACTTTCCAGACACAGGCTGTGAGTGAAGTAGATAAACAGCCGTCTCTATCACTTGTCTTGATGCAGTGGTAACTTGACGCCATACATTAATGTGATTGTGCTGTGTAGATATCAGTACTTCCTGCAGCTGACCAAAGACATGTCTGAGGGTCGGCTTGTTGCGCCATTCCAGACCACCGTCCTGCTTGCCAGTTTAGCTGTCCAGTGTGAGTATTGTTCACTGGCTTTAGTAACCTGTTTCAAAACTGGAAACACGTTGTTCAGATTTTTGTTAGCGCTGATCTTGATGGCATAAAACTGTGTGCTGTATGCAGTGCTGAGTTGTTATTCTTTGCAGTGTTGCATCCGTAATATTTTAACTGAATCTGCCACGGCATTCAGTTTTTTTTGTAAATTAAAAATTTTCTTGCTGAAGAACGTGATTAAGTCTGCACAAGCGCTGGCAGTTTGTAAATACATACATACATAAAGAGTATTTATACAGTGCCACAGAGTCACAGAGCAGCAGTAAATGCATGTAATCGTCACTCACAACATTTCGCCAAAAGCTGAAAACTCATTTATTTCGGCAATCTTACCCAGACGTTGTTTTGTTTTATAACTGTGTTGCCATAGTGGTCCTTGAAGTTACTGTTACTTAGGCCACTATAAATAGTTATCTGTTGTAATGTAATATATCACCTTAGGTAGTTTCGGAGAAAATTGGACTGGAGGAATTGTTTGGTTGACAAATGTAAAGTTAAGTATATAGGACAGTGGGGCAAAATAAGAACAATGTAATGGTCTTTTACCGTTGATTGTGCATATGAACGTGATAAGCATGATGAACGTGAATGTGTGCTGGTGCAGCTGAGCTGGGTGACTTCTGTCATGATGAGCATCACGAAGGTTACCTCAACGAGTTTCATTTTGTCCCTGATCAGTCAAATGATCTGTTACAGCAGGTTGCAGTCATGCACAAGAAACACAGGTGACTACTGTATTATCATCATTATTATTATTATTAACGAAGTACTGATTAGAGTGATGCTCAATAAAGTTATTGCAGGGGCACTTTACATAGTTATCTGTGACTGAAACGCTGTGAAAGTACAGGGCTGACAGTTAACAGTCGAATGATGATTGAAGCCGAGATGTCTTTAAACGCCGACGGAAACACAGCAGCGACGGCGTGTCTCTGACAGCAGCTGGCAGACTGTTCCTGCTTAGCGTGAATGGCTGCCATGTATCAATGAGTGACTATGGTGATGGTGGTGATAGTGGCACATGACATCTGATTTCTGTTCTACAGCCTCCTGGCATCAGTTTAGTTATGATTGTCTGGAGGATGGGAGTGGATGTAGCTTGATTGTGAAACCGATTTGCATCTGTGTATAACTTGCAGATATTGCGCGAAATTAAGACTTGCTTCAATTAGTTTTTGTGTGACTTTTATTTAAATTAACTATGCACGTTATATACTGCTAAGTTTATTTGAATTTTATTCATATTTGTAATTTATTTCTGTTGCTGTTAATTTTATTACGAGAGCCATGTAAAAGGTAGACTGAAAAATTATTTTTTATCAGTCTTTCACGTCTGTTTTGTTTGTCGGACACAGGATCATAGTAACGAGGATGTCCAGCTAGGAGTGACGTCTCAGGATCTCACAGTCTTTCAGAGTTGTGAATCGTGTTTTGTGATGGTATGTTGACAGAGGTCTGAGCCCTGCGACGTGTGAGAAGATCTACATTGACACAGCTCGTTATCTCGATACGTACGGCGTGCACATGTTTGCTGCTACATGGGTCAGTTCACTAGTCACATATCTCAGTCAAGTCAAATTAAAACAGATTTATTTATATAGCACCAGAAGTCACAAGCAGTTCAGACCTGGTGTAGAAGCTATGCATGTTGCTGTTAGTATTACGTATGTTGTGTAAAATGCTTTGGTTTTAATTTTCTGCCTCTGAAAGTGCCAAGTATGTCCACTTTTGCTTTTAAAAGCAAAAGTGTTATGAAAATGTACTGGCCATATCTGAGTGCTTTAGAGATAAAGGGCTCATAATAAAGTGCTATGTAAATTTGTGCAATACACTATAATACAAAAAAAAACAGTCCTGTTGTGCTGTCTACAGTAAGAATGATAGCACACTATGTGCTGCACAGTCATTAAGAGCTAATTACATGTGACACAGAATAAATAAGCCTTCGGATGTCTCTTGAAAGAAGCACACCAGTACTGTGCTTGTGAATTGTCAATGAAACGATGCAGCTATGTGAAGCGGACAGAATATTAAAAATGATTTTTTATCAGTCTTTCACGTCTGTTTTGTTTGTTGGACACAGGATCATAGTAACGAGGAAGTCCAGCTAGGAGTGACGTCTCAGGGTCTTGCAGTCTTTCAGAACCACGTCAAAACTAACACTTTCACATGGTACTGTGCCTCACATTTTTCTGTCTTTATTTCAGCATTATATCTGCTGATTGGGTGGCGTCGTGGTGCTATCGGCAGAGTGTCAGACTTGTGGGTTCGAGTGCCGGCCGGGCACGCAACGTAAAAACTCTGGGCAAGTTTCTCACACCTATGTGCCTCTGTCACCAAGCAGTATAAGTTGGTACTGGCCTAAGGGCGGTGATGCCTGATGGCTAGGAAGGTAACTGCAGGCCTGGTGGGAAGTAATGACAGCCTAGCACTGGGTTTATGAATATGCATGTGTGGGCCTGGTGGGAGGTGGTGGCAGCCTTGAGTCCAGGATCAGTTCCAGCCCCTTTAGCTCGATTACGAGTATGGGTACATTTTGCCTTTATTTGGTGATCTACTGTGCGTTGTTTTCGGTCACTACTTGCCTGGGTTGTCCTGTGTACTGAGCACTATGTATGACAGTTCTTGCTATGATAAATTTAGCAGTTGTAGTGAGGTTTGTTCGCGGATAAAACTGAGATATTCTGCACTTTTAATCTGCATTAAATTTACATCATGAAGTGATTGATTAAACGGGTTACTTGTTTTTGTTGTTACCGGCAGAGATTTGTTATGGATTCATTATTCTGGAGGTGGTTGTGAATATTACGTTGCAGGTCGAAGATAATCAAAATCTCATTCAAGCGAAAACAGTTCTTCATTCACCTGCGCAAGGAACAGGTTAGCTTGGCATTTTGTTTTCAATGAATTTAACTGTGTGAGTGTGGGTTTTGAGAAATTACTGTCATTTTAATTGTAATGAAAAGGTTAATTTAATGTTTACTGATGGTCTTCAGTTTTTAGCCGTCTGGTCAGTGCTTGTGTTGCCACCATTTTTGCCATTGTGATATAGGTTTGATTGATTGAGCAAGGTTTAACAACCCACCAAACACATGATAGGTCTTATTGAGACGGGTCAAATGACCCAACCAACAGTGTCAAAGCACTGAATGAGAAGAAACTAGATCCTGCAGTTTTAGTGACCTTAGTTTGATGTGTTTCTTATCAATTAACCATGCCAAGTACAGTGCCATAACACAATGTTGTCGATGATACCAATAATTCCTCTCACTAGCAGCAAATGCACTGCTTTGTGTTAGCATCAGATAGAAATGTTTTACTCTATTTTTGAAGATGGTCAGAGATACATGACAGTTTGCAATGTTAAAGTGGTTGCAGATGTTGATAGCCACTCATTAATGCACAGCAGTCAGCTGGAAATTTTTACAGATCTCTGTGATTGTCTCACTGCGACAGTAAGACCTGCGTAAATCCTTTTTCGGGTGAAGAGTTCAGCCAGCTATTTTAACTCCACTCGATCACTTTTCAGTGCTTACTGTGAGAAGGATGTAGCTAAAAGCGTACTGCGACATGACGTGCATTTTTCCATAATGACTTAATGTTTTTGCAGAACTTTCTGCACTTAAACACGAGTTCATTTTTTACACAGATTGCAAGTATGTCATAAAACATTGTACAATGCAGAAAAAACTTGTAGCAACCACATATAATTTTGTCACAGAACGTGTCACTGCAGCTTTCATCGTTATCATATGTTTCTCACCACACTCTGTAGCTTCCTGTCTGATGCTATGTATTGTGTGAAGTCGGAGCATGTGGAGACCGTCTTCAGTTTCTCAGTAGCCAGTTATCGGTCATGCAAGAACTTGTGGAAGTCCTGCGTCGAGTACCACACGTTTCTGTGCAACCGGCAGTGTAAACAGCCGACGATGACTGACGGACAGAAACAAGATGTGCTCGATCTGCGCTACAGGTTGCTCATGTCACTGTTCGTTTCTGTCTGTGAAGTTGCAGAACGTTAGAAAAGTTAACCAACTCAAATTAAATTTAGGAAAAATGTCAAAAGAATGCGCTTTAAATAGTCTGAAAGTAATATATCTATCGGTTAAGCAGTCATTTGTTAGCTGAAGCATAATGGGTACACCAATAGGAGTTGTTTGCAGTAGTGCAAGTTAATGAAAAGCATTTCACATAATAAAATGCTCGTGAGTGATTGAAACATATGTTGCATTGTCAGTTGTGTAATGATGGAGTTTGTGCAGCAGTAGCATAAACTAGAAAAGGTGGCAGTTAAGGCTGCTTTACAACTTGAGGCCGCCCTTCGGGCACTTGTTCTCACAGTTGAGTGGAGCAAGCTGTACCCAATTTGGAAAAGAGAGGCCAATGATTCTGGTTAACAAATTTGTTATAGATTTCAGGTATATTGTGCTCCACTTCAAATCGAGGGCGACACAAGGGCAGTGTGGATTAAACCTTTCGTTTTGATTCTCCTCGGGCCCCCATGTAATTTAGGGGAGGGTTCGGTCAGGTATCTGAGTAAATTTTGAAATTCACCCAGTACCTAACCTCTAGTATATTGGCTGGGTCAATGAGCAGGCTTGTAGATTAGGAGAGTATAGCAGAAAACAGTAACACCTTAGACTAGCGGACGTTGATGAACGGAAGATTTGTGGTGTACTATTGTAGGTCGCTGGAGTGCCGGCATGCAGGCTGCAGTAGTGCGTCGGAGATTGATTCCGCTGTCATGAAGCAGTTCTCAAATGTGGCTGCCAATGGTCCAAGCATAGCCACTGTCTTGACATCAGTTTCAAACTCTTTGCCTCCGTTTGACCACAACTGTGACGATAGCGTTTACTGCACGTCGCTGACGGTCGACAACACAAATTCAAAAACTGTGTCATTCGCGCCGACACAGGAGACTGCCGCGCTGAATCGTAGCAACGCGTTTCGTGTCGCGCCACCGCCGCCGACGAACGGACTCGCTCTGAGTCAGGCCGACGTCACCTACCGATCAACTGCCAGCTGCCAACTTTGCCGTAGTCTGCGGGACAAGTGTACAGTGCGTTTATTGCCGACCGTTGCCGAACAGACAGTTTGGATGCCAAGTAGCACTGATAGCAGTAACCGGTTGTCAGAACACAGTCCTGCATTGGCTGATCAGCTCGTTGATAACTCGACTCAGCTGTCGAACTTGTCACTTGATGGCGGCCAGACCAACAGTCTTTCAGACAAGTCTTCATCTTCGTCGTCGTCAGAAATGTAAGGTCCTCTCTGTGTCAGTCTGTGCATTGTTGGCTGTCTTCAGACAAAAATAGCAACAAGAATCAGTTGTTGTCGCTGGTTAC
>Ga0049105_1000847_pt1 | contig 12091 bp, 9 predicted proteins | sample WorMetvaBAHAMAS1_FD_61260 | JGI IMG/M metagenome (GOLD analysis project Ga0049105, IMG submission 61260) | Worm MetaG Olavius vacuus BAHAMAS.1 | ecosystem: Host-associated > Annelida > Digestive system > Unclassified | place: Germany: Marburg | collected 2013-04-09 | reverse complement strand
TCAGTCCGGTAGTAAAGGAAAAGGTCTATGGAGGAAAGGATTTGCTGAAGAGCCAGGTCTTGAGTTCAGAATGAAACACTGAGCGAGTAAGAGAAGATGCAAGCGGTGATAGTGAAGATGATGAACTGCCATGTGTGATAGGAGAAAGTGCAGGAGACTGTGTCTGACGAGGCTTACGGAGATCAGTGGGGAGTTCATTCCATAGAGATGCGTTTTGATATATTAAATCGTTTAGGCGTGGATCACAAGTGTGACGGACGGATAGACGGACAGACAGAGCCGCCATTAGCAATAGCGCGGTCTAATGATGCGCGCTAAAGAGGCTCGGCATTCTGGTAGGCCTACTGCAATGTCTATGATTGTCGCTTTATCATATTGAGTTTGTGATCACGGAGGTGAATAATATCACAGATATTTTCTCTGCTTATATAGCCGTATTTCAACATTTTGAAAAGCTTAAAACTGTACTCTAAATGTAGTCGAAGGCTCTCCTGGGACAAGGAAATTATTGAAATTAATGTGTGCTTCATAGTGGTCTGATACATGGCGCAGTATGTACTATGTACTACACTGTGGGGCAAAAAAAACTGCACCATTTTATTTTTTTGCAATAACTTTGTCAAAACGTTTTACAGTGAAATAATTACTGGCACATATCTACCCCAATAAACTTGGAACAAAACGACATTAAAATCATAAGTCTTGAAGCACATCTTTACAGTGCTTAATGAGAAACGCACTAACGCAGCAACGTCACGTTAGCTTAAACGTTGTCATTATTTACTCGAACATTTAAACGCAATATCATATAAAGTACGAAAAGATATGGACACACAATGCAATAGTAAAACATTGTGTGGATCCTTAACTATTATATTTTTTTCATTTTAAGCAGATATGATACCACATGTCGCGTATTTAAAGTCTGGCATTGACATTTGTGTGCGCTGCACGGTGTCCTGTTAAAATGCAGCTGCTTAAGCAAATAATACAAATTGATCAAGTTTCAGCCTTTCCTGCAAATTATTTAAGTAATTTTAGAAGATTATATCATAAAATAGTTTAATTATTTTTTTAATTTTTCTTCTGACTTAACCCGCAAGAAATAAGTTATCGATATATTCGTTTTCGTCTGCCAACAAATGAACTAAATGAATCTTAAGCTGGTTTTCTGTTTTACATTTTATAAAAATGTGAAATTTTCACCCCGATTTAATATTTAAGTGACACGCTGCAGTTTCTAGGATACGACGTCTCTGTTATTAGGCGTACACTGCAGAGAACTACAGATCAACACATAAAGTGTTCTTGCAGTTATTGTGGTATTCAACTGTACTCGATGACAGCTTAATAAAAGACTCATCATCATCATCATCATCATTATCATCATCATAATGCTTTATTAACGAGTTGAACAGAACGCAACTGAGTCAATGTTATGCTAAGTTGATATAAGTGTTAATAAACAGCAGTGATGTCGTGAAGTTGCGGTCGTCTCTGATGCAGTCTGCATCCTGTGAGTGATTGATGGATGATGAGCGTCGAACTGCCACGTCGCTCTATCTGCTCGTCTTTCTCAACATCTTGCTTCACAGTGTGTAAAGTAAAGTAAACAGCTGAATTTATATAGCGCCTTATATATAAGCCCCTTATCCACCAATTCAACAAAACCCACAGATTTGGGTGCTTTATAGACACTGAATCTGCAGTCAAGTTTATTTATGAACAAATAACATCTTTGATTTTGGTACCAATCCAAAGCCCTCATGCGACATCTTATTAGTGGATAATGCATAACCTAATAACCTAGCTGATATCCTATCTCGCACCGTTTCTCAGTTATCGTGAGTAGTGATCACATTATCGATTTTAACAGGGGGTGCTTCTCTTTAACGAACTTGTTCTCTGTAATCTCTGCGAATATCGCCATAAATCATATATTGCCAAGAACTATACATTCTGTGCACTACATTTTTGCAGAGAGTAGGTAGCGTTCAATCAATCAGACACAGTTGGCTTTAAAATCTAACACTTAATCTAACAAAGCAAAATAACGACCGTAACGCCGTTCAAGGTCATTCAAGGTCACCAGTTTTGGTAATAATCGAAAGTCCATACGCGACTTCATATTAGTGAATAATACTGACTTACCTCCTATCTTCCACCGTTTCCAAGTAATTGCAGATTATTGGTAAAATTTACGCTTTCGACTGAGGATACAGATCTCCCTTTAACATAGTTGTTTGAGGCTGAACCCCTAAACTCACAACTATGAAATTTATTTTCAAGAAACTAGAAACATCGCTCTATTGTAAGGTGTGAAACATGTTTCGATATATTGGACCGTTTTGGTGTGTATCACGACTGTGTCGGACAGACAAACGGACGGACGGACAGACAGAACGGCCGTTAGCAAGAGCGAGCTCTAACATACATAGACGAGGGCTAAAACTGGTTCATAAATTATGACTGCCTTTGTTACATATTGACAATTATAGGTTTAATTATTATGTTCAATTTTTAATTACTGTATTTACAGCAATTCACTAAAGTACACTAAAGTAATGGTTGAAAGTGATTAAAAGTGAATGAATGCTTAGGCGAACCAAGTTGAAAAAGAGCTGGAAGAGAAACTGATCTCTCTTTGTGCTTTGTTTGCTCGAAGCGTGACTTAAAAGCAAGCTTAATCAAGCCTTGATGAACTCAAAACGAGAATCACTTAGTCTGCCATCCGCTTTGCGTGACGTCAGGCTCTCACTAGACGTGTGCGGGCGGCGGTTGACACCGCGCAGCACCATCAGGCACCGTTCGTTGTGGCGTTTCTGCGATTATGACGCTCTCTACAACTGTCGTTACTTACTTACTTACTCCAAAAAGTGTTCCATTTAGGGCCAAGTAGTGCATTTGAAGTTCAAATAGAAATAAGAAAATGCTGCATTGATCAGATTGTAGACAATATTTGAACACGAATCGTATCACAGGCTACAAAAAAAACAAAGTCTGACGTCAGACGAGCTACAAGCAAAAACCCACCAGTAAAGATTTGCACAGATCTATGAGACACTTTCACTGTTGTATTTGAAAATACTCATATGAGAAAACAAGGAGCGATGAATTGATAAACACCTTGGCCTACTTAACTTCAGACTAAGTGTTAAGGCTTGAAACAGATATTACAAGTACTGTGTTAAACATAATGTCTAAAAACAATGGCATCTACACGGTGTCCAAAAAAATCCCACATCACCACCTCATAGCGGAAACTTCGTCAAATCTTAAACGATTTCTGACATTTTTCAACGCTTAAAAGATTGTTAAATTTTTCTAATAAAACCATGTGATAATTTCCACCACACCTTTATTTTTATCCATATTCGTTTCGTTATTTTACAGCGAAGGACGACGAGCTCAGAGTGAACACAGCGTAGGGCATCTATATGAGAGATCTTGTACAACTCGTTGTCACTGAACTACGACAGCGAGTTTAACGGTCGGCAGTCAGAGAGAAAGCAGATCGTCAGACGAGTGATGGCGCCGTGGCTGATGTTTTCCAAACAGACGATCCACAACGATGCGGGCTTGTCCATAGCAACCGGAAGCTGCAGCCACGACAACGGCTTTCCTGGATGTTAGTCGGCGCTTGAGACGAATCTGTGTGACGATGCCAACTAGCAGCTCGTCGAGTTTGTAGTTGAGCACAGTTGACACTTCGATGAACTTACAGCCGTGTTTAGCGGCACACGCTCGGCCTTCTGTCAGCATCAACCAACACACATGACTGTAAGCGTTTGTGTATTGTTCTTGAGTTATCAACTCGCACACGACTGACAGACATCATACGATGTCACCTTATTGACCTTTAAGCTACTGAGGTCATTAGACATCGTTGCCGATGATATGGTCTAATAGCCCGTGTAAGATTTGCTATTAACAACCCTGTGCACGAGATATGCAACATTTTGCTAATAATATGTAAATAACTTGAATGAACTTTTAGGGTCATCATAAATCATTGGCAATGATTATGCTAGCTACCTATAGGCTATACGGTTTTCTATTGGTAGTCAATAGTGACCACTGAACGCATAACTCAGTAGGCTCTTTCCAGGCACAGGCGGATGATCGAAGAACAATCACTTAGGGACGCGGAGGCGTATTTAGAGACTTGGGGACGATGATTTTACTGCTAAATCATATTGCACCATTTCTTAACTAACAGAGCTGTACAGCAGTATCGAGTTATACAGCAGAATCGAGTCACTCAATACGTGCGACTCAAGTCATTGTATAATCTTTGCCTAGATATTTTTCATATAAAAAACTTTGTATCATATGAATGCCAATGTACAGATGTACTACGATAATACGATTACACTCACTTAAGTGACCAACGGCGAGAAAACCGTCACCACTACGCAATGAACGTCTGTTCAAAAACGTTTTAAACTTTCGCTTGAAAGTGATGATTGATGTCCGTTAAAGCCTGAGTTTCATAGGACAGACTGTTCGAGGCTTTAAGTCACTGTCCAGTGAGTGTTGATAGACCGATGAACAGACAGTAAAATAACAGAGACCAACAGTGCCGACACGATGCCGAACTCGCAACAACATAATCGAGACGTGTAATCAAGATTTTAGCGCACCTTGCTGGTGAACCTGTCGCTGCCTCACGAGGTCGGTTTTGTTGGCAACGAGTATACAGGCAGTATGACCAGCAATTGGCGTGAGTGTTCCTAGTGTTTCGTGGCTGCTATAGAACGTGTGTTTATCGGCGACGCTGTACACGACACAGTAGCAGTCCGCCTCGGCCACTGTCTGATCCACTGCCGCTACTGCTCTCTATAACACATCAGTGTTAAACTGTTAGCGAGACGAACATTCAACAACGACAAATAACGATGAAGTCTACAAACTGCAACATTAGTTGCAACACTAGTTGTGTTAGTAAAACCAAGATGTCATGGCCTTTATGACTGCGAAACGAGTTCATATTACGTTTCATGTTGCGCGGCGGCACTAAATTGTGTCTTTAATATCGAGGAAGCTTACACATATCGCATGACATGCTCCTCGCTACAGTTATTACTTGTAAGACGAAGCAGTAATATTTCGTGACCTCAGTCGTTGTCTGAGCAACAAACGTCAGCGTAGATTCTTGCTCGTCGACAAACACTGTGACCGTCTGCTCGTTCCAGTCTGACATACACACACATCAGTTCTACGTTGTGACGACCTGCATCATTTAACACACAGCTAATTCAAGGAACAGCAGAAGCCGCGCCATAATTATGTCTGTTTGTGTTTATGCCTGACTTGTCATTCTATGGCTGGCTAGCCAGATAGCCGTGCGACTTTCAGCAAAAACTCCGAGAAAGACAGTTTAACGCGTGCAAGTGTTACATATGTTACAATGTGTCGCACACGGGGCTCTGGTCTTTTTTTCTCTGCTATTTTCTTGCCTCCTCCTATGTCTCCCTTATAATGCCCTCCCTCTTTCCCCTATCTTTCTTTTTTTTTCTTAGGCGAATCTTTAAATGTTGATGGACAGAAAATGATAGACCTCTTCTACACTGTGTCTCAATAAAAAGTTCACCCTTATTATTTTTGTGATAATTTTCTCAACTGTAAACCAATTCAAATAATATTTGGCAGAAACATGCTGAGAAAATTTGAAACATACTGATACATGGCAATTTTGACATTTTTCATTATGCGTCGCTAGTTTACATCAATGACACCCTTCATTCTCTCAGTATCATAACGTGAAAATTATAATGTCGCATTTTAGACAGTTTTTGCGATGATGATAAAGGTAAAGGTAAACGTGGATTTGTATAGCGCCTTGTTGTGAACACACCTCTAAAGCGCTCAGGTATGGCACGCATTCTCAATGGATCTCACAGTTTTACCTGCACGCCCCGCGTTCAGGCCGCTAACGGAATGAACCATACCTGCCTTTGCCTTCCCAGCCGAAGCTGGTACTCATTTATCGACCCCGGAGGGATGGAAGGCTGAGTTGGCCTAGGGTGGCTGGTTGATTACATACCGAAATAGATGTCCGGCACCGGGAATTGAACCGGACACGGTCGCCCATCTCAGTACTAACTGGGCTCGACGTAGATTAACTTCGTTGATCGAAGTCAACGCGGCGCGCTAACCACTACGCCAGACCACCAACACCGATACTGATGATACTGTCATAGTAAGTGGTTTTCTTCAGTCTGTGAATCACAGGTGTCATTAATTTTACGCGATGAATGATACGCCCACTTCTTCGGTAAATTCACTTACTTACTAATTCGGATATCGAACGCGTTGCGTTGCTTGGTAGCAGACGGCGGTTTGGTGTCAATGGTTTGCTGTAAACATGGCTTCCAGAGACGAAGATCGAATTTTAATGGAAAATTTGTACGTTTCATAGGTTATAGAGCAAACAACTTACTATTAAGGAATTTCCAAATAAAGGTTGGGGACTGTGGGTACTGAATAAACTTTTGAAAATAGCTGCAAAAAACTGGCACGACGGCAAGAAGAAGCGGCATCATTGAAATCATACAGAATATCTCGTTTTTCTGTTCTGTAATATTCATACATAAACGGGATATTATAAGAAACGAATATGTCGTTTTTTGCAAATTTCTCAGCTGCAATATCACCAAATCTTAATACAGTCAGTCAAATGAGTAATCACAAAAATAAATAGTTGAACATTTTTGTGAGACACAATGTTTATCTCTGTATACGTTGCCACTTTCCTATAGGCCTATGACTGATCTTTTGGCGTTTGATGCATTATTTTGAGAATTCTGTGTTGCGAATATTGTCATTCTGATTCCTGAACTATAATCAGTTTGTTGCAATGGCTCTCTCGTGGTCTTGACTCTTATCAGGGCTGGATTTACTCCTAGCGGGGCCCCTGTTCAGAAAAAAATGTGGGGCCCCTATTATATGAAAACCCTCCCCCGACTGCTTCACCCAACACGCACAGTAGTCATCATCGACATTTTGTTGAGGACATTTTGTGTGCAATGCACGCCGGCCTTGCACTGGAAATGAACCCAGCTGACTTCACGAACTGGCCACAAGGGAACATTGGACACTATGGCAGTCTATGATGCCAGCGCGCCACACAAAATAGTTTTCTTTATTCCCTAATCATCATTTCAATATTTCTGGCTTGTTACCATGTTGCAAAAAATGGAGAAAAAATTGCTTTCGTGGGGCCCCTTTTTTGTGGGGGGGGCCTGTTCGGCGGAACATGCTGAACATGCCTAAATACGCCTCTGACTCTTATGAGTCTCTCTGAAATACGATGTTTGTCAGAGTCAGAGTGTTATCAAGACTGTGATTTAGTTCAGTGTACCACCACAACAGATATCATGTACTGTACGCATTGTCAACGGTAACTGATTTGATGTACGACCGAAGACACAGAGAAGATAATAGATCACTGAGAGCAAACACAAGTTGTGTAACTGAGAATGACTTCACTGTGAGAATGTTATACAAGGACATTTAATGACTCTTATAATCCACTTTTAGCATTGTTTCTTGTGTCGATTGCGGTCTGTCAGTAGTTTTATTAAAGACTTGATAATGCCAATGATGACGATCACGACTTTTAGTAGCATCTGTAGGCGTGTTTTGTCGTTGTCTCGTTGGCGTAATAAACGATGATGACGTAGACGGAGCGCTAACAGCAGCGGTCTGTGTAATCAGCGTCAGTGGCCAGTCCATGACGCCTCTAACTGTGACGATGTAGCGACCGTAGATCATCATCATCGTCGTCGTCAGACGCCAACTGTGCACAGTGGCCGGTCGCATCGCTCTGGTACAGCACAGCGGGGACGCCGTGATGCCATCTGCCGTGCTGTATCGCCATTAACACGCTACTGCTGCTGCTGATGCTGTTCGATGTGCGCGTGATTTATGACTTGTCGTCTGGTTCCGACGTATAATAATTGCATTTCCGTTTTCTGTCATAAGAATATTAATAATATTCTGTTTTATTTGTTATCTTTTTTAATTAGTGATAGCCCTAATTCACAAATTAATTAAACTGCTAGTACCATAACAACTATCTTTGTTATAGGAATGCTCGCTAATCAAAAATACATTACATTACTTACATCCGCGCAGTTTTTAAAGCGCCTCTGTCTGATACCGCATATCCCAGTCTCGCATCTTCATTCGTCTCACTGAATGCGGTATATCTTAGCCGAGCATCTGGAAGAGCGATTTTAGTGAGAAACTATGGGCCAAATACAGAAGATGCAGGAGTAAGCATGTTTGAATTTCAACTGCGAAGCCATTGCATAGTAATGCTAATATAGGTCACAAGTTGACATATATTTCTTAACTAGATTACTGTTAGACCATTTTAGCGCGCGTCTAACTACACTACAGCGAGCTATTGCTAAAGGCATTCTGTCTGTCCGCGTCCGAGTATGTGTCATACTCGTGATCGACGCCTAGATCGTTCACATAAATCTACATGCATTTTGCACTCTGTTCGATAGAGCGATGTTTCTGGTTTCCTGCTGCCAACTTTTGTAATCCTGAGTTTATGAGTTTATCCTGAACGAGTGCGTTAAAGAGAGCTACTCGCTGTCGAAAGCGAAAATGTGACCAACAATAATCTGCAATAACTTAGAAACGGTGCGAGACAGGATGTAAGTTAGTATTATTACTCACTAATGGAAAGTCGCGTTGGGTTTCGATTGGTGACCTTGAATTACCTTGAGTGGCGTAATGGTCGTTATAGTCCTATTGCGTTATTTCGCCAAATTTGGCAGTTTTAGGATTTAATGACGCCAAAGTAACTAAAGTTAGATCCATACTGTCTGCAACAGAAATGTATAATTTATGGTGATATTCGCACCGAAAATGAGTGCGTCAAAATAGGTACCCGCTGTTGAAAGCGAAAATTTGACGTGCGTGATAACTTGAAAACTGTACGAGATAAGACGTAAGTTATTAGGCCTATTATTTGCAAACAAGAAGTTTGGTACCAAAATCGGTAACCTTGAATGACCTTGAAGGGCGTAATGATCGCAGATGCGTGTTCTCTGCGGTAGCTAAGCTTTTTGTACTTATATCACATGGTGATTAGAGCTCAGAGCACTTGTGTCGGCCCTACGTTACCTCAGCAAAGAGATGTCATTCGCCTTACCGCGTAATCGTCTCAGGCAGCCGTGATCGTCTTCTACTGTGACGCAGTGTCCGTTATTATAGCGCAACATCCCAGTGCATGTCCGCACCCACGCTTCATCAATGTTATACAGCCATTCTCTGTCGCTGTCGGATACTAGATAAGCTCAGATAAGCTCACGGTTTATCCGGGATAACACTAATGCACACGTGACTCCTCCGCTCATGTGTACATGTGCGCTGCAAAGAATAGAACTGCAGTTAGTGAAATTCGGACAGAAATCGACATCATCTTCATGGTTATATACAGCCCATTAGGCCTATGTCTGTATGTAGTGACCGATGACCACCGTTGTTGTCATATAATACTCATATTGTATACGCTAATTGTATTTGTGCCTACATGTGTATTAGTATTAGTAGTATATTTATTATTTTGTATTTCATATGTAACTAATCTAGCCTTATGGTTACTTACTTACTTACTTAAAGGTGCAAAAACTGTCATCTGTCTGGGTTAATACGTAAACCAAGCACGGCATAGCATAGAGCAGCAGTTGAGACTGGACGACACAGTGCTCAGCGACAGTATAACAAACACTAGACAGAATGATGCCTCTTTGTGTACCAGTTTCAATCGTGCTTTAATGTTTTCTAGCCTTTATGTTGTATGCTCTATGTTGTGATTAATTCGGTGACCTTGACTTTTGATCTCTGACCTTGGTAACCTTTTCTGCAATGTCCACTCATGTGTCAAATATTTGTGCCAAGTTTCATTGAAATCCCTCAACTGAATACAGAGATAGTGCATCACCCGAAACAGATGTTAACTTACAACGGACGGACGGACGGACAGACGGACGGACGGACGGACGAACTACCCGGAAACGTGATGCTCTACGCGCCGGCTATTGTTGGTGGAAGCATAAAAATTTAGTCGGAGATTTTTGCCAGTACAGACATGATGTTGATTGCTCAATGAAAATTATTGACGTAGGCCCTAGGCCTATTTACAGCGTTTGGCAGCGAGTGACACTCGTCTGTAGGCTGTTGACTGATACATCGACGATAAGACACAACAGTAAAATGATGTAAGTGAAGTTATGAAGTACATTGCTGTTAGGCGCGCAGCCATGCTTGACTGAAATTGATCGGTGATTTTAGCTAATGAAGTACATGTATTAACGCAATGTTGTCGTCACAACATGAACGCGTAGCAGCTATGTACAAATGAGTGAAGGAAATGAGCTAGCCTGAAGCTGTGCCGTGCATGTATTCGGACGTAGTAAACTGCGAGATGATTGATCGTTTGCCGACACTGACATCACCCACGACGACTACCTTCAACTCTGCTACTGTGCACACGTCAGTCGTCTGGGTCAACGAGAGGTTGCCGTTAATGCGGTTGTTTTCTGCGCACGATAGTGACAAAGCACGATGTTTTCTTCGTTTGAATGAATCGCCGTGGTTCTTCACACCTCGCGACGACGTTGAAAATGATCTCACACGCACGTAGTCTGTGGGTGGTTGACTGTCATCGAGGTCTGGAGCGCACTGCAGTCTGTGGGTGGTTGATTGTCATCGAGGTCTGGAGCGCACTGCAGTCTGTGGGTGGTTGACTGTCATCGAGGTCTGGAGCGCACTGCAGTCGGGTAAGACGCAACGCCGCGGCCGCGGCCGCGTCCACCGCACCGCCGTGACCAGCAGCCGGCACGCTGTATGTACGTGCTCGACATTGACCATCAGCAGACCGATGACCACTAGGATGCTGTGTACAAGTCACGTAGACAGGGCGATCTTCTTGAGCATGCTCGTCCCAGTTGTAGCAGTCATTCTTACTGCAGTCGTGTTTGCCGCTGTTGCTCGCTGAGCTAATTCGTCGAAAAATGGCACCAAGGCTTCTACGCCGCACGCCGTAGTCTCTGACTGCTCTCTCGCCATCATTTCCGCCACTTCAGTTACACAGCAACACATTCGCATATTTATTAGTCATAATACAAATCAAATTAATAATAATAATAATAAACGCCTCGTTTTCGCGTTACTTTTAACTTTGCTTTTAATCATCGGGATCTTTACACCTGAGGTACGTATAAAATAATAATAATACCAAGTCTTGAACGACATCATCTGGAGGTTTATGGGTTCTGCTGGAATACCAGCTACCAAAGAACCTTCCGGATTGGTCAGGCAAGACGGCAAACGGCTCGACGGACTCACGTTAATCCCGTGTCAAGGCGGAAAAGCATTGGGACGTAACTGTGGTCAGTACCTTGGCTCAATCTTACGTTACAGGGCGGCAACCGGTGTGGGGGCGGTAGCAGAAATGGCGGCTGAGCGGAAGTTGGCAAAGTACTCCAACCTGGCATCTGATTTTACCCTTCAGCCTATTGCCGCTGCGAATCTTGGTGCCTTCAGCTTGTCAACTTTGGAGTTCCTGAGTGATCTCGGTCGCAAGCTCAGCAGTTTCTCTGGTGAGGAGCAAGCGTCATCATTTCTGTTTCAACGTCTGTCGGTGTCGCTGCAGCGTTTCAACTCTGTTTTACTGCACGACACTTTCGTGATCGACGACGTTCCGGACCAATAGTCACTCCAGCTTTGATTTTAACTTTTTTTGCTTTTAACCCTTGGGAACTATACACCCAAGGGTATAATTTTTTAAAAAGAAATAATAATAATAATAATAATAATAATAATAATAATACCCTGGGCATTCACAACGAGTCAGCCCGTCAGCTCCTGACTGATCTGCGAAGGAGGATATCAGAGTCCTCAGGCGACGCCAGAGAGACAAGTTTTCTCTTCCAAAGGATCTCTGTACTGGTGCAGCGTTTTAATGCTGTCTTGTTACACGACAGTTTGCCGGTTTCTGACTTCACGGACTGATGATCGTACCCACTTTGTATTTGCTTAATTTTTAAACTCCCTCGGGAACATATCT
>Ga0049105_1000846_pt1 | contig 12093 bp, 9 predicted proteins | sample WorMetvaBAHAMAS1_FD_61260 | JGI IMG/M metagenome (GOLD analysis project Ga0049105, IMG submission 61260) | Worm MetaG Olavius vacuus BAHAMAS.1 | ecosystem: Host-associated > Annelida > Digestive system > Unclassified | place: Germany: Marburg | collected 2013-04-09 | reverse complement strand
GTAACTAAAATGTTATTCGTGGGCGCGGGGATGACACGTGACTAGGTAGGATAGGCAATGTTAAAAAGATGAGTCTTGAGTTTACGTTTAAAACATTGACAGAGTCGCAGGCTCGAATGTTAAAAGATCAGTTGATAAGACAAAGCGACAAATGTGACAAGTAAGACATGTGTTGAATACTATCTGGCAACGAAAACACAGATGGTTAGGGCATGTGCTTAGAAATGAAGTTTTACAACAAGATATTATGGAAGGAAGGACGAATGCATATCGTGGAAGAAAAAGGCTACATATGCTGAGTGACTTTGCATCCTCAGCTAAGCATCCAGAAGTAAAAAGAGCAGCAGAAGATCAAGAAGGATGGAGAGCTGCAAATAGAAGGAAAATTCAATAAACCTGCTATGTAGCAAATAACGAACGTTCAGGAATGTAACATAAGTTTACCAGATTCTTTCAGCTCCATGATACATCCTTGTAACATCAGCTCCAGAAGTCGTCTTATCAGCTCTGTCTTCGGTGCAGCAAGCTCATTATCAACAGCCGCATATGCAATAGCTGCAAACACCTGGGATCGTTCCTGAAACCAAGCAGCATGCGTACCTGTAAGTGCTCCAGCCCGTATTGTATTGTACTGTATTGTACCATCGGGGATGACCATAGAAGCAGACGCCAGTATGACAGTCTATGGTCAGTGCTGAGGCCAGATCAGTTCAACCCATTGCACAACCCCCGTAATGTATGCAAGGTATGTGTTTTGTATGAGTGATGTGCTGCAGCTGACACTATAGTGACAGCGTGTGTGTGTGTTGAGAGAGCCTGGGGCTGTATGTTTACGGTATGCAGCCTGGCAGCAAGTTTCTTCTAGCCTAGGCCTGTATGCTCTATGCCTTGACAGCCCCGAGTGACACATAGCCTGCCACCTTCCCAGCGAGGTTATAGCAGGTTCAGGTGCTACGGTGACCGGCGCTGTGCACATGACCTAATGCCATCTATTATCTGACCAGCCATACTCATTACGGTCTCAGGTGCTCTTATTTCTGAGCATAATGGCCTGTCACAGTTTATTGAGGACACAGGCAAACCGTCTTGACTGTCTGATCATTTAATCTCATAGCATGCCCGCTAGCGTAATCGAGCAAAAAACCGCTTCCAGACCTGGATTTGAACGCAGGCCAGCGACATCCATCAGCCCATTAGCCCAGCAGGCACTTTGGCCTATAGTGATGTTTAGCCCACTATGCCACAAGGACAGGCTGTGCTCTAGCCTGAGATCCATGTCAATTTCTCCTGAGATATTATTTCCACGTGCAGACACATTTTCTATTGTATTTACAATTTTAATAATAAATTTTGATCTGATCTGAGCATGTAAATTTGCCAACGACAATAAGACCAATGAGACAATAAGCTGAACAAAGTGAAAAAGCAGATCATAAAAATGACAAAAAAATCCACATCTTAACAGCCAACCCACAGCCATGCATCACACATGTAAGTACTACAGTATACTGGCACTACAGCACATGACTAGATCCATCCTTTCAAGGGTTTTCCCTACTTGATAAAAGTAGAGGTAAAAGGTAACAACATCAATTATTCAGTAAATATTGTAGCATGGGTTTTAGCAATCCTCTACCTCCATTATGTCACATATTGGCTTGCCTCATGCCACATCTCACAGCATGGGAGTCAGTGAGTAGTTTCTTAAAAGTGTATCAGTACATGATCATCTTCACATTACAGGGTGTTTAACAGATCAGCAGGTCCCGTTTCCAGTAGATTTCCAGGAGACATTTTGATGAAACTTCAGTAGAATTCGAGGTTTTTGAAACGGTGAATTTTAAGTTAAATGAAGAAGCATGTGGTAACAGGCCCCATCCGACGCCTATCACAGTATCATCCAACCATCACTAACAGTTACAGTTATAGTTGAATACGAAACCAAATGTTTCTACGGATACATTTTGAAATTCAAGAATTGTGAGTCATAATAACAACAAACACACGAACTCAGCCAGAAAATTTCCAGGAGATTTTGCAACTTTCAAGAAGATTTCCAGGAGTAAAAATAATTTCAGTAGATTTCCAGGATTTTGACGAGTGTTAGACACCCTGTGTTAGCACCATAAGTGATTTAAATGTGATCAAGAGTAAGATAAACCTCACAGCATGTGTTATACCTTCCAAGAAGATTCTTCAGTAGAGTCGATGCCTTTCCACAAGATGGTGAAAAGAACGATCAGAAGATTCTGACAGAGTTCTTCAGTCTGGTCGACCCTGTCAGTGTTCTCAGAGCCCTCAACTGTTGTTGCAAGTCCCATTGTCATGAGTGCACTGGCGACCTTGTCATCAGCCTCAGCGTAGCGCAGCTGTGACCAATCAGTTGATGACAGTGAGCGCATCAGTGGAGTGGAGCCGCCCTCACTGAATGTGCAGCTCTCTGAGGTCCGCATTGCTTGAAGTGCATCAAACTCGTCATCATCATCGCCCACAGCATGCCGGTATGGGTCGGCCAGGAAGTTGTCGTACTGCAACTTGGAAGGTAATGGGTTAAATGCAGAATCATCATCAAGACCGCACTCAAAGTCCACATCATCAGCATGTGAGAGAGATGTGCCGCTGACGGACCGGTGTCTCTTTGACAGCGTGTCACTGTGATCTGACGTTAGCGGCAATACAAGCTGGTGTCCTGATGCACTGCTAGTCAGCCAGCGTGAAGTGCTTGCAGTGTTAGTATGACATATGAACAGCCGCGACAATGCTCCTTGCCAGCCGAGCTGCTTGGCAAACAGCTTTGGTATTGTCGGCTTGGACAGCAATATCTTCAACAACTACAAACACCAAACAACTCGTCATACTAGACCCTCAAATGTCAAACAATATTACTATGTAACTTGAACATGCCATGTATGTCAATTAACAGCATTCCTATCCGATATCAGCAAGCACCACTAAGAGTGCATGAAGCAGCAGCCTCCAGAAAAATCGATTCTGAGCTGTATCGCTTGTCTTAGGCAGTCCCATGTCAAAAAGGTAGGGACATGAGTGATATTTCTGAGCCAGATGAAGCATGGACACCCAGGGCTTCTCCAGAACTCTGTGTTAATGACGTTAGATAAGAAGATCTACTACAGCAGAGCAACTGCATAGATCACCCTCAGTGGCCACTGGAAAAGGAGCCTGAACAGCAGTTAATAGATTACTATTACAATTATTCAATTTATTCAGTAAGTTTAGAGCCATAAAGTGACACCAGCTGTGTGACATCAATGGGAGGCAGATTCAAAGTAAAACCATTTCACTGCATGACAATCATTTGGCACTGAAAAACAGAACTGTTCCGCGGTGACTGTAAGTGACAATGTCTAGCGTACATCTGACACAAGAGCAGCAATAACCTGTCTGATGGCTTCCAGCTTGACAGAGATGTCACAGTTGCACAATGACTGTATGATGTAAAGTGATGCATTAACACTGGCCGATGACTCTATCAGACACACACACACACACACGTGAAGAATGTTCAACAAGCAAAACCACACAGCAACTTGGTATCACAATCTGCATGTACTGCAGATAAAAAAATCATACCACAACAATGGCAATTTCTGAGAAATGACATTATTTGTTTATTAGACTGTTAAGCAAGAGTAATCTCCATGTTATTTTCATATACTGTTGTTGTTATTGTTACAGTAACATCCTTTGTTTTCAAAACCTGAAATTTTTACCTTTATTCAATCAATATCTTTGCTCAGTAAGAATATACTGCTGTCTGCATGGCTACGTTAAACGCCAGGAATAAAACAAGAGAAATTGTACCAGAAATGAAGACTTGTTGCAGCATGTGTCGAGTCATGTAGACAGAAGGCAGAGTGTCGGCCATCAGACTAATGAGACCAGGGTACAAGTTAGAGTCAAGCAGACGCAGTCGAGTCTTGCTTCGCTCATAGACTTTGTCCGTCTTCAGCAACAATGTTATTATCTGTCGTGTCCATCACAAACATACTGCATATAACATCTATGGTACACATGGAAAGAACCTTCATTGCTGGAGTTCAGTTCTGTTCGGGGTTTAAGACTACGAGGGTTTGGTATGGTTTGGGTTCTCGTGAAGCAGTCAAAAAAGGGTTTGGCTCAGTTCGATTTCCATCTCTATCTACAGACCATGTAAGAAAGCATCAATATCCACTGTTCAACAGCCGACAGGAGCCAGCTACCACAGTCCCCTGATTGCTGTCATGAATTACTCGTAGCTGGCTCCTGTCGGCTGTTGAACGCACTGCATATCATATGTGACGTTCTGCTAACAATGACTAACAGTCATATGTGTGCAGTGTGTCATTACGAGTAATTCATGTAGTTACTTTAGCTGTTATATTTTGACTACAATCTAACGGGCAAAATACACATAAAATACTCGTAGAGTCTGTACAATCAGTCTGAGAAAGAATGTTTAATTTTTTCAACAAGCAATTCAGTTCACGTGAAAGCCCTTCAGTGCTCTGACACTGTTGGCTGGCCAACAGAGGAGCGTTCTGTCTGTAAAATATTCCATGCCAAAGTTTCACCACTGGGAGATCTTTGGGAGCAACTCTGGGGTCAGTTCAACAACAAAGCAAAACATAATTAAACATTACTTCAATTTTTATGTACAACAAAACTGTACATAAGAGATTTCACTTTCAAACAAATTCACGTGCTAAAATGTTGGAAACTTAACAGAAAAAAATGACCTTCAATATTTTCTCTTTCAACTCCGCCGAGTATTCTTTCTTCGTTAACAAGACATAAAGAAGTTCCGCCATGCCAGGCTCAAACAACAGCAGGTAGATCTGATCTTTCTTGCTTGGAGGATCCATCAGTGAAATAATGAAGTCCAGCAATTCACAAACCTAACACGACAATGATTCTACTGTTAAAACAATAATAAGTAATACACACCACATGAAAAATACAGTACATGGTATTTATATATTGTCAATTGTTATCCAGCAACATGACATACGGAAAAACTTTGTCTTTGTCCAATAAAGGTGCCGACTCAGTGATTGAGCAAATTGCACCACGGTGTAGGTACAGGTGTGTGCTGGAAGTAGTAAGAACAGCAGTGATGCACAATAAGAAGCTGAAACAGCAGCAGATAAAAGCAGCGCAGTGGTGCAATTAAAAACATGGCCAATCGGCAGTGACATCAGCTGGATGGTGTTCAGTTGAGCCTTAAAGCTGTCCGGCGGCAGCTGGCAGACATCAACTTGCAAGTTGTTCCATAGTCTGATGCACTAGGAAAGTTTATGCTATCAACACCACCATCAGCATCACCATCATTCATCATGACATTTACAATGTGCCAATTACATAAAAATAAGAAGAATGGTGCATTGAAAAGACAAAGCAACAGGCATAACACAGAATGAAACATGCCAGCTAAGGCAGATACAGACAATACTGCATTACACAATAAAAACATTAAAACGTCCAATACATACAACGACTTCATCCTGTATTGCACAGATGCAGCCAAGAAGATGACTCAGCTCCTCAAACTTGATATCACGTCCGACGTAGAACTTTATCAAGTCAATCAGAGCGCTGCGAATTGTCTGACCATTGCTTCCACCAACCAACGATGACCTGCTCAGACACCAGCAACAATGCAATGATCAATCAATCAAAATTAAAGTGAATCTCCATCCAGCCGTAACATCTGAGATAAAAAGTCTACTAGCAGCATTGACGAACGTAAGTGGAACTTACACGAATATGCAGAGAAATAAAAAGATCAAGAAAGATAAATCAACATAATGAAGAGGATTTGTGAGCAGATCATAATCAATGATGCGCACTGACAGACCACATCTGCCCTCCATCGGGGACTGCAGTAGCTATGTCAGATTACTCATTACATTATTAATACATTAATGCATTAGACTTTCGCAACAATTGCACTATATAAATTGATGTATACCACACACTGTGAAACTGGACAAGACAGACTGCTAAACGTACCTGAAGAACATGCGCAGGACATCGAGCAAGTACTGAACTCCGTACTTCTTGTGGAAGTATCGGCGGTCGTCCTTGATCAATGTATGTAAGTACTGAATGTGACCTGACAGTAGGACAACAGGACCAACATCAGTGGCATGTAAATACTACTATTATTTATGCACAGATGCCCTGGCAGACTGGTTCAATGTGGCCACTCAACATAATGTATTTTGCATGATATCCAACACTGCAGAGTCCACTTCTGTTAATCACCAACAGTGCAGTAATTTTTTTTGACAAAGCAACACTTACCAGCCTGTAATATATCTCAGTTCAATGGTCAATGCGGGTGGTTGACCTGAAGCATGGCAACACTGAAAAACCAGCCCATTAAACAAAAACAACAGCAAATAATAGTTTGGAACAAATTTTTATCTGAAAACAACTGACACATAACTGAACTGACCAATGCAAACAGCAAAATGACATTTGCTCCAGATGCGGAAGTCAAAGAGAATTGGTTGGTATGTCTGTTGTTTCAACGTCGGTGACAGCGAATCTACAAAGCGACGAACTGACGAGTGAGCTTCCTCTGTCAGCAATGAAATGTCAGCCTGTAGTACACATAATGTACATGTGTGATGTGACACTGCACAGTTACAGCTTCTATCAGCAGAGTATGTGAGATAACTCATTCATCACTCACACTGTGCAGCTGTCACAACGGCTCCTTATCCTTAGTTCTACTGTAGTTTCAAGCATTCATTCATTAATCTAACAGTTGTCATTTGAATTCTTAGACGACACTACTGGCAACATTTGGACAAAGAATACTAATAATATTATATTCATGGACTGAGCCGTCGATACGACGGGTCTCATCATCACGAGTAGGACTTGTTGTGGGCAAGAAGCCCAATCCGTGAGCGAACACTAAACGTAGCTCCAAAAACTATAAGAAAAGTGGAAACTTACAAGTCCCACATTGTCATAAAAATACACGTCAAAGAAGACCTTCAATTTTGTGGTTCAGAATCAGACAACTCTGCCATTCTGCCATACAGCATCATTGTATTCCACACATGCTCACTAGCATGTTAACATGTGATAATTTCAACACTATTCATTTACATCTCAACAATAATTATCACAGTTTATCACACAAAATGATAAATGTGGCATAAAAGACGAATATGGCACAGCAGAGACCTTCTGTAGCAAAGCACCAATGATAGAGAGAGAATCATCAGCCGTTAAACTCTCTTGATTCATACGAGAGCCGCTCGTAAACGCATGCAACATGTTGAAAAACGACGCAACTGGATTCTTAATACTCTTAATACTGTTTGGTTCACCATCTACACAACAACACAATTCCACTGCAAATACACATAAAATATACAATATACTGCATAATTTCTGTATCAGCATGTACTGTTTGTGTTGAGTGAAGGGCGCGGTACTGAAAGTGCTCCAGCCTTGGACCCATGTCAATTTCTCTTACGCTGCTATTTGTATGGGCAGCTACATTTTCTACTGTATTTGACAAATGACAATAAATTTTAATTTTGCAATAAAACTCACTATGACTAATCACTAACAATATTAAATGTCACACCAAACACACATGTAGTACAGCAGATATAAGTTGCTGCAGCAAAATGTTTAAGTAAGTAAGTAAAATGTTGATTTATATAGCGCACTGTCGTAAAGAACCTCTAATGCGCTGAGTATTGTCTGAAAAGCAGTGTTTTCAGTGACTGCTGAAGTGTTCTCAGCTTGCCTGGAAGCAAATTCCAGACAGTTAGTCCAGCGACAGAGAACGCCCGACGACCAAGTGTCGTTCGTTGATGGTGCAGTACATTCAGCTGGTGACAGTGCTGAGCTGTACTTTAAGCACTGAGACCGTGAAAGACGATAGTACTTAAATGATATTCTTTCTATAGAGCAATGGATGTTTACAGCCCCATATGTTTCTGATTTTTCATTAATTATTTAACAGCCACAACAGAGCTGCTCCATTGCTGAGGCAGTGTTGTTTCAGGTGCAAAGCACTTTCAACGCAGTAGAATGCGATGACAACAGAATAATACACACAGCTGTTAGATGCAAACTGGAGATCAAACTTGTATGGCACATTGACATCAGGCGAGTGCAATTCAACTCTTCTACTGACAGCTTGTTCCAGCAGCAAAAACAATGATCTGATACCTCCAATGCTGTTTATCACAGCCTGCCAACATTACATATGTATAAATTCTACAATATGCATCTATTTGCCAATAATCAAATACCGGTACCGTGTCTTCCGCGCACATCTAGTATGACAACAGTATAAGTGAACTGATCAACTGTTTTAGTATTTAAACTTCTCAAAACTGTTATTCAGTAAAAGTAATACACAATGATATCATTTATAGTTATATTCATTCAAGTATACCAATAATATTATTTTACTTACTATACCGGTATATATCAAAATACAAGACCTAGCTATTGCAGAGAAAATGACAGAGAGACATTTAAGATCACAGACTCAACACATATTTGTAAGTCAGTGAAAATTTATGCAGCTCTTCAGCAGCATTTTTCATCACTAAAGGTCATAACTTAATCTAACAAAACCAAACTAATCCTGTTTAGCTGCCTCATTATGATATGCATCCACCAAACAGATAAGAGTTTGTGTTAACAATAAAACTAGACTACACAGAGTAAACTCACTGGAATTAGGCCACAATGTTTTGTATTAGAAAAGTCAAATAATGGCGCTAGTAGCTGGTGTAAACAGTTTTATGACAGACGTGTAACAGCTGGATGGTCAGACAGAGACATAATTATTTAGCACAGTACACACTTCCACTGCATCAGGCAATAATTAATTTCACTGATTATGTACAAAACATTTTCAGTAACAGGATATATTTTGCTGATGATCTGTAAAACTTATGGCATACTGACTGACAAAACAGTAATTGAACACTCCTATAAGACTGCCACACATCTTTAATTTTTACCTTTACAATAGCCTTCGACACAGAACAACAAAAAACATCTATTTAATCCTCAGCAACAAGAGTAAAAGGCACAGCTGACAGCCATTGAACTGACAGAACCAGTCACTGTGCTTATAACAAAACATGAAATCTAAACCACTGACAACAACGAACAATAACAAACCTTAACATCTGAAGCATAACACAGCTGTCCTGTGACAAGGCCACTGTTGTCATTACCAGACAAGTCAACACACATCGTTCCATTGCTCGCCTGCAGCCAACAACATTTTGTCTACTACGTCATATCTCAATGTCACACATAACACAAGTACAGTAACGGTATCACCAAACAGTCTTACAGATGGACTCCTCATCGAATGACAGTCAAACACATGGAAGAAAACATTTCAGAAGGCGATGGATAAGTTAGAGATGACCCGGAGAGAAATAAAGAAGGCTCAAGATTGTGTGGTGTGATTGGGTGTTGCTGGCAGCTTACGTTCCTCGAGGAACTGAAGGCAAAAAAGAGACAGCAGTACACCTGACAGCAATGTCATGTAATGTGTATGGCAGCGTGTTGTACAGTTCCACTTGTCAACAGTTACAAATGACAACAACTGTAACACTATGTGTAGACATCTGAGCTTGACACAAATCAACCTGGTCTGCTTCAGCTCAACTTCACTGTTCAGCTGTAACAAAAATATGACCCAGCAAAATCCAGCTCAGATCAAATATATGAAATCCAGGACAATGTTATCGAAATTCTGGTAGACATTCAATATCTGTCTATCTTAAATTATGAATCAAACTGTTTGTGTGTCAAGTACATCAAGAAGACAGACATATGTGACAAACAAACACGTTCCTAAATTACATTACATTTGAGTTATTTAAACTGGTCTAAGTACAAGACTGCTAAACCACTACTATACATGGTGTACAGAATTGTTAACTGAACAATGTTAGGAAGGAAATGATCCGGAAAAGAGGGAAGTTAGCAGAAAGAATGAAAACCTTTGGATGATAGAGTAGCAAAGGTCTGTATGGTAACTCAGCTGGCAATGTTGCATCCTCAGTCTGTTGCTGGTGTCTATTTGGACCTACAGACACACACAATGTCACACATAACGTAACGTAAATGCAAATTTGGTGACAGTTATTTATATTTATAATTTATAAGTTATACAATCAAGAACGGATAAAATATGAATCATGCAAACTGCTCAATACACTGCTGTACTCAATTTACAGTAAGTAAATAAGCACTGAGCAAGTAAGAGAATTCATACTAAGTAAGTAAGAGAATTCATACATGGCGCCTAATAACAGAAAAGTCGCTAAGTGCCACAGCCTTAATCAAGCAAATGTGCTGTTAACAGATGACTAGGATGTGGTGCATAACACAACTGATAACAAATAACAAAATAAATTACGTTTACAATATGTATCAAATCAACTGAGAAAGCTAAAATATGTCAACAAACAAGACAAAAGTCGACAGTGAACTGTCTCTACTGAAAAACGTTTCTTGACGACCTAGTCACTAACTGAAGACATTTTTGTTTAACTGTTTTGATAATTAGTCACATATAGGCTAGTTGTGGACAGTTAGGCTACCATACTGCTATTTCTGCCGACATAGCGTATTTGTGGCCCATTAGGTGATCTTGCGCTTTATAAATGTCCTTAACGATGATAATAATAATAATAATCAGTTCATGGCCCATAGTAGAAAATATCTGTGTAAGTTTCGGTTCAAATCCCTTCAGTGGTACAAGAGTTATAAGTTCACAATACAAGATTTCTGTGGCCATCGCTGGCTGACCTAGACTTTGGACCAGTGACCTTCTAAATGTTGTGTCATGTGGACCTGGAAATAATTAATTATTATCAGTTTTATTAGAACATTGAGAAGATATAAAGGTGAAAAATGAACTCATACACAAACTAATGAAGTGTACTGGTAGCAGAAGTTAAAAAAAACAAACTTCTGAGCCATGTGACAAGTAATACAGAATTGACGTAAAACCATGGCTGCATTAACTTACTGAGCACGAGGGTATGATTCAGCTATTTGCTGCAGCAACATGTCCATTTTTGGACATTTTGCTGCAGCAAATAGCTGAATTGTACCTTCTTGCTCAGTAACTTAATGCAGCCAATGTGAGCAGTTTCAGTTTCACAAGCTAACAGAAAGATGACTGTCATACCAAGCTTGAATAATGACTGGATCTGAGCATCGAGCAGTGGCTCCATGAAGATGGCAATCTCACCAAACTGACCAAATATACACGCAGGTATGCCACCAATAACGGCGTTGACATCCGAGCCTGACTCCGAGGGTGAATCAGATGTAGACCTGCGGAATGTCATCCTTGACCACAGAGACCTCGCCTTTGTCTCCTGCTGCATTCTACCTTCCTTCACTTCACCGTACCTGCCATACTTGTTACCTGTATGTACTCCACACCTGCTGTCTTGCACTGTGCCACAGCCAACTTTGCATGTTATCTCCTGAAATAACAGAAAAAACAGATGCACATGACATAACTCATTTGTAGAAAAATCACACTGGGTAAGGGCCATGACACACGACCCTTCATTGTCATTTTGACATTATTTTCTCGGCTGACATTGTCCGGCTGTGTATCAGGGGTGCCGACACTGTCAGTCGCAAAATGACGATCGACACTGTCGGCCGAGAAACAATGACGGGTCGTGTGTTGCGGGCCTAAGTGAGATACCAGCTAGAACACATAATAATGGCAACTGACACATATTTTAACATTAAAATAACAGTAAACTATATCATAATAAATACCATATTATCTACCTGAAGACTAATATGGACTAGAATAGAACATCATAGCGACAAAGATTGTAGGCTACGCTAAGACGGCAGCAATATGTAAACTTACTCCAGAGAGTGATGGAAACTTGAGCTGTGAAGCCAGTTTGAGCACTCCATCAATATAAACACACAGCTGGCTCTGGCTGAATGGTCGCTTAGAGTTGGTGTGAACGACATCAATGCAGTGCTGCATACATACAGTGTGAGTCAAAAAAAAGTAGCCCCCCCCCCCCAAAAAAAAAATTATTG
>Ga0049105_1000845_pt1 | contig 12098 bp, 6 predicted proteins | sample WorMetvaBAHAMAS1_FD_61260 | JGI IMG/M metagenome (GOLD analysis project Ga0049105, IMG submission 61260) | Worm MetaG Olavius vacuus BAHAMAS.1 | ecosystem: Host-associated > Annelida > Digestive system > Unclassified | place: Germany: Marburg | collected 2013-04-09 | reverse complement strand
TCATATAGTCCTCACTAGCCATTACCGGTCGTGATGCTGACAGCTTGGCTGTGATAGTAGTGTTTGCATGCAGTGGGCCATGCTATGTAAAACAGCGTTGGAAGGACACGTTAAATGTTGTATTACGTCGACTGGGTGTGACGTCAGTCTGAACAACAGCAGCAGCAGCACGGCAGCATGACTATGACACGTGAAGCTTGTGACACGAGACGAGACGACCAGTACAATTGTACAGGCCAACATGTCGATATACACACACAAGGCATTGATCGCTGCAAGAAAAGACAGAACAAAACGTGGCGTAAATGGCCCGCCAGGCTCAATTGTTAGTATCGACAGTCCACCAACGTCTCTTGTTATTGCACTTTGTATAGTTCTGCTATAATGTCAGTTTTGGCTGATAAGTCACAAACTTTGCAGAAACCGCACGCTATTCATTCACACATCTGATGTCCATGTATATGAAGTTGTGCCCCGCCCACGCACTGTATCACACACAGGCGCACACCGGCACACGAGTAAAAAGTAAACAGCCATCGGACTTAGAAACCTAACATTAAAGCTGTTAGGCCTGTCCACTTCATCGCTCTCAGTACCGCTAAGCATTTTTACCGCTCTCCATACTACGCAAGGCGGTATTAGCCATGAGAAAAATATAAAATGTCTGTCCGTCCGTCCGTCTGTCAAACGCGTGAATTGTGACAAAACGAAAGAAACTTCTGCCCATATCTTTATGCTATATGAAAGGTCGATCATCCAAGTTTTCCGACACGAAGAATGGTTGGTGGAGGATGCCTCGTGTACCTGAATTTTTGGGCCAAACTGACCCCGTTCCTTCGAAAACGCCAATTTTCAATCGATTTTCGCCCAAAGCACCTCAGCTGTAACACCTAGTGATAAAAGTTTAATTCACAATAGGAAGTACTGACATCGGTGACCTTGAATGACCTTGCACGGCGTAATAGCCCTTATTTTGCGTTATTTCACCGAATTCGATAGCTTTGGAGGCCGGAAGTGGTTGAAGATAGTCCTATAATGTCTGCAGAATATCGTCTTCCACTTTTGGCCAAAATTGACCCACTCTACAGTGCGGTCTCTCTGCGATAGCTGAACTAGTTGTAGTAGCTGTTTCAGCTATAGAAGCAGTAGTTATATCTGGGAGTGGTGTAGACTGTAAGCTTTCCAAACGCGGTCCTTGGCAGAGCCAGGGCATCTGAGAGACCTCGGATGGTTTTTCTGCAGAATTATTTAAATGCTGAAAACCTGGAAGGAGAGGCTACCGCTGCTCCCAGCCCAATTCTGCGCTGCCTTATGCTTTCGCGAGTGTTAAGGTTTCTGCCTCAGCTGATCTTGTGCGTGCATATTTCACATTATTTGTCCCGGTTGTCGTTTGATATCAGCAGTTCAAAGTGATGGACAGTGAGCTCTGCTATAATATAGGACATAACGGGCTGACATTTGCATGCTGTACTGCCAGGGTGCTGACTGATCCATGTGGTTGATTGAAACGTGCACTACACTTGTTGCTCCACAGCGCTGTACGTACGTACCAGTGCGCCAGCTGTCGATTCAACCAAGCGAGAAACTCGAGTGCGCCGCGGCGCGCCGCCCGCCAGCAAACCATGAAATATTTACGATGCGCAAAGATACACGTAAAGGGCTTGTCGATATGGAATTTATGCGGCGCGTTGCCAGCTCAGGGTATAACGCCCCCCCCCTGTGCGATAAATAATCCAAACGATTTTTCACTGTCGTGTTATCGAGAACACATACGTCTGATTCGATATCGCACTTGTTCCATCTGCTTGCCTCTGGATTTTGGGAACGGACACTCGTTATGGGTCATTTCCCCCCTGGCAGCCGCCGCCTCCTCTGATAGACAACATCTGAGCTACGATGTTTGTCTGGAGGTAAGAGGGGAGATTATCAGAACTGTTCTGTGTTGTATTGTGTAGTACTGAACTGGAGCTGTACACATTCATAAGCACACTTATATATCATCATCATCATCATCACTGAAATTTTTAGAGTGGCCTGCCATATATGAGCAGTTACTGGGCCCATTTTACTGTGTGTAGATTTATTTGTGTTTATTTTTGTGTATTTTGTATGTTTTTGTTTCGTACTGCATGTTGCATATGTGTTGTATTATTGTGAGCACGATGGGGTGAACCTGATGGGATTGAAGCCTAATCCTTTGGACCTATCTTCCTTCAGTGCTTTGACACTGTTGATTTGACTCGTAACCGGGGCAGTATCTTACACATCGATTTTTTTCTATGATGAGTTTGTTTCTAATAGACCACATGATCCACTGTGATGGATACCGGTAAATCTTGTTGGGCCTCAACACCTGTATGCAGTCCGCCAGTCGTATAGCAGTTTGGCGGTGGAAGACTGGCAATGGTCCAGTAGCGTAGGTAGGTAACTATAGGTGGGTGGTTGCACGGAATCGTGGAAACTGCTCATAAACTGCCGTCGCCAATGGCTACCGGCGTTTATCAGCCATAAAATGTCGTTGCTATTGACGACCGGAATTTATGAGTGGAGCGTGCTTGCGTGCTTTCCTGTGATCCGATGTTTGCCAAGTGCAGCAGATGTTTTGAAGCAACATTGTTTCATTGTCTGAGACTATGAATGAACATCTGCATTTGCATGTTGGCAGGAGTGTTTGCACTGCTTTTCAGCCTGTAAAGACTTGAACTTGGTCTTGTTCTTTCTTGATTTTGATCATGCTGACTATTTCCCTGACAGCTCGGTCTTCTGCTTAGTTCTTGATAACGATATTATTGCCATGGCGATATTTTTTTCTGTTAATAGTTCGATCATATGGAGAAAGCAAATCAACTGGTTAGAGGACTCAGAGCGGTTGCGTCGTTTAACTGAAGGTTGAAATACTGCCACCAGCCACGGGCAAGTCCTTAGCAAAGCATTAAAAGCAGTGATCTGATATGACCCCATCATCAATGACATCATGCATTCGTGCCCCTGCCCGTTGACCCAAACCTAACTCTAACCCTAATACTAACCCTAATCCTAGCCGTTTCGTGAGTCATGGAATAGACTGGCCAGCTGATGACAGTCACGCAGTTATACGTGGCTATAGGGACGTGATGATGAAAGCACACGCGAAATAAAATAGATAGCTCGTCGCAGCCTAGCAGGTCAACTTATCAGCGTTTGTGTATCTCGGGTGTGGGCGGCAGCCGGACATTTTGGTCGGCTATATATCAGGCCGCAGATCCGCTTGTACAAGGCTACAAGATGTCGTATTCGTCGACGGAACTGGTGCTTCGCTGTCTGGTGACAAGTAGTAAACACGTTTGTTGATGTGATGCTGTTTGACTATAGTACTGTTGTTGTTGAATGTTGATGTGGCAGGTTGACTACATGGCGGCGACAGGCAGCGAGCTAGTCGAACACGCTTGGCTCGACAACTTCCTCGACGCACAGACGACTACGATCGCCAGCTCGACTCGACCAACGCGAACGACCAACACAACATCAGTGCTGCACTCTGTCGAATCACAGCGTCATCATCATCATCATCATCAGCAGCAGCAGCAGCAGCAGCCGCAGCGTGTCCATTCAGAACACAGCTATTCACTGGACAATGACAACGGCGTCGATTTCAACGTCAAGATTGAACCAGAAGAACACGGTCTGTACACCAGCCAATTCATATCTCTATACACAGGCTAAACACAGCCGCTGAAATACGTTAGTAAACTGTAGCGTCTGAGGCGAGCGGTAGCTGTGTAATTACTCAAACGTTGTGGAAATGCTGAACTACTACGACGAATGGCCGTATTAGCTCTTTGAACTTGGCGAATACACTCTTGTCATAGAACGAAATGTAATAGCTTTAAGACAGTTCAAAGATCAGAGGTCAAAGTCTTTCCAATCGTAAGTGATTTACTGATGGCAGTACCAAGAACGTGCTGTCGCTCGTCGCCAGCAAGGTTCTACTTGCATTAGTCTTATGGTATGACTCGATATGGAATCGCTGAAATTAACTGATGGGCAGTGACGGGTAGTTAAGTTAGTATCCTGATTTTGCCAAAATAGAAAATTACGATAACGATAAAGTTAAAAAAGAAAGCAGATCAAGAAACCGACATAAACAGTCGCAGAATCCGTGAAAGCAATCCGGTAGATACCAGCAGAGTGGATGAATGTTGGATAGTGAAAGTGAGTGTGAATATAGCTGCAGAAAAAGAAACCCCAAAAAGACAGATTGGTTTGAGGCTCACATAGTAAATCAGTAAATCAGTAGTTGATTACAAAGACGAAATGATGCATATTGAAAACAGTGGTTTCAGCGAGGAGCTTGTCAGACAGCAGATGAGGGGTGAGTACTTGCAAGTAGGAGGAGTAGAGTCAAATAGGTTGAGTGGCAGTATAAGAACTGTGTAAGTACAGTAAGAGAGAAGCTTTTAATCAATAGTATTGAGCGAGTGATGGCTGTATGTGGCAGACATGGATGGCGACTTACTGGGCTTCATCAACCCGTCACTGACGCTGTTCAGTGCCGACGAGGAAGCGGTGACGTCTTGCGACATGACGCCGGAGATGACGCTCTCTGAGGACGTGGTTGACGTGACGTTGCTCGATGACGATGAACTGAGAATCAAGACTGAACCAGTCGAGATGTACGACACTGCAGCTGACGACAGCGCAGCAGCGATGACACACGACCAGTCCGGTAAGACTCAACACGCATTGCATTGCAGCGGTGCAACTCAGCGTCTCTCAAGTTGTCTTTTCTATCTCATATGGTAATGGCAGATCCAGACAAGTAGCAAACGATGAGTGATCGGCTGTGTCCCGGGCTTCCAGACATTTCGTACCCAAGGAGTCTCTAACCTTGACCTTGACCCTGACCCTAGCTTTAACCCGAAACTCTAACACTAGCACCTGATCTCAACATTAACACTAACCCTAAACTTAACTCGAGGTATTTAACCCTAACCGTCTTTAAGAACGCCGGGTACGAAACGCCTAGTTACGAAAAGGTTAGGGTACGAAACGTCTGACACCGGTGTCCAGTCATCGCATTCTGTGGATGACCTAATGCATCTGTTGAAGGCAGATGTGTTCAATTGAGGTTGTAGCTGCGGAAGTGGATTTTTGTTTTTAGGCACCTTGTATCAGTTTTCCTACTTACTTATTTACTTACTTGCACTCGTTATTTCTGTTATCAGCATAAAATAATTGAGTGTATCAGAAGGGAAGAGACGATCGCTTCTGGATCGGCCACTGCGACCGCAAAACAACTTGAAAGAAATCGCCAGTTTGCATTGTGAGATAAAGAGAGATCCAGAACATAGTCACTGAACACATAGAGGTCAAATCACGACGTGTGAGTCTCGTCTATCTAGGATTATGTGATGGTAGTTGTGTTCGCCTGTCACAAGACGTTCAAACTGCTCGGGTGTAAAGATCGTGTACAAAAAAAAATCCCATCGTGCTTGTTTATTGTTATCGGTCGTGGCACGCTAGTACCAGTGTAGTACGTAAGTACAACTTTCGACGATAAGCTGTGTGCATATCACGTGAACAAAAAGCGTTTTAGTCGATCGCTGTACTGTGATAAAACGTGGACTGTGCGCGCCAAGTTCTCGCAGCAAAAACCTCCGTTAGCTGTAAGCAGTTAAAAATCGGTGTGTTTAACTGCAATATCAAACCGACGGCGATAGCAGAGAAGTATTTATGGCGGTTACTTAGCGATACGCGACAGTATACATGTATATGGACTGGAAGTGATACGAGCAACTACAGCGATGTGTGTGAGCATGCGGAGTCTAGGGTCTGCCAAGTTGGGCCATGGCCGGACATAATGAGAATACGAATAATCAGCTGCGTTTATTAGAGTCAAGTCACATCGCTCAACTACAACAGGCTGTCACGCAGGACAGCAACGAGAAGTGAGACACGGCCCGTGTGTAACAAGGGGATCACACAGTTTTTACCTGCCACCCACATACGGACGTGATGGACCATAGTTTTGTCTGTACTCCCCAGTCGCAAGGCAACCACCCTTTGACCGGTGCTAAGTTATACTGCTTGGTGACAGAGGCACACGGGTGTAAGTAGCTTGCCCAAGGCCACTGCGCAATAGTACCCAGGCAGGACTCGAACCGGCGACCCATAAGTGGCAAGTCCCACTCTCTACCAATAGCGTCAACACGCCATTTGGTCCCACCAGTATTGCATTGTTTTGATATGCCTATTTCTAGCGTGTAAAATTAAAATTTTTGCAACCTTTTGTCACATACATGTAAGTATATTGTTCGTAATATTTTAAGATCTCTCTATCTTATGGCTTTGTGTATTGTGATCTGTGACCCACCCAAAATTTTTGGCGTGGCGCGTCCTATGCAGGCGAATCTGTCTGTGTCTTTTTTTTGAAGAAGCGAACGAGGCAGTTAGCCTTTACGCACGCCGCAGGTAGTAGTCACGCTGTCTGACAACGAGCGTATCAATGAACGCTTGTGAATGAATGCAGCCAAGAGTGACATGACTGATATGCGACCGACGAGTGACGACGCCCTGCTCTACTATAGTTGAATGGGCCACGCCTCAAGGGCATGGCTCCCGGACTATTTCTATACTCATACAGCTCGGCCGAACAACTCAGTAATTTTCAGCTGACTTATGGGGGACCTTTACTGTCTGTACCTGTTGACTGGCTGAATACCTCTCACTTGCATATCACACTAAGACTACGTATGCGTACTGTATTTGTTTGCTTGTTAACGTTCATATTATTTAATTTTACGTTAGGTTACTTGCAATAGACCAGCGGTTCTTAACATTTTTAGCGCTGGTAGTTAGATCTCGCTATTCCTAGCAGCGGTTCTGTCCGTCCGTCCATCTGTGAGCCACGCTGAAACGGTTCAAGACATCGAAACGCATTTTGCACTGCACGATAGAGCGATGTCTATTGAGGCCAAATTTCGTGGTCAGGAGTTTAGCTGTTCACCCTGAACGAGTGTGTTAACAGAGAGAGGTATCCCCTGTAGAAAACGCAAATTTCCGACCAATAATCTGCAATAACTTTGAAACTGTGCGAGAGAGGATGTAAGTTAGTATTAATCACTAATCGGAAATTGCAACTAGGCTTTCGATTGGTACCAAAATCGGTGACCTCGAATGACCTTGAACGGCGTAATGGCCCTTATTTTGCGTTATCCTGTCTTTCTTGCGCTGCAAAATAGCTGTATTTATCGGCGTTTTTACGTCGCTGAGCTTCAGGTCACCACGACTGTGGTTTACTGCTTGCATTCCATGAGTTCGTTGAGTGATTGATGTGTACGATATCGATTGCATTACGTATGCTGCGAAGCTGACTTGTTGCCAGCGAGGCACTGCACGAAATTGGCAGCGACATTTAAGATAAAAATTGCACGTATATAGAATAGATAGGATATTGCTGGCGGGATCTTCTGATGTATAAAGAGGGTAAGAGGATGGACAAACGTAGACCGTGAAGTGTGCAGTGCGTCATTGGGTTACAGAACAAGAAATAATATTGATAGTTATCAGTGGATTTCCACAGGAATAGTCGTGGCTGAGCGGTTGAGGCTGTTACCTGTACTGAGACCTGTAAGTGTGGGTGATATCAGGTAAAGCATCTGACGACAGATAAGCATATATCATTGTTACTATGCCCTTGCCAGTCCAATAGCAAATCATACATGTAATGACATCGAACTGTCGTGACTGAATTCCACGACTGTTTAACGTCACTGCCAGTGGCAGTCATGAACGCTGCTAAACAGGTTGAACAGGCTACACAGTGGCCGCCACAGTCACTGACCAAGTGTTACACGCTGTACTGTGGTTTTTGCTGACTACCTTGAGTGACTTTCAAGGGCCATGCCAACATTTTTAGGTTCAGCATTTATAAAAATACGGCATATGACGTGAATGAATTTGTCCATTATTAGATCACTTTACGTGCCTGTTTACGGTCGTTGAAGGATCACAATGCGGAGGAAGGACGAAGTTAAAGACAGAGTGACAATTGAGTCACTTGTCTGTGATTTTTGTGTGTAACAATAGTCAATGCTTCTAACTAATATGGAGCGTCGCGCGGTTTCTCTACATCTGGGCTTCTTGTTTGACACAGAAGAAAAGTTGTTTTGTGGTGTTTTCTCTTTATTGAAATAACTGGATAATACCAGAAATTTATCACACTGGTGAACATTAATTATCTGTCGGTTGCTGTGGCAGGTATGTATGGAGTGTCTGAGATGCTGGAGATGCCGCCAACACCACCTCCGAGCAGCAGCAACTGCAGCAGTGACAGTGAAGGCGGCTGCCTGAGTCCAGAACGTTCAGCTCCTCCGAGTCCATCCTCGTCGCCTTACTTCACCCGCACTCACCTCTCGTTCCATGGTCACTCTACCTCGTCCCAACACACCAGCCTCTGGACCAGCTCACAGTGTTCCAGCCAGCAGGCCCTTTTCACATCTCCAGTACGTGCTGTGGCTACTGACAGTTCTTATCAGATTTATTTCAGGCAATTAAAAAACATAAAATTTTGGCACAAGGATGATTGCATTGAATAAAACTACTGTAGAATCATCACTGCCACAGTAAACTGGGGTCAGTGTCTTACAGTACATAAACCTGGTTGGAAACCAACCTGTTTGCAGTTCATGCGCTGTAGTAATCTGGCCATTATTGATTCACAGCTTCTCCATGTGGCTTGTGATGTTGTGATATTCATGATCAAGAAGAGGACTGGCTGATAAGAAATAAACAGTAAGGCTTAAGAGCATCTACTGCTGCGTTTTTGAAGTGCTGCTGGCATATATTACATATGTAACGGCCTTGGGCGGTTTGTGTTAGATAAATCCTACAGTAGATTACGACTAGACTGTGCAACGTGTTGCCTAGAATTCGTTATTTCAAACGTTTAATAACGCAATATCACGATTTATGCTGCTGCGTAATTTTGTCCAAACCAAACATGGCGTCTGTTGTCTGTGTACTCTGGCCCTGCGTCGCACCACTGACCAGTCAGTAGGCCTGCGGATGTCACAGCTGTCACATGTACCTGTATGCTCTACATACTGTGACTAGAATACCTCTCTGATTTATTAAGCTGATGCAACTCGGCGCCAGTGCGTTCTGTTGCCGTTTGCACTGTCTATTTTTAGTGGTGACACGTACGGCAATTTTTATACGGCAAATAGTTTCATTGATCGGCGCAGATCGAACTGTGTGCAGATTGAGAGTGCCGTTATTAAGTTTGCCAGGCGCCCGTCCTGCTATGAGATCAATAGTCGCTCAGCAGAAACAACTGTTGCACACATCAAAGTCGACGTGCAGGCTGCAGTGAATGCTGTGAAAAATGTTGCGTCTGCAGATCCCGTCTTCTGGAATATTAATACTCTCTGAAGAAGAGAAGAGAACGCTGGTTGCCGAAGGTTACCCGATACCGACCAAGTTGCCGTTGACGAAACAAGAAGAGAAGAATCTGAAAAAAATACGACGTAAAATTAAAAACAAGGTATATGAATTGTAGTTGTACATACAGTACTTCTGTTACAAGTTGCTGTGTTTGATAAATGACCATTTTTTTAACAACAGCTGTCAATAGCTGGTTCATTAGCTGTGCTTCAGCTGTGCTGTGTGTAGCAGGTATCGCTTTGGCAGAGTATGTTCGTGTCGGTCTTGTTTGTCTCCTTGTCTGTCTGTGCAGAAATTGAACAACTACTGATCATAAATTGATGTACCATACCTTAGTAGGAATATGCATTTTGATAAACGATATTGATTAGATTTTAGTGACATTTGACCTTTACCTTTGACCTTGAGAGCTAATTTAGGGTTTCGACTTGACACCCCCTTGTGTGAGAGATATCGACTCGACACAGAGCAAACTCTAGGAAGGCGAGTCCATACCTCTCAGACTGGGGGTGTCAGGTTGATCTTCAGTTCTTTGACGCATTAAGTAAATGTCTTGTGAACTGAAATTGATAGCAGCATGCAGGTGTGTTGTGACTAGGACAGTTGTGTTTTGATTGCTCGAGTAGACTTTTGTTTGCACTACATATTGATAGCAGATGACGAGGAGTATTAACTAGGGCTGCTGAAATGACATTAAGGAATTAACTGCGATTAAAAAATTTTAATGTTTTGTAAAATTTTATGCAGTGACAAAACGATGCAAACATGCAGCACTACCATTCAGCGCAAACCTCCCAATATCAAACTTTACTCACTTGACGAACGAGCGTTTACTCTTCAGTTGCAACTGTGTTGTACTTTTTGGTAACAGAATTCTGTGCTTTATTGCTAATGTTTCGTGCCATGATAGCCATTTGAAATAAATAAGCTGGCAGTGGAATTTCTGTTAATTTTTATATAATTAACTACTGTATAATTTACTTTTAAATGCAGTAATAATTGCCCGACAGCTGTAGTATTAACAGTACACTGTATGTTATTGTGGCAGATCTCGGCTCAGGAGAGCCGAAGGAAGAAGAAGGAATACCTAGAACACTTGGAGAAAAGGTACCAACTTAATGCAATTAATTCTATGTATTTGGACTCCTGCAAATATCTTTGTTATTGTGGGTGGGCTTGTTGGACTCCTCTTACTTACAGACTGAATGTGATAAAATGAACCTTCACCACTACCTCATATTTTGCAATTATTTTGGCTGGAAGCTGTGTTGTGTAGAGTTTTATCAGCAGTTTGTGTTGATGTATGAATGTATGTAAGTGAAACCGAGCAGTACATTGAGTAGTGTCTTGACATTCTGGTGCTCTCTAGAGAGCGTAATCAATTTCTCTTTAAGTGCTGTGAAAGTATCTCTTTATACGTTAACATAAACCGTAAACATAAACCATAAACATGATACGTGTGTTCTTTTGCATTTGCTATTTTCCGTTAGTCAAGCAGTCACATCAGTCGAATTTGTTTACATTACAAAGAAATGAAAACACGTAATTATACATGCTACACTGTCAATGACTGACACCAAGGCAGAAACGTCTGCACTGGCAGGTGCCCACGATGAGAGAAATCAAAAGTTGTATTTGATAGACTGGTCAATCAGCAGCCAACTTCATTTTTACGTCATGTCCATTATTTACCTAAACTTTTCCGTTACTTATTTGTCAGTGTTTTTTATTGCAGGGTAGAATATGTGTCCATGGAGAACGTTACATTGCGTAAGAAATTAGATGCACTGGAGTCAAACAACAGGTAAAATATCGTAATGTTATTTATTAATTGGTACTGATCCTAAGTCGCATCATTCATTCTAATATGGTGAATTAAGATTTTTTTGTTGACTTTTCCAAATTCTGAGAAATGTAATGAGAAATCTGTGGAATGGATTTTTTTTTCAATGCAGAACATACTTTCATAACAAGAATGTTTGTTTGTTTTCCGTGCAGTACATTGCTTGTAGACTGTCTCCATAACAGGACATTGGAAGTTCATGGGTTCAGACTTATATTTAAGAAAATTTATTTTAACTTTGTTTATTTCTTTATTTGTTCTTATTGAAGCCAGCTGTACTACTAAACTGATTGAAATGTGTGCAGATCTTTGTCATCGCAGCTGCAGAAGTTGCAGTCGTTGGCAAGCAAAGTTACTGCCACATGCATCACTGTGAGTTAGCTCAGCTAAACTTTCGCAGATCAACAGCCTGTTAGTTTGTCCGTCACTCTCAGTATATTACAGGTGTTTGAACTGCCAACTACTGTAGCTTCTACCACCAGACACACTGCTCTAATGAATAGTGTATTTTTAAATTTTTCAACTTAAAGATTTAATAACACACACACAATATTTTAGTGGCCACTTTCCATGATGAAACTGAGTCAGATGGTAGCTATCTTGATTTTCCTTGGTGGTCTGGTGGTCTGGCGTAGTGGTTAGCACGTTGGCTTCGATCAACGAGGTTAATCTACGTCGGACCCGGTTAGTACTGAGATGGGTGACCGTGTCTGGTTCAATTCCCGGTGCCAGACATCTATTTCAGTATGTAACCAACCAGCCACCCAAGGCCAACTCAGCCTTCCATCCCTCCGGGGTCGGTAAATGAGTACCAGCTTCGGCTGGGAAGGCA
>Ga0049105_1000844_pt1 | contig 12099 bp, 9 predicted proteins | sample WorMetvaBAHAMAS1_FD_61260 | JGI IMG/M metagenome (GOLD analysis project Ga0049105, IMG submission 61260) | Worm MetaG Olavius vacuus BAHAMAS.1 | ecosystem: Host-associated > Annelida > Digestive system > Unclassified | place: Germany: Marburg | collected 2013-04-09 | reverse complement strand
GCTCATTGCAAAGCGCGTAGTGGACTTCCTATTAGTGTTAATTGAATTTTTTTCGCTAGGTGTTACGGCTGAGTCACTACGAGCGAAAAGAGATCGAAAATCGGCGATTTCGCTCCAACGCGGTCAGTTTGGTCGAAAATTTCAGGTAGAAGGGGTCACCCCCACCAATCATTTACCAATCATTTTTGCACGGATAGGTAGACCAATGAATGCCTTACCACCCACCAAATGGCAATGCGAATGTTCAACTTAGTGAACTTGAAAAGTCTCTATACTATACCTTGCCAATAAGACCAGGAATAACCCCAACCACACAGTTATGCTCGGTGGGGACTTAACCTAGGAGACATACAATGAGATTGGACAGAAGCAATAATATCGCTAGTATACAAGAAAGGCAACGTTCATCTTGCCTCAAACTACCGACCTGTTTCGCTCACATGCGTGCTGTCAAAAGTTATAGAACACATCTGTAAACATATCTTAAATCATATGGACACTCACAGTATTTTAACACAGTACCAGTACGGTTTTCGCAAAGCACATTCTTGTGAATCTCAATTACTGCTAATTGTGAATGACCTTATGTGATGATAAGAAGATCGAGACAGATGTCGCCATCCTAGACTTTTCCCGTGCATTCAACACTAACGCCTGATAGGGAAGCTGGATCACTACGGCATCAGGGGAAAAATCTACGAGTGGATCCGGACATTCAGATGTGGGTGGCCGTGGACGGTGAAACATCACAAAAGTGCAAGGTTGACTCCCGAGTGCCTCAGGGCACCGTACTTGGGCCCTTATTATTCCTCCTATTCATCAGTGATCTACCAGACCAGGGGCCCGATTTCCGAAAAATCTTAGGAAAAATCCTAAATTTAGCGTAAGTTTTTTCTAAGTTTATGTTAACTTTATCGAAAGTTATAAAGATTTTCACAGAATTTTATATTTAATTCACTATTGCATTATTAAGACTTACTAAGCTCTTCCTATATACAGTCAATTTTGTGAAAAAATGTTACGTTATTTTGGAGGAATTGCATTTTTCTTATTACGTGGATCGTCAGTTTTGTGTAAGTTCATCCTAAGTTTTTCTTAAGATTTTCCTAAGTTAGACCTTATCCTACGTTTTTCCTAAGTTTGTCCTAAGATTTTTTGAAAATCGGGCCCCAGGTTTCACCATGAACCATAATCCGTCTGTTTGCTGATGACTGTCTGGCATGACCGAAAGCGACCAGAGGATCTTCCAAAGTGACCTGGAGGCACTTAGCACATGGGCAGAGAAATGGGGAATGCCTTTCAATCCGTCCAAATGCAATATCATACGCATCCATAGAGGCAATTCCCCAATGTCCAAACTTTACGAATTGTGTGGCATAAATCCCCAAGAGGCCCATTATGCAAAGTACCTATAGGCGTAACCATCAGTAATGATCTCGAGTGGAGTACCCACGTGGACAGGTGAGGTGAGCAACGTCCATAATAACTGCGTGGCTGCAAATATCCTCAGATTCTCAGAAGTACCAATAATTATGACAAGATGCTCAGCTATCGCAGAGAGACCGCGCTGCAGGGTGCGTTATACTGTTATAGTTTTCGAAAAAGTGGAAGACTGGAACTGGGAGACAATATTTTACGGACATTATACATCTTTCTTCAACCACTGTGATATAATAGGCCTGAAAATCTGTCCATTTCGCAGAGAAAACGCAAAATAAGGGCTATTACGACGTTCAAGATCATTCAAGGTCATCGAGGTCGGTACCAGTCGAAAGCCCGTATGCGACTTTCTATTAGTGATTAATAGTAACTGACATCCTATCTCGTACCGTTTCGGAGTTATCGCAGCTTTAATTATTGTTCAAATTGTTGACACTTTACCTTTTTGAGCCACCCTTTGGGGCTTAGGGACAACGTACGATGTTTATTTGAGCTAATTGGAAAATGCGTAGTGGACTTCCTTGCTATTAGTGTTAATTTAACTTTTTTTTCGCTAGGTGTTACGGCTGAGCCGCTTCCAGCGAAAATAGATCGAAAATCAGCGATTTCGCTCCAACGCGGTCAGTTTGATCCAAAATTTCCGGTAGAAGGGGTCGCCGCTCATCAATAATTTTTACACGGATAGTTAGGCCAATGAATGCCTTACAACTTTGTCGCTGACAGTTTTCACACAAAGAAACTTTGTAGCAGACTTTCTCCAGGCGAAGTGCGATTTTAGACGAAAATCGGCCGTTTTGCGTTTTTGAGCCCCTCTTTGGCTTAGAGGCCACGTACGATGATCATCTTAGGCTCACTGGAAAGTGCGTAGTAAACTTCCTATTAGTGTTAATTGAACTTTTTTTCGCTAGGTGTCACTGCTGAGGCGCTACGAGAGAATATCGGGTGAAAATCAGCGATTTCGCTCCAACTGGGGCCAGTTGACGACAAATTTCAGGTAGAAGGGGTCGCCCCGTCCAATCATTCTTCTTCTCAGAAAACTAGGTTAAATTATCTTTCGTATGGTATAAAAATATGGACAGATCGTTCTTCCGTTGTGTCACAATTCACGCGTTTGACGGACAGACGGACAGACGGACAGACGGACGGACAGCTTTTTCATCGCTAGACCGCGTCTGCATTGCATGCAGCGAGATAAAAATCAGTCGATTTTTCGATTTTTGACGCATTTATTTGAAAAACAAAGGTTTTTACAGCGCGTCCGCATTGCTCGCCGGATTTGTCTAGTACGTTACGTTACGTTACAAACTTAAATGGTTGCGCGTACGTTACGTTACGTCGTTGAATACCATCGCCATGGAAACCATGGGGCTGAGCTGCAGTGATTGTTTACAAATGTGAAGTGTTTCGACAAGTGAAATTCTGACTGCATAAAGTATAGTGCTAACATACTACAGACGTTCCTCGATGGATCAGGAGCGTTCATGAAGTTTTATGCTCTGTATGTGTGTATATCTAAGAATTGTCTAAATGTGAGCACATACATGTACACTGGCACATCTTCGGCAAACCATAGTGCGTCACATAAGTGTTAGTGTCATGCCAGTATGTCAGCTGCAGCCGTGGACCAGCTGTCTAGCCTGCCACGACTGCATAGTCGATCCCAGTCGGCAACGTCGTTAAAATGCGATGAGTCACCAACGCCATCATCTGATGCTAAACAGCTACTGATTAATTCGATGCAGTTTGTTGAATCGCCAAAGAAAAATGCAGTGCCGAATCACATTATTGACACAAGTATGCCTTGCGTAATTTTTCACTATTGTTCTGTAATGCTGAAAGTATATGAACATATACTTACACTTGCTTATAGGTTTTGTTCCGCAAAGTATTAGCAACTTAGTAAAATCATTAAATAAATTTAGATGCTTTTTTCCTGAGTGAACTATAGAAATTTTGTTTAACATGCACTGTAGTCTCCTTTGTATATGTGTGTATTATTTCAGTATGTTACATTTATACTGTTTCATATGCAGCGCGGTCTAGCTACGAGAAAGCTGTCCATCTCTCTGTCTGTCCGTCTGTCCATCCGTTTGTCTGTTTGTCTGTCTGTTAAACTCGTGGATTATGACAAAATAAAAGAAAGTTCTGCCCAGATTTTTATACCACATGAAAGATCATTTGTCCCAGTTTTCTGAGAAGAAGAATGGTTGGTGGGCGGTGACCCCTTCGACCTGAAATTTTGGGTCAAACTGACCCCATTGTACCAAAATTTCCAATTTTCAGTCAATATTTGCTCGTAGCGCCTCAACCGTAACACCTAGCAAAAAAGTTCAGTTAACAGTAATAGGAAGTCCATTACGTGCTTTCCAATGAGCCGAAAATGAACATCGTACGTTGCCCCTAAGCCCCCAAAGGAGAATGCAAAACGGCTGTTTTTCCTTGTAAAATCGCATTTCGCTTGAAGAAAGACTGCTACAAAGTTTCTTTGTGTGAAAACCATCAGTAACAGAGTTGTAAGGCATTCATTCACCTATCTATCCATGTATAAATGATTAGTGGGGGACGTCCCTTTCTACGCGAAAATTCGGCAGATACTGACCCACCCCATTGCAAAACGCTGATTTTCGATCTGTTTTCACTCTTGTGCCTCAGCCGTAACACCTAGCGATAAAAGTTCAATTAACACTAATATGCAGTCCACTATGCACTTTCCAACGAGCCTAAGATGAACATCGTACGTTGCCCCTAAGCCCCAATGCAAAGTGTCCACAATTTGAACAGTAAGCATTGATAACTCCAAAACGGTACGAGATAGGATGTCAGTTAGTATCAATCACTAATAGGAAGTCACATACGGGCTTTCGATTGATACCAACCTCGATGACCTTGAATGACTTTGAATGGCGTAACAGCCCTTATTTTGCGTTTTTTTCATTGAATTCGATAGCTTTGCTGACGACAGTGGTTGAAGATAGACCTATAATATCCGCAAAATATTGCCTCCCAGTTCCAGTCTTCCGCTTTTGGCCAAAACTAAAGCACCCTGCAGCTTGGTCTCTCCGCAATAGCTGAGCTACTTGTTTTATTTGGAAACTAGCAGTGTTCGTAATCTTTTAGTTTAGGGTGTCATATTCGCAGTGGTACTATTTAACGCTCACCCTGAGACTAACCATAACGCAAACCTTACTAACTGTAATGGTAATAGTAAGTGGTAACCCTTACCCTACTAACCCTAGCTACTAACCCAACAACTAGGTACCGTTGTGAATATGACACCATAAACTAAACGATTATTGCAGTCTTAATGCTGACATTAATGTTAAAATTTTATCTCTTATGAACATGTGATACTTATGATTTTTGTAGAAATTTATTCCACACTTGGTAATAATGGCATCTTGATAGCTAGTCCTACAGTTCTGCATTTTGCGGGATTCGAAGTTGGCAGAGTTCGAAGGTTGAAATTAGACATTATAAATTCCTCTGCAGATGTTCAACGGATGCACATTGTGCCACCACAGACGAAGTATTTTCGAATTCAGTATACAAAAAATGTAAGTAAGATTTCCTCGTTGTCTCATTTTAATGTCACTTAAAATCATGTTAATGCTGTGGGTGATTGTGTAGTTTGTGTGCTGTAGATAATGTAGATAATTATGAAAGCATGAAAAACATCAGTTATATACCATAGATACTAAAACAGCATTTAATGCAAAATTGTACAGATTTATTTTTAAATTGACAGGTGACCACGTTACTGAGCTTTTTTAGGGGTAACTTGGTGCCACACAAAATTCATTACGCTATTTTGACTTTTCAATAATCATTGCACATATTTTTTAGAGTTTACTTATGAAAAATTTGTCATATTTCCAATGAATAAACACTGATATTTTATGTAAGTGAAGAGTTGTAGGTATGAACATTGAAAGTCAAATCCAGTACTGATACAGGACTGATTTTGCAGGATTGCCCATCGCCCATAGTCCTGGCAGAAAATAATAGCAGCCTGCTGCCAAGTTTATGATTAATATCACCTGTGGGCTGACTGCCTATAATTCTGGGATCAGCTTCACCCCTACACTCGACTTATAATGAGGCTACCTTTACCTTTTACTTTACCTGTTGTTTATTTGTGAAGGTGAACTTGCCATTTTGCAGCCTCATGACTGTGATGCAGCTGCAAGGTCTGCTAGTGTGCTGCTTGTAGCTTCATAGTGCGCTGGTATAGTACACTGTACAGTACATTTAGATGTATACTTGTGTGTAGCTTAGTAACATTGTATGTTGCAGTTGCGATTGGTTCCTGGTCTTTCTGTGAGCTGCAGTGTAGAATTTCAACCTGATGAATGGCGCTATTACTACGACTGCATACGAATTCACTGCAAAGTGAGTAGCTGGCAACTGAGATTATTGCATCACCAGTTGTTATTGTGGTGGTAGTCTTGGTGGCAGTTTGGCATAGTGTTCACGCAATGGTCTCGATCAACATACCGTAGTTGACTTATGTTGGTTCTGATTAGCACTGGGATGGCTGACTATTTGTGGGTTTGAGTTGCATTTACATCGTGTTCCCATCATCAGCCACCGAGGTTAATTCAGTTAATTCATGGACCAGCTGTGTTACATTAATTGTCGTGTAAACTTTTCTGCATGTTGTAATTAACAGGGTGAAGACAATTTGGTGGTTCCAATTCATGCATTTCCAGTCATAAACACATCAGAGTTTCCAAAGTTCATCGACTTTGCACTTGTTCCCATTGGTGAAAAGTACGTTGCTGTGTCATCATCTAATTATAGCAGATAGCTGTGGCGTCAGTCGTAGCTGAAATGCTAGGTTCATGATTGATTCAGCTTGTTTCAACTGTGCATACTTATTATTCTTGAATATATCAACTATCACAACATAATGATTTTATTATTACTGTAAAACTTCTAATAAGCACTGGGTCTCGAATAAACACCGGTCTCTAATAGATGCCCAGACAGTCAGAACACATACATACACACATAACCATGCTTTAGAACATTCTATGCATTACTAATTGTGTAACTTAACTCTGCTATCGATTTTAGTCAAAGATGACAAAAAAACATTAACATATGGTACACCCGATATTATAACATGTACCAGATGTCGGGGTCTGGAGGCCAGTGTTCTGATGACTAAACGCCGGTCTCTGATAGATGCTGGGGCTGGGATTCCAAAGCCTGTGTTCTAATAAACGCTGGGGGCATTTATTAGAAGTTTTACGGTATTTTATTTTTATTTTATTCACATGCTGTGAAACACAACATAACACGCACAGACATGACAATGATTTTATTAAATCCACCCAGTATAACTCATTTATCTTTTTGAGCCTCAACTACACTTACGTCAAGTTATGTCATGGCACTAAATGGTTTTACATGCCAATGTAAGTAAGTAACAAGAATGATTATCGTGCCTGGCAGTGACAATGTCACTTGCCAGGCACAACAGTAGCTATTATGCTGTTAAGAAACTATCAGTTCAGTCACTGTCGACTTGTTGTCATTTGCCTTGATGTAACATGATACCTGCATATGCTGCTTGTTTTGTTACAAACACTTACATGCTTCAGTCTGTCATAAGAAATGGTGAAAGTTTTTCAGAGCATTTTCTGTGAAATTGTACATGTGATAGGATGACCATAAGCCAATAATACATTTTCTGGCTCTGCTGGCGATTAGACACGGGAGACATTGTGTCTTGAGTCAGTCCGTGTGTGCATGTGTGATCATGTACTAAAAATTTGTCAACGCGATGTTCTATAAACCACTTGTGGGAATTTCACCAAATTTACATCTTAGGTGCAGTTGACGACAGGTATGAATTGATCAGATTTTGAGGTTGCAAGGTCAAAGGTCATAGTCACAATGAAACCATATATGGTCAAGTAAGCTATTTAGGAGGCATTTTCTCACCGATCTCCAGAATGCATTGACACATTTTAGTGAACTTATCACTGTTATTCATTATCAGGTCTACATGACATTTTCAAGGTCATGGGTTCAAAGGTCAACACTACAGACAACATTTTCCAAAAATGCATTTTCTGGCAGAGGTGAACCAGATGACAGTTTGCTGTTGAACACATGTTGTTAAAGTTATTGATGACTGTTATGTGTTCATTTGCTTTGCAGACGAACCAAAGTGTTTGCTTTAAGAAGTGAGGCACCGATCAATTTTGAGTTTCAGCTTGCATTTGTTCAGCCACATGCTGCATTTACTGTTGATCCTCTGGCAGGTAAACACATGTTATACCATCTGTCTCATTTGATGGAGCAGTTATTGGTTGTGGCAGGTAGGACATCTGAAGGAAATTGCTAAAATGCTCTAGAAAAAGTTGCACATTACAGATAGATGTGTCTAAACCCGCAAACAGGAGAATGCATGATATCAGGAGATATCATCTGACATATTGTGAAGCAATGCTTCAAAAAATCGGACTCTTTTTTTCGTAATAAGACTAAATAAACATGAAATTTTCAGTCTCTTAGCATTAAGATTTCTGTACGATTTGTGAAAGCAGATTTACGGTTGCATGTGTATGTGTGAAGGTATCGTTCCTGCCAACAGTGAAGTTGATATATCAGTGGTGTTCTGCCCGACATCATTTCAGACGTCTACATCAAAATTGCAGCTGAGCATATCACAGTACTTGTCTCAGCCATTGCTGTGCACAGTTCTTGGACAATCTGCTCCAGGACTTTCCAGGTGTTTGCAGTGTGGTGTTAATGCGTTCGTGTTGGTATTGGTAACTGAATCATATTTGATCAACTCTTGTGGTCTGGCGTAGTGGTTAGCGCGTTGACTTCGATCAGTGAAGTTAATCAACGTCGGGCCCGGTTAGTACTGAGGTATGTGACCGTATCCGGGTTCAATTCCTGGTGAGGGACATTTATCTCGGAATGTGACCAGCCACCCAGGTCAACTCAGCCGGGCCATCTCTTCGTGGGCAGGCGCAATGAGTACCAGTCAAAGGGCGGTGATGCCTTGTGGCTGGGGAGTAAAGGCAGGTATGGTTCGTGTGTGGGTGGCAGGTAAAACTGTGTGATCCCCTTGGGCCATATCTGAGCGCTTTAGAGATAAGGAGCTTATAATAAAGTGCTATATAAATTTGCCTTCTTTACTTTATTTTTACTTTTACCTTGTCTTGAACAATGATCAGGTCGACATTTGACCTTAGTCTACTGACTTTTTGCTAATGTTTACTCTGTGTGTTGTTCTACTCAGTGTTGTCATCATAAAGTAAAACAGATGACAATTAAGAAATGCAGCTGCAAAATCAACAGACGAGAAACAGCGCAGTTGCTCAAAGCAAGCAGAAGCAGAAGCATTATGACATGATGTTTCTGCTTCTGCTTGCTTTGAGCAACTGCGCTGTTTCTCGTCTGTTGATTTTGCATTTGCATTTCTTAACTTTTGTCAAGTTATAATCTTTGGTTGACAGCATGCTCTTGAACGTGCCACACAATCTCGGACTCTCTGTTTGGTTTCTGTCATTCTTTAGAACATGTTCAAAATGTAGTTTTCGTCGTCTGACTGGAACTTGATTGACGCAACCAAGTAGACTTATGCTGTGTCCAAGATGCTCAAACGACTTGTGTCAGACATTTCATTTCAGTTTCAGTTGAATTGATCTTTGTCTCCTCATTTTTAAGGTCCTAACATCATGTCGTATGGCCTAACTTTGGTCGAAATTGATGTTCTATGAAATGTATTGACTTTCTCCCGTTGAGAGTTTTGATCTTTAATGTTACAAGTGGAACCAGTCAGCCACAAAAGTGGATAAATCTACTGGGGCAGCACTGTCTGAAAATAATGATGCCTCCACAGCTTACCACTGCAAAGGCGAAACGTTTACTTTGAGCTCAGCCAGAGTCAGTAGCCATTCATGTTACAGCACATCTAATTTGTATAAGCATATCTAATGCATAAAAGTATGCCAATATGTCCGAATATTTTATACAGCAAACATTAACTTTATATGTTATATGTATGTATAATATACAAAAATTCATAAAACATAAATTAATAAGATTTACCTCTTCGGATCACTCGATCAGTGACTGACATGCTTTAACGTGATTAGCTACTGAGTCTGGCTCAGCCTAGTCAGCTCAATTTGTAAACATTCTGCCATTTTGAGTGGTAAGCTTATAAGTGACTACATGATTTGATCCAACATGAATAGGAGGTACAGCATTTAGAATATATATGTGTAGGTCTGTGGATAAATCTGCTATGTTTTAGATTATTGAATTTCTGTTCCTGAACTAATAGTCATGAAGTTTGTTTTGAGACAATGTTCACTACTGGAATGACGAAGATGGGTCTCTCATATCATGTACATTAATATTTGCAGCTTCTGTATTAAATATTCTCCGGCTGCTGTCATTTATACATCTTCTGTTTTATGCCAGAGATGTGCCTGGACAGCAGTTGTCAGAAGTGCAGACAGAAGTCTCACTGGACCCATGTTCAGTTGGTCCGTTGGCTCGTCTCCGCAGCAGAAAACCAAAGCCATCTCAGTCATCAGTCGTTGTCGAAGACTCATCAGAGGTGATAATGGCATTAGTGTTTGCATCAGCCTGAGAGAACTAACATGTTAGTACTGTCACGAGTTGAGTGACAGCTTGTTACAAAATGGCTGTGACTGTTGACCACATACACTGCTTTATGCAGTAATAATAGTAATACTAATAATAATTCGTGATCGACGACGTTCCGGACCAGTAGTCACTCCAGCTTTGATTTTAACTTTTTTTTGCTTTTAACCCTTGGGAACTATACACCTAAGGGTATAAAAATAATAATAATACAATGTTAATTTCTAAGGTGCCACAACTGTAACTGTAATTGTAACTGAGGCACTTGTATTGCGTCTCCTACTAGAAGACTGAGGGCGCAGCACAGAGTCAATTCGTATCTTGGTGCACGTAGACAGAGTCCAGATATGGGTATTCTTCTTGTAAACCACTTGGTACATTGGCACATTATGAGTTTGATTGTCAGCTGTGTCATCTGCCTACGACAGTCTCACAAGCCACTGCCTCTCTTACCAAGCACTAAGCAGCTAATTTGGTACCAGCCATCGGGTGCTTTACCAAGCTTGGTGCTTGGTAAAGCTAGCTAGGGCTGGTAATGCCAACTGAGCTGGTGATGCTACACAGTTGTCATGGTTATGGGAGAGGTTTCTTCTCCTGCCTACAACACTCAAGCTTTGGCTCGAGACCTTTGAAATGTAGACAAGCACTGCCCTACAGGATAAGAGAACTTTATATTTGCTACTTCACCTGTCACATGGAGCAGTTCATCTGCAGATATTATATGATATGACTGTGATTCTGACTGCAATAGACGTTTGTTTACTTTTGATAACTAACTAACTTTGTAGTTTTGTAGCTTTAAGTAGTCAGCTGTAAAGCACATTTTCACATTTTGTGCATTATTTTAGTTTGTCATTTGTAACCGGCTGCATAGTTACCATTGAATGCAGGAATTAACTGACTGAAAATATTGATATGTAATAGACTGAGTGACTGTTGAATGTTAGTTCATGCTGAGAGACGGTTTGGTGATTCCACCTCATCTGGACACTCCACATGCTGTTTCATTTGTACTCACTCAGAAACGTGGACATCTCAAGATGAAGCACGTACAGAAAGGTTTGATATGTGTTTGATATGACAGCCAGTGGCAGTAGATGTTGTCTGACAGATGAACATGACTAGCCAGTGGCAGTAGATGTTGTCTGCCAGATGAACATTACAAGCCAGTGGCAGCAGATGTTGTCTGCCAGATAAACATTACTAGCCAGTGGCATTAGATGTTGTCTCGCAGATGAACGTGACTAGCCAGTGGCAGTAGATGTTGTCTGCCAGATGAACATTACTAGCCAGTGGCAGCAGATGTTGTCTGCCAGATGAACATTACTAGCCAGTGGCAGTAGATGTTGTCTGCCAGATGAACATTACTAACCAGTGGCAGAGATGTTGTCTGCCAGGGTGAACATTACTAGCCAGTGGCAGCAGATGTTGTCTGCCAGATGAACATTACTAGCCAGTGGCTTTAGATGTTGTCTCGCAGATGAACGTGACTAGCCAGTGGCAGTAGATGTTGTCTGACAGATGAACATGACTAGTCAGTGGCAGCAGATGTTGTCTGCCAGATGAACATTACTAGCCAGTGGCAGTAGATGTTGTCTCGCAGATGAACGTGACTAGCCAGTGGCAGTAGATGTTGTCTCGCAGATGAACGTGACTAGCCAGTGGCAGTAGATCTTGTCTGCCACCAGACGAATGTGACTAGCCAGTGGCAGTAGATGTTGTCTCGCAGATGAATGTGACTAGCCAGTGGCAGTAGATGTTGTCTCGCAGATGAACGTGACTAGCCAGTGGCAGTAGATCTTGTCTGCCACCAGATGAACGTGACTAGCCAGTGGCAGTAGATGTTGTCTCGCAGATGAACGTGACTAGCCAGTGGCAGTAGATGTTGTCTCGCAGATGAACGTGACTAGCCAGTGGCAGTAGATGTTGTCTGACAGATGAACATGACTAGCCAGTGGCAGCAGATGTTGTCTGACAGTTGAGCGTGACTAGCCAGTGGCAGCAGATGTTGTCTGCCAGATG
>Ga0049105_1000843_pt1 | contig 12099 bp, 11 predicted proteins | sample WorMetvaBAHAMAS1_FD_61260 | JGI IMG/M metagenome (GOLD analysis project Ga0049105, IMG submission 61260) | Worm MetaG Olavius vacuus BAHAMAS.1 | ecosystem: Host-associated > Annelida > Digestive system > Unclassified | place: Germany: Marburg | collected 2013-04-09 | reverse complement strand
GTTTTGATGTTCTGGAATGTAACGTTCATTTATAATGCATTTATTCGTACAACAGATCACTATAAAGTGCAAACCGCCTTTGTAAGTTTGTTTTATATTTTTATTAACATGAAACCGTGAGCTCATTTCAATAAGTAAACTATTCCACTGGAAGGCTACGCCCACTCGGGCATTTAACGAATTTTTGTACGAATTTTTACGAATTTTTTTAATTTCGGAAAATTCGTTAAAATTCGCGAATTTTTTTGCTGCGGTAACGAATTCTCGATCTATGACGCGACCCTTCCCGACCTTTTTGACCTAATTTTGCATTTTCGTTAGTGGCTTCGAGTGGGCAGTATTCGTGCCAAATTTGAAGTTTTTAGCTCCACCCGTTCCCGAGATATGGAGACGGTCCCACAATTCTAAAAGTAGGTCACTTAACCCCTTCACGACCCCCTTTGGCCTACTTTTTAGGGTTTGACCCCCTAAATGTAGTCCGATATTGAGGAGACCCCCAAATGGCACATCCTTGGCCAAAAACACGCGTTTTGGCATATAGATCGTGCCGATCGGTCAAGAAGTGCGACCTGGGCGCGCGCTGAAGAAAGCAAAAAAGAAAGAAAGAAAAGAAAATCAAAGATGTGACAAGTCACATATTTGCACAGACCACCCATGTTGCGCTACCCTCGCCAAACTGGTCATTTGGGGTGGGGTACCGGATATAGTCAACCATGCCAAGTTTCACCAAAATCGGTTCAGGGGTTTTGGCTCCCTGAGGGGTCAAAATCTGTCATTTTCCTATGCTTGGCGCTATGGCTTATATAACAGGTTAGGGCTACCGTCCAACCTGTGGTCATCAACATCATCATCATTATCTGTCCCATAGCTATAGCATACAGCGTGGAACAGATTACAAAACCGGTTTGCGCGTCTGTCAGTGTATCTGTCTGTGCGCACTCTCACGGTCGCATTTCTTGATCGATTTAAAAAAAATTGTCACAGACGTAAAAACCCCCAAAAGTAAAAACGAGTTCATTGGGGTGAGTATCGCACCACCCTTTCCCCATTTTGCCCCCCGAAACCGCCATTTTTGGCCAAGGGGTCCTAAAAATCCATGCAAATATTGATAATCCTATATCTTCCTTAAATGTACACGAATCGCCGAAATTTTCGCGTATCAGAGGAAATCGGGGTTGGGAACACAATGGCGACGTCAGATTTAAGAGCGGAAGTGGAAATATGGCCGTTTCGTGCATGCGCAATGAAAACTATGCAATATAACCGTTATTATAGGAACAGTTCTTTATTGTCAATGCGCCGCAACGAAAAACCAGCAGAAGAAACGTACATACAGAACATGAAATGCAAGCATACAGTAATAGGACTCGCCGACTCGCGGTCAGTCAATTAGCTAAAGTATTTCACAGTAGTTGTTCCTTCAGTGCTTTGACACTGTTGGTTGGGTCATTTAACACGTAAAAACCCGTCCCCGAAATGACCTATAATGTTTTTTGGTGGGACGTTAGACCTTGCTCTATCTATCCACTGTTGTGCGACGTTTCTTGATAAATGACAAATTCCGCTAGATTTTGCACATGTGGCGGATCAGATTCCACGGCTTCGATCGTCGTCGTATCCAAGGTCTTAAACAAGTCTTTTCTGACTTCTCAGATGTACGCTAGACTTGTTTTTGGCTTATACGTTCCAGCTCCACTTCCATAAGTTGACGAGACTTTCATAGCGCGTCGTGTGTCGCTAATGTAACGTGACTCGTTCTATCGACACCGGCACTGTTCGCCCGTTGCGGATTCGACTGCGCGAGTCCGTACACCGCGCACGGTCTGATCCGTAGCGGCGGTGGCTGACCACGTCGAGGCCTCGGCTCGGCATCGATCGTTCGACGCCGAATGTCACAAAAGCTACTGATGCAGAGACGCTGCAGCCGCAGAAATATACACCGGAGACACACACACACACGCGCACACACAACTGAGTTACGACTCACAGAAGAGCTAACAAAAACTCCATAATTGCGGCTCTGGCTCTCTCTCTCCGTCTTGCTTGGCAAGTTGGATACCCGTCTGCACGGCACAGAAAACCTCATATAGCTGTTTATCATGGTCAACCCTTTTTCTACATGGCGTTTGCATGTTGCGTGTGGATGGTGAGTGTGCAGTCAGGTTAAAAGATAACGTATCAGAATGAAGACTAGCCACAGAGACAGATATAATCGCCGAGTAAAGTCTGCCATCACTGGATGCATTAACATAGCTTCCGCATAGAGCTATAGACAGTCGCTGATGTCAGTTAAGCTTCTTACGCGGAGCCTGAACGCTTCAGAACTTGATGTACATTCACACTGTGACGCTTCTAGGAGTTTCTCTTGGCTGCGCCGTAATTTACTATGCACACTACGTGGTTTGAATACGGCGCAGAGTGAGCTGTGAAACTCTTGGCAATGCAATGCATGTCGGTCGGCCGGCCGATGCGTGCTTAATGCAGTTTTAATGCGTTTATGGCGCTTAGAGAAGAGACTACATGTCAATTAATATCGTGGTAATAATACAGCAGCTGCCTGGAGTCGTGGTATCCTACTTTTCACACTTGTCTGTCACTTTGTTTACACGGTTAAACGAAATTAAGCGACAGATCAAATTTACTCCAGGTAAGGTAAGGTAAGGTAAACATGGATTTGTATAGCGCCTTGTCATGAACACACCTCTAAGGCGCTCAGGTGTGGCACGCGTTCTCAAGGGATCTCACAGTTTTACCTGCACACCTCGCGTTCATCCGCTAACGGAATGAATCGTACCTGCCTTTGCCTTCCCAGCCGAAGCTGATACTCATTTACCGACCCCGAAGGGATGGAAGGCTGAGTTGGCCTAGTTTACCGTTAAATAGCAACAGTCTCTTTACACGCTAAGTGTTTTGGATGTAAAGGTCAAAGGTCAGGGCCACATAGGGCCTGATTACTGTATGTCACAGGCATTGCAGGCAGGAACTAGGCCTACGACGTGTATGCGGTAGAGACGTACGAAAGGTGGACGTTAAGTTAAGCGGTGTTTACACTATCATACATGTACGGCGTACATGTACGTCGTGCATGTGCGACGTATACTATTCGTAGCACATGCACGACGTACATGTGCGACAGTGTAAACATTCATCGCACATGTACGGCGTACATGTACGCCGTACATGTATGATAGTGTAAACACCGCTTTAGTCGTACTCGTTAATGACAGATGTGACTGTAAGTGGCTTGTGGAATTTCACAATGATTCATTTGGCCGCTAATTTTAACCGATTTTGTAGTTTTCGTATCGTTCTAATTGCGAATGACTGTAATAATTGCGACTGTAATAAAGTTACCGACATCAAGTCAATTATATGTAAAGTGGAGTAAAAGTAAAGAGAAGAATATATATAGCGCTTTATATATGATACTTTTATCTCTGAAGTGCTCAATGTGCACGTAATACTTGCTAAGACGGAGAAAAACTACACTGTGGCTGCGGCACATAATATGTCACTATATATAACTGTGTCAAATCTTGACCCATTTCAATAATTTTTTGCACTGTTGTAACCGCAAATAAAGTTGAAAAATAAGTTGCGCATTTACCTACTAATTATTTTGACAGCGTCTTGCTAATGACGTCATCAAAACGTCATTTGTATTACGACGTTTATAACGGTCGAAGTGTTGTCTTTACCTCGCTGTATGTATGCGTTGCATGCAACGCGGTCTAGCCACGAGAAAGCTGTCTGTCTGCCTGTCCATCTGACAAACGTCTGGATTGTGACAAAACAGAAAAAAATTTTGCCGAGGTTTTTATACAATATAAAAGACCATTTATCCTAGTTTTCTGACAAATAGAACGGTTGGTGGGCGGCGACGCCTTCTACCTGAAATTTTGGGTCAAACTGATCCTGTTAGAGTGATATTCGATATTCGCTCATACCGCCTTAGCCGTAACACCTAGCGAAAAAATTTTAATTAGCACGAATAGGAAGTCTTTTTGTGCTTTCCGATAAGCCTAAAATGAACATCGTACGTTGTCCCTAAGACCCAAAGGGGGCTCAAATATGCAAAACGGTCGTTTTTCGTTAAAATCGCACTTCGCTTGAAGAAAGTTTGCTACAAAGTTTCTTTGTGTGAAAAACGTCAGAGTCAAAGGCATTTATTGGCCTAACGATCGGTGCAAAAATGATTGGGGGCGACCCCTTCTACTTGACCACGTTGGAGCGAAATCGTAGATTTTCGATCTATTTTCGCTCGTAGAACCTCAGCCGTAACACCTAGCGAAAAAAGTTCAATTAAAACTAATAGGAAGTCTACTACGCGCTTTCCAATGAGCCCAAGATGAACATCGTACGTTGTCCCTAAGCTTCCCAAAGGGTGGCTCAGGAACGCAAAGTGTCCAAAATTTGAACAATAAGCCGCGATTACTCCAAAACGGTACGAGATAGGATGTCAGTTACTATTAATCACTAATGGGAAGTCACATGCGGGCTTTCGATTGGTACCGACCTCGATGACCTTGAATGATCTTGAACGGCGTAATAGCCCTTATTTTGCGTTTTTTACCGAATTCGATAGCTTTGCAGGCCGATTATGTCAAAGTGGTTGAAGATAGACCTATAATATCCGTGAAATATTGTCTCCCAGTTTCAGTCTTCCATTTTTGGCCAAAACTAATCCACCCTGCAGCGCGGTCTCTCTGCGATTGCTGAGATACTTGTTCAGTTTTACCGCGTAGCGTGCACACACTTTTACGTTGCTGTGGCAATTTTACTATGAATGCATGCAGCGTAGTTTTTCTGAATAAAATAATACAAAAATTATACAGATTGGCTAAGATTAGCCAGGTCCATCCAGACTGGCTCGTTTTTATGACCCACTGTGTAGACTGTCACAGTTTAAGGAAGACGTGAGCTCGTCGAAAAAATATCAGAAAAAAAGATTGCTGTAGGAGCCTGGAGGAAAGTTTTAAAGGCGAAAGGATGACAGCGACTCTGCGGACTACGATTGACTGACGTCATGACATGTTACGTGACGTATGTCATGTAATGTCACGATACGTTGCGTGACAAGATTTCTCACTTCGGAAAACTTAATATGTTGAAGACGCCACTTTGTGTGAATTATCAGTTTGACATCGAAGCTCGCTGGCGGGCTCGTTTGAGATTCTTGCTTGTCAGTGGCGCCGTGACAGTGCTAAGTGTCTGCAAGAAAGCTGGCTCGAGCTCCGCGATCCATACGTCAACGCCGGCTCAAGCCGCGGCTGCATACGGAATTACAAGGTGGACTGGACGATTGCGGTACAATGTGGGGTCTGGATTTGATGCTCACAATGTGGCGGGAGGGGACCGGCGTAAAATCTAGAGGGCCGCTTGATGATAGGGAGGGTGAGTCCCTCTGAAGTATAGGCAACTTAAGATTGGGTCAGTCTGGAGGATTAGGTAGTTGTTTGTGTCAACAGGTAACGGACAAATTTGTTCTGCAAAAAGAAGGAGTGTAAAGAAATTTGTAAGCAATGGTCACCTGTTGGAAAAAAAATGATTACTTTATCAGGAACCAGGAATAGAGGTAAACTAAAATTAATGTCGTTAAACAACATCACAGAAGCTAATCTTAAAGTGATACTGTGAACTGCTGACAATGGAATTTAATGGAGAACGACAGTTAGTGATGCGACCAACCCTCGGAGAGATGACGATTAAAGCAGAGATGTAACAACGTTTTTATTGTTTTTTACGCTTTTAAGTTGTTAAGGTTTTTTTTCTATTTTCCCAACATTTTTACATGAAAATAAATTTTAACGAGAACACCACAAAACAATTATAGCAATGAATACATCAGTATTTTTGTCTAGCCTTCACTTACAGAGATTATTTCACATGTAAATAAATTGACATTGTTAATGCTGTCTGCGGTGATGTGATGTTATGCTGTCATCAACCTGTCTCGGGCTTAGGCATGTTTTAGTGTTCTAATTGATGTCACGTTTTTAACGTTTTTTACTCTTTCTTGAATGTTCTGTGAACTAAAGCAAAGACAAAGCATCCAACATCAAACATAATCCCATATTGTCACTGTGTGGTTGTCCCCACACCACGGATATTGTCTGTAAAAGGCACCTGCTCCTGGCTCTGCTACATTTTCCTGCTGCTGCTGCGGCTGCTGCTACAGTACAGAGCAGGCACGCTGCAGTCCACTCGCGATGGTCACTAAGGCAGCGTCCGCCCGCGCGCGCGACAAATTGCCTTGGCCAGCACCGCCGACCGGCAAGCCGGAAAGTAGAGCTTAGACGAATAGAGACGATTGTTCGATCGATAGACTAACTCCAAGTCGACCGGACCACCACTTGAGGCCTATGAAACGCGATCTAGATTCCGGCGCCGATACAGCGCCGTTCGTTGCAGTTTCCGGCGCCGTTGAACCGCAGAACTCCTACGAACAAATTGGTGTCAGAAGTCGGCAGTAGTTTCTGAGCACTGCGTTCTTATATCGATTTTTGGATTGTATTAATTGGCTTTACGTTGAACAGATAACTGGAGTCACCCGAGCTCCACTAAATCATGGGTGATCTGCCGGTCTTCGTAGCTTTGGATTATACCATGTGAGTAAAAAACTGCACAATTTTTTGCAATAACTTCGTCAAACCAAGGTCTATTTTGATAATATTCGGCACCTCAATAAATTCTCTATCACAAGCATATTTCATATTCTTTATAAATTCGAAAGTAGACAACCAGTTTAAGTTTAAACAGTACAGCGCGCTAGCACAGCGCGTGTGCACAACCGTCAAGCTGCTTCGTCATGAACGAGACACCGGATTTCATCGTGGCACCAAACCTGTGGCTTTTTAACACATCGGCCTTCAGTCCTGTTGATTACAGAATCTTGGCAATGCTACAGGAGTGGGTCCGTCAACATCCTATGTGAGATGTTGATAAGCTGAGGCAACATCTGATTGACAGACAGACGATCATTGATTAAGCGATTGATCGGTGGCGACTTAGGCTGAGGGCATGAGTTATGACAGGTGGACATTTTGAACATTTGACATAGTCGAATGTTCTACTGTTGCACTGTATTGATGGTCCGTACGTTTCTGTACATTATATGATGTTTCATTTAAATTTTTTGATACGATAATGATGATGTTTAAGCTTACGTGACGTTGGTTATGACACGCGTACGCATACTGCGTTTCACAAAGCATTATAAAGACATTATTTAAGAGATATTGATGATTTTGACATAGTTTTATTCCAAATTTATTGAAGTACAAGTACGCCAAAAATTATCAAAATAGAGCTTAGTCTGACGAAGTTATTGCAAAAAATAAAATGGTGCAGTTTTGGACTCACTGTGAAGAGATGCACGGTTTGCAGTTGTAATCCGATGTTATATGAATTCGATTTGCACACGCCATTTATTTGAGTTCGATATGTTTCGTTTCAGTTTTATCGATTATTAATATGGCAATGTTACGATTATCACATAGTAGCATTCAACAGTTTAGTCTGACAATATAGAGTGATAAATATAAAAAATTACTGGCTAGGCTACACATATTATCAAAAGGCTGCAAATTGAAGACGAAAGACATTATAGTCTTTAACTTGCTTAACGCATCCACTCTTCATGCAGTGGTTATGATTTGTGTCACACTGGTTAACATACACACACACACACACCCTGACACACCCTCACCCACCCTCACACACACACACGCACACCCTCACACGCAGACAGCTTTTGACTAGTTATACTATTAGTTCAGCTAACCAGCCGAGCTTTAAAAAGTAGCAATAGCAAACAGAAAGTATTTCAGTACTCAGGTAAGATCGTTAAATGGCAAAGTTTAAGTCCACGACGTACTGAATAATAATGTCCGTAGCCCGTATGAAGGACAGCTGGGCTCATGGAACGACCGTGGTTGCTAATACAGCGGTTAGGTTGATGCATACGTTAGCAGCAGCAGCAGCAGCGCTGACGATGATGATGATGATGATGATGATATATGACATGCTTCGTTGGCGCATGAGACCGTCAAAAATCACATCATCTGCGCATGCGCTCTCATTACCATCGAGGTCGCCGCTGCGTCCGGCCATTTCTCCATGGACTGCCCTTCCCACTCCCCCCCCCACCCCGGACACTGCCCATCGCTACCACTAATTAAACGTTAAAAACGTGCTAATTGTATTAGTATAGAGTTGAGTCTGTGTTAGGGATGAGGTAGGTATAACACGTTTTACGTTCAAGGAACGGTATAGGCCTAGCCATGGGATAAACGTTTGGGGAAGTGAGAGGTAACAGCCCTGTGAAATGTCAAGCTATATGAAGTTTGATCTGGACGTGATGTTTACCTGTCCACTAGTCAAGTAAAGCAACGAGGCTCTCCTACAGCTCTCTTGCGACATGGAATTCAATTCCTATTTCCATTAAAACTGTTCCTCCCTATACAGTTTCAAGCACCACCTCAAGTCTCACGTCACGTCCCAGCCCATTAACAAAATTGACATACTCCGTCCGGCCACCTGGCGACTAACCGCGCCTCCCATTCATACTTAATGCTTGACTATGTGCGCGTTATAAATTTTCTTCTTTGTCTTCTTCTTCTTCTTATTATTATTAGTGTGCAGCTTCGTTGTTGCTGTATGAAATGGGGCTCTAAACATTCTTCCTGGACGATTTTCTGACATTTTTTACCCTTTGACGTAAAAGACGTGCTAATGATTTCAATTAATGGTTAGCGTTAGGGTTAAGATGAGAGTTAAGGTTAGGAATAAGGTTACTGAGGTTTTTCTCACGTTAAAATAGTCGTAGCCAGGCAGAAATGTCCGGAGGAATGTTTTAGACATGGGCAGGATTTCCCGGGGTTGGGAGCAAGTTCCCCCTTGCCCATGCCTGCCGGCGACCATGGTTCTAGACCCGTGAAATGTAACCTGCGATTTGTTGTCGCGTTGCTTTATCGATGATTTACTCCGGATTCATTTCGGACACGCGTCTTTCCTGACAGTCAACTGCACTGATGCCGACAGCCAAACTCATCATGGCCTATGGAATATACACCAAAAGAACACAACTAGAAACGAGGGCTGCATTGCCACTTGAGGCTGTCACTTACGCCACTCGTTCTCGGGTTTAATCACGCGGCTCATAATGCACCAGTGTACACGGTTTCAGCAAAATTGGACAATGCATGCCAGAGTTATTACCGTTTCACATATTTTCCCACGGAGGACGCCGCTGGGGCGACTCGTTCTCGGAGTACACCGAACTGAACCAAATTTGGAAATGACAATCAATCATCGCTGCTCAACGCATTTGTTGAGATTTCACATATGGACGCCCGCATGATTTTTTGAGTGGTAGGAAAATTAGGGGTCTGGAGACTAAGTCCCCCAGCGAGGGCCCAGGGATGGAGCCCCGGTGGGAGTTTAGGGGCGAAGCCTCCAGAAGCCGATGATAGGTTGTGAAAATAATGCATAAATAATTCGTCTACTGAGCGTTTTGCAATGCACAAACCTTTTTACAACATTTCCAGAGGGGGAGGGGAGAGTGCCCCCTCTTGCCCATGCCTGCGGGCGAATATTTCATGTTAGTTGCTCTGTTTTGAAGCTAGAGCGACTCATAGGCGACTGGAGTGGAAAATTCAGGTCGAGTGTTGCAATTTTTCACCCTCGTAAATTTAGGGAGAGATACGCGAAACGTTTCAGTTATGTTTTGTGCCAGACTTGAGACCAAACGTCCCAACCTGTGATATACTGTTAACGGGGGCCGCTCCGCGGTCTGGGAGATTAGAGGCCGGGTAGCAAAAAAAGTACATCGGTAAAATATAAGGCCTACCAACCATCGTTGGGCGGCATAAAATGCACAATAACACAGAATTGACTAAGCCTAGATCTTATAGTGTACATGTATGTTTTGCAATTTATTAGCTGCGTGATGTGCGTGGTGTGAAAGTGCCGATATGGTGTCGTACAAAGAATATGTACAAATACATCTTGGTAGCATTGGCAATGAATGCCGAGGCAATGACGGTATCAATCTCTGTGTCTGAATGCCGTCCGGTCGGTTGGTCGGTCCAGTGGTCCGTCCATCGGCTGCGCCGGTCCGCTCCGGTCTACACCATCCTGCCGCCTCCCTCCTTCTCTCCTCCGTCGTCGCAGCGTCACCGTAATTTGCGGTCGAACGTTGGGTTGGCTCCGACGGGACAAGACTGGGTGGTCGCTTGCTGGACCGGTTGAGTCGGCCGCCGGGGCTCTGATCGATCCACGTCTCACCCACGCAGCCCTGTCCCACCACCCTCTGTCATCCTGTCCCGTCTCCTTCGCACTGCCACGTCGCCGCTGTCTCGAGCCGCGCAGTCGAAAATTTCATTAGTCTCTGTGGATGCCGGTCGTGCGACGACGGTGACGGTGACGGCGCTGGCAGCGGGTCCGGTCTAGAGAAAGGGGTCGGTTGCGGCTGAAGGGAAGAGAAGGGAGGACGTTCAGCCGCCCGTACTGTAAATATCGCGGCCGGTGACGCGCGGTAACAAAAGTCACGGAGGCCACATTGAAATAAATTAGCCCGCGACGTAGCCGTTTGCTCGCTCGGTCTGCAGAGAGTTGCTGTAATCCAGGCGGAACTGTGCGCATTCACCGACCGATACGCTGACGGCCCGAGACGGGTACGACCGAACGTTTTATGGCATCACAAATACGTGTTTATGAACACGTTGCATACCACTTTCCCACCTGATGCAATTGCCAGCCAACTGGCAGTAACATCGCGTAGTTAAATTAGGCGATGGCATCTCACAGTTGCCCCTGTCTCTCTTTGGTCTTCGGCTATTTCCGGAAGCTTCATGACAGAATTTCTTGATTCCGTGCCTCTCTGTCTAAAGCTGATTTTTTCGGTTGTACATGGGTTATATTTCCGTCATATTGTTTAGTAATTCCGTTATTTTCCTGCCACCAGTAGGTCTGTCCATCATTTCTCCTCTTATAATATCATGGGAAAAATTGTCATATGAGAGAATATGGTCAGTCCAGTTATGCTTCTTACGCTGAATTGTTCTCAATACACTCCTGGTTCATTGTCAGACATCGATATCGATTCTCTTTGGTTATTTCCACTTTACAACTAACTGTTGACATCTTTCGTTACATCTACAACTCAAAAGCATCTAACAATTCATGTCAAACTTTTATCAGTTGACATTGTGCTCGTTATGTACTTCAGCTATAACTTATAGCAAAATAATACAGAAACACTATTGCCTTTTAATCGAAGACAGACCACCCACGAAGAGATAGAAACATGCTTTTTTCTTCGCCACTGTCGGTCCGCAACCTTAGGTTCGCCACTTCTGATCCGCCACTTCAGGTACCCATGTCTGCCTGAGTCTTGTCAGATCAGCTGAGACTTGCTAGTTTTAAGCGCAAGCTGAAAACCTATTTGTTCAACATTTCGTTTCAACTGGCTTTTATCATTTATTAACATTGTAATAGCCGTTCCGTTTTCGTTGTAGTCTGGGCACTAAACTAACCACGTATCGTATGGTATCGTAGCGTCTGCCACTCTGGGTCCGTCGCCGTATAGGTCTTGCTACTTGTTCGCATAAGCCACCTCTGTAGACAGTATGATAGCCTGTGACCTTGACCTTGACCCGATGACCTTCATATACAAACTTCACCTGTATCCCGTTAAAATGTACCTGCATACCAATAATAATGATAATTCTTGTTTCAGCACATCTTTGTCGCACTTCAGCGGTTCAGTGCGGTACTCATACAGGAGTCTTTTGTCGCACCCGACGTCGAGCCGGACCTCTAGCCATTCCAACATGTGTTTTTAGCTTCTGTTTGTAGCCTTTTGGCATTTTACATCACTGCGCATTCTAAAAATAATAATAATAATAATAATACGCAGTTTTTAAAGTGTCGTATCTCGAACAAGTCGAAGTGCAGACACTGGTCGATGACTGAGCGTTAAGCCCCGTCCACACCAGCAACATGTCGAAGCAACAGGCAACTTGTGGCATTCGACGTTCGACATGTCGAAAGAAATTGAACATGTTCAATTTGTTTCGACATGTCGAAAGGATGAAA
>Ga0049105_1000842_pt1 | contig 12100 bp, 11 predicted proteins | sample WorMetvaBAHAMAS1_FD_61260 | JGI IMG/M metagenome (GOLD analysis project Ga0049105, IMG submission 61260) | Worm MetaG Olavius vacuus BAHAMAS.1 | ecosystem: Host-associated > Annelida > Digestive system > Unclassified | place: Germany: Marburg | collected 2013-04-09 | reverse complement strand
GTGAACATTGTGTCACACAACCCAGCACGGAGCAGTTCTGATAATATTCCCTCTTAACCTCCAGACAATCACCATAACTCGGATGTTGTCTAGTGGAGGTGAGGGCGGCTGACATTTATGCGGCAGGGACGCCACACCCTGAGATCAATAAGTGATCCTGTTTACCCCACCTAGCTGGCAGAGACATTAAAGGACATTCAACTTGTCACTGATGATCCTATCGAAAAACGTTCTGCAAAGTTCATTTCGACATTCTGCTAAACACGAAATGTTGTTTGTACGAAGTGCTTTGTCGTACTACATGTTGCCGAAAATATCTACAGAGCATGGCACTGGAAATCTTCCAGCTATTTGGTGTGTTCTTTCTTATCAACCATAGCTTCACAAAATGGGACAATTTGGAATTAAAATGCATCAAAACGCATTTAGTGGCCAGGCTCCACCCGGACCGGGAACCTCCTAGATGCAGCCAGTGGGGAAGAGATGGAAAGGGGAAAAGAGGAGAAAGGGGAAGGGGAGAGAGGAGGAAAGAATTTGCTTTTGCAAACTAAGGAGAGATAGACACCCCTACCTAATGTCACTACAGTCAGTTGTGCAATTAACAATATCACATATACACATTTCCGCAATAACAGAGGTTTGCAAGGGTGCACTCTAAGTACACGTACATACGTACTTGCCAGACATGATGTAAATTTCGTTTAATGATTCCTTGACACGGTCTACAATACATCAGTGTTCATTTATCAGTAGTTCTTTTTACATGCAGTTATACTACATGCCACAAATAAGCCCAACAGAACATCTTCTGTTAAGAGTTCCTTGACAGAATGATAAATCTAAGAACTACTGTATACAATGCCACTGCTATCCACTATATGCTATATGGTTCTGTGTTACTGTGCTTCCTGGCACAATATACAACTAGCATTTTTAGCATGCAATTCTAATGTTAAAAACAGTGTACAAAAGCCAATTATTTGAAATACTCCAAGAGCATAGATCATACTATAAAACGTAATCAATACCAGACGGCTGAGACATGAACTCAACTCACCATTCATCTTTATCTGATAATACAAACACAACATATTTGTACATTCACTGCAGGCAAATAAAGTAAAACATGCATCAGCCAATGTCAAATGAACTTTGAGACACCTGATACCATTTATGTGAAGTACAGAACATTAGTCACACTACGAGAAAAAGTGGCAATTGTGAATGCATTGCAACTTGAAGCCGCCTGAGCCACGCAAGCCCATTGCCGTTTTAGTAACAACGCCATGCCAAGTTTGAAGTCACTCAACCTATATGTTGCTGTATTATAGCGTTTTTGTTGCTGATACATTACTTTACGCTGTGACCTTGACCTTTGACCTTTGACCTTGAACATTTGCAGCATATCGCCTATGAAATACATTTGATGGCCACCCACTGTGTGGCTGATGAGCTGAGTTTACCTGTACCCGGTATTTGCATTTTAACAATTGTCACTAACAAAAGAAGCAGAAAATAGTTGTCGATCATCACCACAGTAACTACAGGCCAACAACAATCACTTGGCACAGATCCTGTGAATTGACAAGAGTTGGTCTGAGATGACACACATCAGTGTGACAAATAAATGTCGGGACGACCTCCAGTGGTGCTTGACAGTAAACCAATGCCATACAGGACAAGTTCAGTGCGCTGCTAATTTGCACAACTGCCAATTTGCACAAATGACAAACTGCATCGTCAGACAAATGCTCATATAAGATCACTCAGCTAACGATGACAAACCACACTGTGGAATCATGCCCCAGTCACCAAACTTGTTGATAATGCCACTACAACTACGTTACCCCTATAGCACTGGCTATAGCACTCACAAAATAATTACTTAACATAGAAGTCAACAATACCTATTATGTTAACATTTTACCATTAAGAAAAACGGTATAAGAGACTATCAAACAGAGAACATACCAGGTCATTGGTGGTGAAACTGAAGACGTTCTTACACTTAGTGACTTTGATGAACTCATCAGGAAGATTGTCAGTGGCATAGCCATCTTTGCCCGTCGAGCACAGCTGAATGTGGAAGCCACGCACAGTGTTGTAGCTCATCTTCAGTGGAAGACCATATTTCTCAGCTGACTGCTTTATTAATTCTGTTGCAAATTATCCACCTGCTAAATGCATCATCTGTTAGTTGCTCCATATCATAAACTGTTAACACACTTGCTTATGTTATTTCACATCAAATTAAGCACACGTAAACAGCTTTATTGGCATATGTTTATACATAGCTACATCAGACAGACAAATAAACAACAATGTCTTGCTATTATCACCTTAACGAGAGTCGCAACAATAAGTCTGGCATCCATCGCGTTAATTCTGTCCCAAGTTACACAAAATTATATGCACTGCATATGACAGAAAAGTACAACACACAGAGAATTCAACAAAAATAGTGATAAAGAACAATACAAGATGCTGCACTATATTCTACTGTCCCTGTCTACTGTCTTATGGTGGGATATAAATGTGTACACTATTATTATCCTCATTGGTATCGAACAAGAACATCACATACAGTGTGAGTCAAAAAAAGTACCGGTACCCCTAAAACTTTCTGCAATATTTTCGCTTAGGCTAAGTGTATTTCCGTGAAATTTTGCCAAATAGTTGCTTATTTATATCCACACATATTTAACAGTTTTGGTTGATTTATCATAGTATTGAATAAATGGCATTAATTTTTCTACAAGAACTTATCATTTTTTCCGCGCTGCATGGAATGCTAGCGCAGACTAGTGATGAGACAGGTGTCTGTCCGTCTGTCTGTCCATCTGTCAAATGCATGCACTGTGACAAAAGGGAAGAAAGATCTGTCCAGATTTTTATACCAAATGAAAGATCATTTAGCTTAGTTTTCTGAGAAGAAAAATGGGTGTTGTGGGGCGACCCCTTCTACCTGAAATTTTGGGTCAACAAGCCCCCACTGGAGCGAAATCGCCAATTTTGAACTGGTACTTACTCGTAGCGCCTCAGCAGTAACACCTAGCGAGAAAAGTTCAATTAACACTAATAGGAAGTCCACTACGCGCTTTCCAATGAGCCTAAGATGATTATTGTACGTTGCCCCTGAGCCCTTCAACGGGGGCTCAAAAACGTAAAATGGCTGTTTTCCACGTAAAATCGCACTTCGCTTGAAGAAAGTCTGCTACAAAGTTTCTTTGTGTGAAAACTGTCAGCGACAAAACTGTAAGACATTCATTGGCCTAACCATCCGTGCAAAAATGAATGGTGGGAGACGTTCTTTCTATGCGAAAATTTGGTGGATGATGATGACCCACCCGTTTGCAAATTGCCAATTTTCGATCTATTTTCGCCCATAGCACCTCAGCCGTAACACATAGCGAAAAAAGTTCAATTAACACTAATAGGAAGTCTTTCCTTTCCAAAGAGCCTAAGATGAACATCGTACATTGTTCCTAAGCCCCCGAAACAGTGATAGATAGGATGTCAGTTAGTATTAATCACTAACAGGAAGTCGCATGCGGGCTTTCAATTGATTCCATCCTTGACGACCTTGAAATGCGTAATAGCCTTTATTTTGCATTTTTTCACCAAATACGATAGCTTTGCTGGCCAATTACATCACGGTGGTTGAAGACAGACCTATAATGTCCACAAAATATTGTCTCCCAGTTCCAGTCTTCCACTTTTGGCCAAAACTAATCCACCCTGCAGTGTGGTTTCTCTGCAATAGCTGAGCTACTTGTTACCATTTCAAGTTTCAAGTTACCAAAAATTGTGTGAATTTTGTATTTTGTAATATACAGAATTGAATTGTTACAATTTGAGTGGTCTTACTAGCAAAGTAATAGACAAATGGTGATAGATAAATTTTCTTGGTTGTTGCCCAACCATATTCCTGCATGTGTACCAAAACTTTTGGCCCGTAACTTTTTGCGATATTTTCACTCATGGTGTTTAATGAGAATAAACACACCATTGTCAAGGTTCCACCATGTGTGTTAGTGTTCCTACGAGAACCTTGACAATGATATGTTTATTCTCAATAAACACCACGAGTAAAAATATCACAAAAAGTTTTACTGCGGGGGGGATACTTTGTTGACTCACACTGTATATAATGCACATCTCATACTGAGAAACAGCAAAAATTACTCACCAGTGATATCATCAATGATCTCATTGTACGTTCGTCGAGCAACATCCAACAACCCTAATGCAAATATACAGCATCGAGTTATGGTCACATCTAAAAATGTGAGTAATAAAAACAGTAAGAAAAGCAAGGTTTTGATAAAAAAATGATGGAAATACTCCCAAAGTACATATTTGTTATACCTGAAATAACATATGTGGAATCAAACAAATGAAATTACCTCTATTCAATTACCTTAGCAATCTCTATGGTACTACAGCAGTAATACAACAACAGAGATTTAAACAAACATTAACATAAACAAAACAGAAGTAACTGCCTCTATGCAGATTTACTTTAAACACCACAATGCCCTTGCAGGTGCTCTCATCATATTATGGTATTCTAGAAATTGTTGCATAATAATTATTATTTTCATATCACCAGTGACATAGATCCCGGCGGGTTAAAAACGAACTTTAAAATGTCGTCATTATTATTATTACTATTAATCACTTGCAGTTATTCTGCTAACCGTATAACAGAACTATGTGATTATGCTCTTCATGCTCTATCTCAGTTCTACAGCTGGGTCTCATACAGCCAGCTCATGGCACTATGTCCTGCAACTCCGGTGGTCTATAGCCTGCATCTTCTCGTACATCGATCCGCACTGCATAACTTCACTCAGACAATGTCCAATCAATGCACAATGAAGCTTACTGTGATTATCTATTGTTAAAGTGTACACAAACCAACTCTAATTGCCACCAATATGCAACATGTCATATACCACACAGACGATATTGTCTTAATCAATATGAAAGTCAGTACCGGTAACACCAAGTCTAACAAGATGAAAATAAACAGCAGATAAAATAAATAAAATTAACAAAAAAACTTTTCAACCGAAAAAACTTCAATGACAAAGCAAATTACAACATGTTAAACTTGTGAGCTTCATAACAAAGTGCATAATGTACATACCATTAATTCCAGGCTGTAACAGAAATCAATCACGCATAACATTCCACTAACTATGAATGATACTGAAACCATTATAAGTAACACAACAGTATGGTTTAAGGTTCTGTTCAACACATTACAAGTCATTATGGAGACGAAAAACAACATAACTGCACTGCCAATAAACTAGCTAGATAACACTGTGTATATGACTATTTCAAATGTGCACAATAAAGTTTCGGGTTTGACAGTTATACAAATGGATTGCCAAATATGCAACATAACAGCAGACACATACTGTAGTTTATGTCAAAATGTTGTACTAAACTGCTTATTAAGACAAACTCTCTAAGATTTAAACAAGCAGGAAGTTTCACAACCTTCACTGCAAAGCACTTCTGAGTCCTTATGCCAAGAGCACCTTTCAGATACCGAGTATCATCGTGTATCACTTCGCCAATTCTTTTCAGCATGGAATTCAATCTTACATCAGACAATATCTGCACAAAGGCACAATATCTTTTACATACATAAAGTCTGTATATTAGTAATTACTGTGGAATGTGATAACATATCCCGACACATTGCAAAAATGATAATATTTAAGATCTACATGGCACAAAACTGAAACATTAAACTAACTTACAAAGTTCAATTCAGACAACAACTGCGAACACTTCTGTCTGTGATCCACTGACCATGGCGCACTGTGATTGTTTGTTTATTTGCACCATAAAAACACTCTTACTTACTTACTTAATTTACCTCCACTTCATTAATTACTCACACAAACTTTGAGATGACAGATATACAAGTGTTTTAGTGTTTATGTAATCAAAAGGAAAATAAACCAAAAACTAGCTTGCATCTGACATACAGTAAAGGTGACAAAATAATCACCGTCTGGTACGACTTGAGCAACACATTGTCCGTTTCTGTAGCACACAAGACCATACGCAAAGCTTCAACTTCCTCCAAAGTATGCTTTAGGTAGATAATGGTGGTGATCCAATTGTCTGCTGTTTTCAGTGTTTCTTCTTTTGGCACTTGGACACACATCGACAGCAAATGATCAACATCCAGAAAGCGTCCCAGTACTGCACGAAGGCCCTGGAACAAGTCTTCCTTTAGAGTGAGTTCTTCAACTATATCCAGACGTGTGTTAATTGTCTCGACATCTGTATTACATGCCCAGTAGAACAGCAGTGACAGTTCAGTCAATACAGAGAATTATGAAAACATCATTTTTAAGTAAGCTAGTGATCCCAATGAAAGTATAATAAACACCAAACATACTTATTATTATATAAATTCCAAATTATGCCACTGCTCTCTGATCTTTGTGTGACTGTATGTGCAGTATGTACACATACGGGTATATTCAATCTTCAACGGGTGTGGCCAGTTAAAAGCAAAGTCGATAGTCAGAGTTGCTATATTTCATGTTTATGTTCTATATCTTAACAGAACATATAACACTAATCAAAATGGAGTTAATTACACGATGTACAGTAGCATCAGCAATGTGTTAATGGCAATACATTTCTTTTCAATGAAAGACAGTAAAGTCTGACTGCTACAACATCAAAACTCTTGAATCAACTGGTAAAAATTTGTCACAGTTGACGACGTACAGGAAATAAACAAATTATTGCAATGTGGTGCTGGGTTATACACCATGGTCTATAAAAAATAAAACATTACATATTCGGTGAATACTTTGTCAAATGTGAACCAATTTTCAGAATTTTTGCACCTTTGGAAGAGAATTAAATTTGCAACAAAACCCATCTAATATTTCCTACTTCACCTTAACACTGGTCCCACACTACCTTGGGAAATTTAAAATATTAATTTGTCTCAAAAAACCAGAGCATGCACACACGGTGATCAATTGTCCGAATATGTTGTTTGTAAATAATCTTCCTTTATCCTTTGTCTGTTATTGATCACATGTTCATGATGTCACATTTGACATCATCAGTTGTTTACAGTTAATCAGATGATTATTACTTGAGAAGACAAAATTTTAATTGAAAGTCTTTATGAAACAAAAGGTTATGGTATGCGCAAACTTCTTAAACAGTTTCTGCAGAAAAAAGGACGAAAGGCGGTTTAGACAGCTTGATTACATGTTATTACTTCTGATTGTTACAGTAAACAAATTTTTAAAATTAGAAATTAATCATTTTTTGAAGTTACGATGTCTTGTTTTAGGGGATTATAAGGATCACATGCCCTGGTTTTTGAGACAAATAAATCTTTTAAATTTCCCAAGGTAGTGTGAAATCAGTGTTAAGGTAAATTGGGAAATATTACAAGGGTTTTGTTAAAAATTTAATTTCCTTCGTAACAGTGCAAAAGCTGTGAAAATCGGTTCACACTGGACAAAGTTGTCACTGATTATGTAATGTCCTGTTTTTTTTACGGACCACAGTATATTACCATTCACGACTTTTGCTGTTTTTATTATGTTACTGCATGTTATCATTAATGAGAGTAAAAACTCTAGTTTTTCTATAACACCCAAAACGACTGTTCTTTAAAGATTCAGCTTAAATTTATTCTTCTTGCTATATTAGAAATATACAAAGAAAAGATAACACAAGACAAAATGTACTAAACTCTGTACAATGCAGAAATTTGTGTATTATACCACAAGGTGGCTGCAAGATATTCATTCGAAGAAGGCGAGAGCCCATGCGAGATTTAGTTGTGTTTAGAATGCCATACAGAGTATGTTCACTGTGGGGATCACGTATGTTGCGCAGCAGTTCAAGATTTGCAACAGTTGTAACATCTGAAAAAGTGACAGCAAAGTTAACGAGCAGTGTTATACATGATAAATGGAAATTTAAACTGACAGTGTACATATGACACAACTTCTAACAGTACATATAATCATTGACTAATCATTAAAAAATTAACAGATAAAAATTTTTTTAATTCATTAAATCCCACCCCCAAACGAGTCCAAAAAAATTCAAAAGGAAAGTACAAAACATTGAAATAAATATAATCAAACTGTATATGCATCGATAATGCATTTCTCAGTAACTTGTGGATAAAAAGAATGCAAAATAAAACACACCTCATCAATAAAAATTAATAAACTTGATGATGTTGAAGACTTACATTATATTTCATCTGCTGTACTGCAGCAGTTTGATAACTTTGCAAACGTTGTCACAAAACTATGGTGTCGGTATTATGTTCCGAGTTATTACAAAATTAATGAATCGATTACGATTAAACTGTTTCATTAACTGACAAAAATTTTTTAAAATCAGTAACAGATGAACAATTATTATAAATATCGTGTGCTTGTGTAATTTCCTTTGGTTATTATTACAACCCATAATTGTGGGGTAATAATACAACTGATCGCATCTGTCTGCAACACAGTCTGTTTGCAGTGCTCAACTTTTGAATGCCTTGACCTCCCTTCATCCTTCAGGGTGACTGTGGACCCCAGAGGCTGGTGTAATAGCCCAGTCAGTGTTGAGGCCAGCCTGCAAGGTGCAGCCCAATGCACTAGGTCCTCAGTATATAATATAGTCTGTGAATGGGTAGTGTCCAGCACGGACGTAAGTTTCACTAGCTTTAGGCTTTATACACACTACTTCAGACAGGCACACCATACGAACCGAGTTCCGCTCCGCCACACCAGCCTGGTCACAACATAGTCGGCACAGCAGTGGACTAGATATAGTGCATAGCTCGTAACCATCTGTTATCTGACGGCCAATACTCATTACAGTCAAGAGCCCTTATTCCTGAGTGTAATGGCCTGTCACAGTTTATAGAAGACACAAGCGAGCCCTCTGTACCTGTCCGAGAATTTAATCTCATAACGTGCCCCACTAGACTAATCGAGCTAAAAACCCCCCTTCCAGACCGGGAGTTAAACCTAGACTGGCGAAAGGCATCAGCCCGTCAGCTCAGCAGGCACTGTGGCCTATTAACAGTGGTGCTTAGCCCACTGAGCCACTTGGACAGTTTGAACGCCTTGACCTAGAAAGCTCATTTTCAGTAAGCGGGTACATCTTCCGAATCTCTAGGTCAATTTCGTATAGCAAGGTCATCGGGTAAAAGTTAAAGTCACAAGAGCACAAAAGCTGTCTGTGTGTGTCCTGTTCGGGCTCCTAATGCCAAATGCCTTGACCTGCAATGTTCATTTTTGATACACACTACACAAGTATATGTTAAAAATATACAGGTCAATCTCATATAACAAGGTCACTGGGTCAGAGTCAAAGTTACTGGAGCAAAAAAGTGTGTCTGCATATCCTGTTCACTGTCTGCCTTCGAGTGAAAGGCAATGTTGTTTTTCTGGTTTTTGCAGTTGTGATTCATGTGCAGATACCCAAAGTCTCCCATAATTCAGGGAGTCCCCTGGAAATGCAGTTGGTGCACCCATCTCCCTGAAGCACACAATAATGTCCATGATGTATGACCAATCACTGTATGAGAAAATAATTTATTCACACCACACAGCAGTTGATCAAGTATGCTTAATTATAAAATAAGTGTCACTTGTTTTATGTATAAACAGAGATCATAGGGCAAAGACTGAACTCACAGCAACAAAGATAAACTCAGTATTTATTCTGTCTTGAACTACGGTGGTTTTGGAAGGCATCAATGTATTTCTGGCTTACATTATGGCATTGGCAGCTCTGTCCCAAATCCCAACAAATCTCCCTGAAGTCCATTATTCTAATTTGGGACATTGGAGTGTGTGCATTTGCTTCTTCTGTGTGTTGATTTACTGTTGTCTACATTTCTCTGTACAATGGTAAGAATATATACAACACTGCAAAAGCGATTAACTGGAGAAACATATATATATAATTAATTAATTAAACTAACAATGCTAACCTATCATAGTGGTCTGTTCACTGCCTTTGAATACAATCTTCAGAGACGATGGTGCATAGACCGCATGTTGAATAAACTCTATGTACTTCAACAATGCACTCACTGTAGACAGACAGTAGTACCTGAATCACAAATAGCCAGTGAGCTCCAATAATCTACCAGTACCATACATGAAACTACGTAGTCTAAGTATGAAGATATTCGTAGAAATATGACCAAACTAACGCAGAACTCTTTGTTATTTTAATAGCAACAGGTGCAGCAGTCAGTACTCAGACTGTCATCTACTGACAACCGAGATTACCAACTTATCATTACACAGAAGTCGCTGTCAGTGCTTTAATAATTTAATACTTATATTCATATTTCAATATTCACATCTGATTAAACATTTTCTTTGCTTTTAAGATTTTATTCAAGTCAGCAAATATTTTGTTAATTAACTCCATCAAACTAGGCAATAAGAAAAACCCTGTTGAATTTTGTCTCTCTCCATAATTGACAAACTGAACTACTGGTAAATATCCCTCAATAAATTTAATCAACAACATATAACTATCAACATTTTGAAGAGAGAGTATATGCATTCTGCAATAACTGGAAATATGGCAGCAAGTGAATCACAGTTCAGTTTCCTACTTTGACTTGACTGTTATTTCCACAGTACTGTATTCAGGAAGACACAAGCTTTTAATGTACTGCATTCCTACAACAAAACAGGTTAGAGTACAATCACTGCAATGCATTGGTCAAAAAGTTGACGATTTTCACAAATTAACATCACTGTACAGCACCTCGAAGATTAACAAACAGAAATCAGACCAAAACCACCATGATATCAACCAAGAAACATAGTAATATTGCCCTTACTCCAGTGGGATAACCATGGTCAGCCAACAGCATATCCATCATAATCAGCCACTGTCACCACCAGCTGTTCCACTACGTTTCATTACGTGATACTGTTAGCAGACATTGATTGTAAACTCTACTGTCTAGGAATGAAATTAGTTGCATTGTGGATTATTTAGCAAATATGTAATCTATCTCTAGTTTACTCATATTTCGTATACAATGTGATTATAAATTTTTCAAAATGAAAAAATAATTTCATTTACCAGTACGTGAATTACTGTGAGGCACAACACCACAAACTAATAAGAAATGTATCAATTATATCGATAACTCTCAAAACTGTAGACAATGTCTTTATTCTGTTCTGTTTCATTATTATGAAACTGTGACTATTCCAAATAAATAAATAATCTAACATTCAAGCAGTTTACTACTTCACTCCACAAAGCATAATTTTCCCATATTAATCACCTACAAAATTAACATAGTAAACTGCCTACACATCACTCCAACTAAAAGACAATGCTGTTGCACACCTTTCTCTTCGTTGAAATATTTCCGGTTGACAGTACTGATGTGTGCGTGAGGAAATTCACTTGTAATCTGATCCAGAAGTTTTGATGGGTTGCCAGTCTCATATGCTGTGTTTGGCATTACAATCTTTAACATACACAGTAGACACAAAATGCAAAGATAAAGATAAAGATATTTATTGCCATGCAACCTGTTAAAGTTGAAACAATACAAGACAATTACACAACATTACAAAATACCAAATAACACGAAATGTATTACTCTCACTGTCACTCAGTAAATTAAAACACACACACATGCACACACACAGTAATAATACTAGTAATAATAATAATAATACTAACAATAATAATAATAGGTCTAATCTAAAACAATCTAAAACTTCTTTGATATGCAGTATGGCATGACACCTCGTCCATAACGGAAACTTTTGCTCAGTGGTAATTGGTGATGATGATGATGATGATGCGCAGATTTGTAAAGCGCGTCCTAAATAGTCCTCAGAGGCGCTGTCATTCAATCAAACAGGTGGCTCTTGAGATGTCGGGCAAACGTCAGAGGCGAGAGCGTTGCGGTTCAAAGGGCAGCTGGCAGACTGTTCCAGATGCGTGGGCCGGCGACCGCAAAACTCCTCATCCCCAGTGTTGTCGTCGTCCTTGGCACGAATAATGTCCCAGTGTCTGCAGACCGAAGATGTCG
>Ga0049105_1000841_pt1 | contig 12103 bp, 5 predicted proteins | sample WorMetvaBAHAMAS1_FD_61260 | JGI IMG/M metagenome (GOLD analysis project Ga0049105, IMG submission 61260) | Worm MetaG Olavius vacuus BAHAMAS.1 | ecosystem: Host-associated > Annelida > Digestive system > Unclassified | place: Germany: Marburg | collected 2013-04-09 | reverse complement strand
ATTATAAAAATCCGACAATGCTTTCGCGAGTTATAGCTAAAAACATAGGGGATGTTTTTTTGAAACACACTGTAGAATGATACGGACGTAGAGGCTCATCGAAGCCTGCGTCTGTCAGCATCAATGACTTGACTTGAACAGTATAAGAAGATGCTCAGCTATCGCAGAGAGACCGCGCTGAAGGGTGCGTTAGTTTTGGCCAAAAGTGTAAGACTGGAACTGGGAGACAATATTTTACGGACATTATAGGTCTATCCTCAACCACTGTGACATAATCGGCCTGCAAAGCTATCGAATTCGGTGAAAAAACTGCAAAGTAAGGGCTATTACGCCTTTCAAACTCATCGAGGTCGGTACCAATCGAAAGCCCGTATGCGAGTGATTAATAGTAACTGACATCCTATCTCGTATCGTTTCGGAGTTATCGCAGGTTATTGCTCAAATTACTGACACTTCGCGTTTTTGAGCCCCCTGTGGGGGCTTAGGGACAATTACGTTACGATGTTCATCTTGGGGTCATTGGAAAGCGTGTTAATTGAACTTTCTTTGCTATGTGTTACGGCTGAGGCGCTACGAGCGAACATCGGTTGAAAATCGGCGATTTCGCTTTAACGGAGGCCGGTTGACCCCAAATTTCAGGTTGAAGGGGTCCCCCTTCCCCACCAACCATTTTTCTTCTAAGAAAACTAGGCTATATGATCTTTCGCATGGTATAAAAAATCTAGAGATATCTTTCTTTTGTTTTGTCACAATCCACGCATTTGACAGGCGGACGTACGGACAGACAGACAGACACCTCTCTCATCGATAGTCCGCGAAGACCGCGATAGCATTCCATGCCGCGCGGAAAAGATTGTTAAATTCGCACAGCCCTGTTTACATTTCACAAGTTTAATATTCTACGTTGTTTACGTACGTGTGTCGCATGCTTTCTAATACAAATGACGAAAAGATAAACTATATCGTCTACTATACACAAGTTATTCGATGACTGTCAAATTGCACATGCAGCTCTGTCGAAGTGACTAATATTTAGGCTTACCGTCATTGTTCAAGATGAGAGTCTGGTTAGGCACATCGACTCTCAGAATACTTCCATGGGGTTGGCTGTGTCGAAACAGCAGTTCACTGCCAGTAAACGTCATTTGTCGAGCAGTGCATATTATGATGAAATATGAGATCACTGGCAGAAGTGACACTTTGTCTAATTTGTGTACTCGAGTATCTAGCACCTTCAGTCATAAGACAGTCACTACCCCTTGTGTGTCGGTACATAACGATTATCTTCAAGATATACTCTCACCTGGAAGTCGTGAGCACCGCAGATGCTCAGATAATAAACGGTTTCCGGTAATAGAAGAGGTTTACAACGAAGTGATGACTATGCCAAAGTGGCTGACTGCGGACGAGTGGTCCGCGGTGGGTCTCAGGTTTAATGAATCCAGTTTTCTTTCAGCTAAATGGCCGACTATCTTGCTTCACTTCATTTTGCATAAAACTGAAGCTGTTCCAGGACTTTATAGTGTTGGTATGTCTCTTGTTGACTACATTGCAAGTTTTTCAGACCAGCATCGATTACTGAGGCTTGTGTCAGCTGTAGCTATACACATTCACCAGGGTGGTGAAAATGAGCATGAGAAAGCACTGGCTCTGTATGATGAGCTGTGTGCTGAGTATGAATTACTCGACCATGGATCTGCTCACATACTAATTACAGCGCTTGCAAGAACTCGGTACTGGCGTCGCTGCATAGAACTTGTTGATATTGTGAAAATTGCATCAGAGCCAACATCTAAGGACTACAGTCCCATTATTGTTGCTGCCTTGAGGAATCAGGACGATGACCTTGCAAGTGAATTACTGGCAACATTGTCTCGAAGTGGTTTTATGCCAGATGATGAAGTGGTTTTGCAAATGCTTGCCAGTGGCACAATAGAAAAGGTTTTAGCCACTCTAAGGAAGTTTTCGTGGATTCCTAGTAGATCTCTGATAGAGTCAGTGGTCGCATGTCTTCAAAGGTATACAGTTGTTATGCTTGTCATGCTGATAGTTATTATCAGTGACCTTTGATAGCACTTTTGTTGTAGTACTATATAGAGCTTGTGCTATTTTCTTCATTACTGATTCTGATTACTGAGTTACTGATTCATTTGCAGTTGGCCAGTAAGCTCTAGTGATGTGACAGAGCTGGTCAAAATTTGCATGCAAATTTAAACTTTTCAAAATTTGTTGAATGTGAATGCGAATGTGAATGCCGGTTTAGACGCATTTATTGAATGGAAGGTAGTGCACTGGTTTAGGTCAATTAAATGTTTGTGGCAATAATACGTTATTTCCTAATTCCTAATATCAATAAAATTTGTTCATATTAGTACAGTGCAACACATTCCTGAGTAAATATTATGTTGCACATTCATGTGTGAATGTGTGATAGGTTGAATTTTAGAAAAAAAAACAAGTTTATCTGCACTCTCTGGCTCTCTGTGTGTAGATATGTTCAGGGTTCCCACGCATCCTTGAAAGTCCTTGAAAGTACTTGAATTTTCTTCTCCTAAATTTAAGGCCTTGAAAGTACTTGAAAACTGGACAGGTGCTTGAAAGTCCTTGAATTTCATGCTATAGGTCCCACTCCTTGAAAGTCCTTGAATTCACCAAGTTAAACTGTGCAATATCTGCAACGTCTTTAAACAACATTTGTATAGGACTGGAGTGCATATTCTTTACTTACTTACAAATTATATTGATTGGGCTACAAGTGTGTTGTCATTGGGCTATGTCAGTAGACCATAAATGGAAACAAAAAAACTGTACTGTAATCACAGAAATAGATATTAAATGTTGCTGTAATACTGTCCATGCTGTAAACTTCCGTTGAGAATTGGTCCTTGAAAATGCCACTTCAGGGTCCTTGAAGTCTTTGAATTTCACTACCAAAATATAGTGGGAACCCTGTATGTTCCTCGGTGTTTCCTGAATAGTTAAGAAAACTATACAGACGAGTCCCCTAGTACTACAATAATTACACAAATGATAAAATTTAACTAAAAAATTAGAGATTTGTAATCTTCAAATGGAAAGTTCTCCGAATCGGTACAGTGCGCTATAACTGACCAATGTCTGTGCATGCGTCACAGGCCTTCAGCATAGCGCACTGTACCGATTTGGAAGAGTTGCCCTTCAAACATCTACTAACAGTAATACATGTCTATGCTCAAACAGAATTTGACTGCAAAGTTTCACTCACATTAATCAAATTCAGATATTACTCTGATAGTAAGTAAACTTGTCAATAATTGATAGGGTCAGATTGTGGTGATCTGATGCTAAAGTGCTGTAAAAAACTAAAAATTGATAGCTTCAGATCGGTGATCTGATGTTGAGTAGCTCAATAAAAACAATAACTGATAGGATAAGCAATGGCACTGATGAGTGTCCAGTGATAAGTCAGCTGCCAGCTATGCCCATCAGCCCCCCACGGCCTGCATGGAACGTGGCCTGAGTGACAGTGCATGTGTTACAGCAGCAGGTTTAGGTTGAATTTTTACCGTGCTGCATAGAATGCAGATGTGGTATAGCGATGAGACAGCTGTCTGTCTGTCTGTCCATCCGTCCGTCCGTCTGTCTGTCTGCTGTCAAACACGTGGATTGTGACAAAATGGAAGAAAGATCTGTCCAGATACGAAAGATCATTTAGCCTAGTTTTCTCTGAGAAGAAGAATGGTTGACCTTGAACGCCATGATAGTCCTTATTTTGCGTTTTTTCGCCGAATTCGATAGATTTTCGGGCCTATTATATCACAGTGGTTGAAGATAGACCTATAATGTCCGTAAAATGTTGTATCCCAGTTCCAGTCTTCCACTTTTGGCCAAAACTATAACGCAGCCTGCAGCGCGGTCTCTCTGCAATAGCTGAGCATCTTGTAGAAATGAAAGTTTGTCTGCACTCTCTGGCTCTCTGTGCATATGAAATTAATCATAGAATAAGCATTTTTTCACGAATTTGCATTTGACAACAAGGAGCTTAAAACATTCGTCGAATTTCGATTCTGGTGAAAACGTTCAAAGTTCGAATGTTGTCAAATTCGAATTCAAACTTTGTCACATCCTTAGTGAGCCGATTACTTTTACATGTTTTTTTTACATTTCAGCCAGCAACTTGGAAGTAATCTGATGATCAAGGAGACAAAGATTGCCAAGAATGGATTTTGCAAGCAGTGTGGTGATGTTCTTGAACCTCAGCCGCGTATTACCAATGAGGAATTTTTGGAATTGCGACGGGAATTTATGAATAAATCACTGATTAGAGATGGTAACGTTTTTCTGCAGTCATCACCAGAGGAGCTGTCAGCATTTAGGCAGTTTCTTGAACAGCATCAGTCGCGTACATTCACAGTTGCATTTGACGGTCTCAACATTGCTAAACGTGATATTAAGTCTTCAGAGTCTCAGGTCAGCAGTGCAGTGGTAGGTGAATTGTGCATCATTGTTCATACCTTAGGAACACTAGGCTAGCCACTGTGTAAGAAGCTTCCGCTGCAGTTTTGATACAAAATGGTACATATGTGTCTTGCAAAGTCTTCTTGTCATTTTGTCAGTTACGTGTTTTAAGTTACAAAACGGCATAATTTTGTTGATTTTCAAAATATAAAAAATCCGAAATATAGATTTTGTACATAATTTAAATGGGCACATATAATAAAATATTTATGAAGATGACATCATTATTGTGATGTCACGTATACACAGAACACAGTCAATCAGTCAGTGCGATATTTTGCCCATTCTTTCACCACTTGCCAAGAGTTTCTGTTAAACACCATTGCGAGTTATGAGTAGCTACCAGAAAATAAACACATTCAGCGATGAAACCTGTTTAAATGGCACACATCAGTGTTTCATTTTTCAAATTATCGTCTGAATTTATTTAAATACTTATTGACACACACGTACGGTCAGACCGTATGAAAGACTCGACTGCTGTGATTGCTGCATCAGTCGTCGAAACAACACATCGGCCAGTTCTTTTTCATCAACTACACTTTCTCGTCCACGAGCAAACTTCTTACACCAAACATGTATTGCTGGTCTTGTAAAATACTTGCTACCACATACTGGATGCATCTCAGAGTGAATGGAATTTGGGCAAGTTATTTTATCCACAGAAAATGAATAACAGAATGTTGTTCCTTACGGGGATGCTTTTATCAGTAACGTCGCCATATTTGTCATTTACAAATGACACCACAGTAATGTCATTGTAATAAAACTGATAGCTGTTACTCAGAATTAAATTATGTACAAAATCTCTATTTTGGATGTTTCATATTTTGAAAATTAACAGAATTATGCTGTTTTGTAACTTACTTATAGAACGACCCTCGTACATTCACAATAAAAATACTCCAATTATCCAATATTGCGTAATAATTTAGTTAGATTGTAAGAGTCCCACTGTCAGTATTTTAGTGCCTTAAAAATTTTTAAATAAATTTCCATGTTACTTTACCCTTGTTTGTACCTGCAAGACGTCTTTTCCACACTCCATGGTGCTTCAGGCATTCTTGTTCAGAACCCCTGCTGTACATTAAAAGCAACATACCATTTGTAGCATGCTGGAGAGTTACTTGGTATCACTGAAAGATTGTTACTGTTGCAGTTGTAGTGTATAGTGTGTGGTGTACAGACAAGCAAGATTACAATTCCATATAAACAAAGTAACTGATACCATAAAATAAATATAAACTAATACATTAGTCGGTATCCAGATTGTTAATCCTAGTTACCCCAGTTTAATTATAGGTTCCTCCCTATTGTGACAGTGTTTGCAGTTCCTCCCAAGAGAATGCTATGCAAAGACATATACTAACTTTTTGCTTATTAACGACTCTACGTTTTACATAGCATTCATAGTTCATAGACATTGAAATATATTCATACCTACAATTTTCTATTATATATTATGTAACACTTGTTTGTGGTATGTCAAACAATTAATAAAATACTACTACTACTACTAGGTCAACTGAAACTCAAAAGAAATTCCAAGCCTGTTGATATGGACAACTGATCTCTGCAAATATGGATGTAGCAAATATGGATCCAGTTCACAGATTCAGATATCAATAAATCAATTAAATGCAGTTCTCACACTGTCAGATACTTCCGTACATCATTCTGAATTCATCTGAGACGACAACACGTCAGACACATATTCAGCCGACAAGTTGTTAGGAATACAGTTGATACATATAAATCTCAATACACAATGGGTTTCAGACTTGTCAAATGTTCCTCCGATTTAACCGTAGTTGTTCCGCTGTGTAACCGCAGCTACCACGACACTGTATAATCTCTCAATATTGACAAACACCTTTCATCTCAACAGTATAGTCAGTTTTTCAGTTTCATCACTTCCATCAACTTTCCAGAGGTCATACGTGACATATTCAAAACTATCTCTCAATGACTTCCGTTTTCCTAACTTTTCCATAAGTAAGTAAATTGTTTCCGGACAGATTCTCAGTGAACTTCAAATCCAGATAATAAGTGAGGGATCCACCCCAATCGTCACATGCTACACCATGGTATTTTTATTTGATACCTGTATTATAGCGTAACCTTATTTATTAATTTGTAGTATAATGGGCTACATGTTGTATATTTTCTGTGTGTTTATAGAATGTTATATTTATTATGCGATATTTTGTAAAACTTAAAATGGTTTCATGTTTTAGCTTGAGCAGGCTATTTCAATCTTTGTTCAGAAGGGTCACAGTGTATTGGTCTTTGGTCGCCGACATATGATGACCTGGAAAGTTTACCAACACTGTCGTAATGCTCACACAAGCTGGTTCTTCACGCAGAATGTGTTAGTGTTGCGTCTGTCTGTCCTTTGTTCTGCATCGTATTTTGTGTGCAGAGGAAGCTGAAATGTTTATAGGATGCTGGTTATTTTATGAAAATTATTAGGTAGAGGGATACTTTATTGTAGAGTGCCCCTGCAGCATTTCTTTGTGACATTGTCACATTAATCAGTGCGTGTATACTAATACTAGTCTCATCTATTCTAGCCAATTGCACTGCAAATGTTGGGCTCTATGGATCCACCATTTCATCCACCACTGTCTCCTGTGTGCCTCCGAATCATGCTTAATACTTGACTATGTGCACGTTATAAATTTTCTTTACTTCTTATTATTATTCTTGACCAATTTTTGGCTGTAAAATCTCTTCATCTCAGATGATGTTCGGAAGGCTTCTTTCTTATTTCAGCACATTTCTGTTACCGGACAGTGCTTTAACTGGGTGCTCTTCTGTGACAATGTTATGTCCAGTGGTGACACCAAGATGTGGCCGCTCCAGATTTATTGCTTCTAGCTTTTGTTTTTAACCCTTGGGATCTATACTACCAAGTGCATATTAAAAATAATAATATGTGTCATTGCAGTAGTTATAACTTAGCATGCTACTTGTGAATGATAACTGTTTAACATACATGATATGATTTTTGTTTTTAATAATAAAACTACAAATTCAATGGTGGTAACTGTCAGGAACATTAAAAAACCATCGTATCTTGACAGTGTGCATTAAAGCCGTAGCCTGTTTCGGTATCCTGTTTGAACCTAATATTTAATTGTCATCATTATTATTTTTAGCAATGGTATAAAATGCCAAAGGGCCAAAAACAGAAGCTAAAAACACATGTTGGAATGTCTAGAGGTCTGGCTTATTATTATTAATAGTATACATGTATTTACTAACAAACAGAAATAAAACAAATCTGGCAGTTGATCGAGCCATGCTGCTAACACAATACCAATACCACAATGCTGTATTAGCATTGTAGTATTGTGTCAGCTGCACGGGCTCAATTGATTGGCCGATTTGTTTCATTTCTTGTTTTTATTTTATCTATTTATTTATTTATTTATTTTTTATTTTATTTTATCATATTTTTTGTTTTATTTCTGTTTTACGCCTCCCAACAAAATGGCCACAGCCACCAGCAATGCATGCAACTCCTTTTCTACCATGTCTCCAACTTGTATCTCACTAGTACCATGTCAGGGTAGCAAAGCAGTTGTGCAAACGCTGGTCACATTATGCTTTGACGTCCATTTGCCAGTTGTCGAGCGTCGTTGCATAACGCACCTTTATCATCGAACATTGCTGCGTGTTTTGAATTTTTCATAGCATTGATCATACTGATTGTCAGTACCGGTAACATTTGCTTTGCTGTTGTTTTATGTTGAGCAGGTCGAGTGATGATCCGTTTATGCTGTATGCTGCACTCTACTTTGGACCGGAAACATTCATTGTGACAAATGACGAGTTGCGAGATCACAGGCACGTCCTTGGCCATGAACTGGCAGCCAGACTGAAGCTTTGGCAGCGACAGCGACAGATCACATTCAGCAGAAATTATTTCACTGGAAAATTTCGCTTTAATGTAAGATATGTTATGCTGGATAAAGATTTATTTGTAAAAGTAGGAAGATTACACCGTCATTTAGATCTTTCATAGCATATGGTATACTGTATGTTGGCTGTTATGCTTGCGTGTTGATTAAGACTCAAACTTTCACACTAAGTCAGACTGCTGTAGTGGACCATGTGTATATCTGTGCAAAAAAATTTTTTAATTAAGAGAACTACATGCTACATATAATACTGTTTTAGTAGTAACGGTGACAGAGTTCATAAAGTAGTAACATTTGAGGCTACCCAGACATTGTATGTACGGAAATGGCATTAGAAAAATGTCTTACAAATGAAAATTTAGAAATTCAAAGTGATTGTCATATGGGTACACTTTTAAACTTTTGATGCCGTTGCATACCGGAAAGAATGCAGGTTCGTGTTAAACTTTTCAGATGTCTCCCGGCAGCGGTGTCACCAAGTGACTAAATTCAAAGTGCCAATTTTTTTGGAATTTTTGGAACATATTTTATATGGTTTTTGGCACAAAACATTTGGAAAGACATAGGCATTATGAGTTCCTGCCGGTTTTGTATTGCCTTCATAGTTCATACAATGCATTTGGTTTCTAGTCTACTAAATTCACTGTTGATAATGTCCACATGTGCTATATATACATGATATATCTGCAATGACATGCAATAAGACAGGCCTAATGCAATGGAAACTGCAAGCATGTTTGATGGACATCTTTTGGAATGTATTCATCTTGATGTATGCTTGGTGTAAAAATGTCAAACAGCAGTTGAGCGTGACAAACAGCCACGTACTAATAAGTGACCAACAAATGGCAATGTTGTTTTTAAATGACCCACACAGAGTGTGCTTGTGGTTGATGTTTTAGTGGCCGAATAGCTACAACACTGTAGTACAGCAGTCAGCAAGTGGATGGCACGTTCCGTTCGATGATGGTAGTGAGCGATCATCATACAGTCTGCCAGATGCGTGGTACTGCATTCGGAATAAAATGTCTCGGCAGTAGTTGCGAGTGTTACATAACGAGTGTCATCTCAGTCTTTGACGTGATCTTGATGGACCGTTTGTGAGTTCTGGCCAGGAAGATTGATCTGGGCCTAATTGCCAGGAATTGTGCTAGCCGATGTTGACTGGTTGGAGAGCAGCTTTGACGTTGATCAAAGTCAAGTCTGAACTTGAACTGAGGTCATTCATTGCAAACTACAAGCATGCCTTTGTATTCATCGAGCAATATTTGAGCTGTATTTCTCTTATTTGGATGATTTATAGCAGCAGAAAGGGTTGTAATTCTCAGTAAAATATGTCTTTATAAACAGAGTGAAAACCGCTACATATTAAAGTTAATCATGGTAATGTGTTAATAATGTACTGTTTGTTAATGTAGTTTTTTACTGAGAATATTTGTTACTGACAGGATTATTTCTGCTGTTGTTGGACTTGTTTATAAACTTCCATCCAATGTGAAATTCCTTGCCCAAACGATTTCAGAGATAAACACTAAACAGGGAGTACTAACATTGATGTTGGGAGCACTGCGCCCCCCCCCCATACTGCACAACACGGCGTAGTTATAATGCAAACAGGAAAATATCAACTGGAAGCGAAGTGTGTAAACATTGGTGTAAGCAACGCCGTGCAACGGTGCAACAGTAGAGTGAAACTTAGACGATAAATTAAAAGTAAGTAATGTGAACCGATTTACCGGTAGCTTCGTGTCTACCCGCGAATGCATGAATTTAGATACGCACACTAGCTTCAACGCTGTGTTATAGAAACTGACTTTTGATCATTAAGTTTAGTGCTCAAGGAAGCGGTTATGAGTTGGAACGTAGGTTTGCCAAATTTGTTGAAATAACGCAATGTAACGGCCATTACGCCGTTCAAGGTCATTCACGGCCACCGATTTTAGTACCAATCGAAAGCTCATATACGACTTCTATTAGTGATTAATACTAACTTAGCTCTTCTCTTGCACTGTTTCCGAGATATAGTGTTCGATAGGTCCAGAATCGCTATATTCGGATACCCTCTTGTGTTTAACTCTCCCGACGCAGGGTTACCCCTGTGACGATTTCCTTTTTTTACTGGATGTCGACAGAGGGTCAACGTACCAAATGGCGTAGAAAAATTGCCGAAAATTTCAGTCGCCAGAGTAGGGGTGCACATACGTTTCAGAGAGAGAGACGACGGACGGACGACGACATATAGTGAACGTGAATGTGTGTTTGCTTAAAAACGTGTTTATTAATTTTTATGGTTATAATTAAAAGGATAAAGTGAAAAAAGTATTTAACAAATTTCCGGAAAGACTAGAATAAATTTCCGCAAATTTTCCATGGGTAATTTCTGAACTCACAACCATTGGCGTATGCATGGGGCCAATCCGGCCATGGCCCCATCATGGTTTTACGGGGGGGGGGCTGGGCAGTGGCTCCATCTCCAGCCTGCAGAAGGAATTGTTAAAGGTCAGTGGATCATGGAGATCAGACAATTTTTTCGCTTGCTTCGCTTGCGATTATATTAAAAATATAATATATGAGTATATTTAAGGTATTTTAGGTTTTTTTTTAAGGACAGGACAACCTCACTCAAACAAAAGACCCAACGTGAATGCAGAGTTCCCTATAGTTTCCACATTCTTTTAATGGAGAACAAACACAGGAAATTCTTCGTCATTTAAGCACTCATCAAGGTGCAAATTTATGCCCAATATGCACCAAAATACGTTTGGCGGCCGGGCTCGGCCCGGAATCGCTGCGGGAGCTTAAGTGCTCGACCAGACCCCTTAGCCGCAATGAAGGGGGTCCTTCTAAGGGGAGGTAGGGGAAGGAAGAGGAGGGGAGAGGAAAGGGATGTGGCTCCCCCTAACGTTGAGTCCTGGATCCGCCAGTGCTCACAGCCCTAGGTACCGTAACTTCGGTAGATAAAGTCGATGCGAATTTTGGTAACAGGCTATCAATTTAAGTTGGCGCAGCTCTAATTAAATAATTTCGTGAATATATATATTCTTCGTTCTGTGTTTACAAACAATTTAACAAAACAAGTATGAGTGATTATGATCTAGTTAAAAGAGGAAAATTGAAGTTAAAGGGCTCTAAGCACAAGTGAGATTAGAGACAAATAGTTTAGTGCTACGCAGCATTAACGAAATGGTCAAATTTGGCCTATTCGATGAAAATCTTCAAGAACGCTATAGTTCGGGTTCTGTTCGATAATTATACGCACCGTGCGAGCGCACGGTGCATCAGATGATGAGACGCCGATAAATGTTAGGCACCGTGCGAGTCTCGCTGGGTTGTGACGTCATATGGGCCCTACGTATACTGCGATACTTCCGGTTATGGCGGCGTGTTGTTTATTTTTGAGTGCGAGTTAAAAATTGTAGATTTACGAGGAAACTGTAGAAATTAAACAGATTTAATAGTAGTAGTAGTGTAATAATATACGTATTTGTAATACATTGCATGTTAGTTAAGGAGTCTTCCCCATAGGAGCCATACTAACAGGCCAGCCCGCCTGCAGCTATCCGTACCGGCGAGTCGGCCCGCCGGGCGAAGAGGTGTGGCCCCTAGATAAGTAAGGCGTTCTTCTCCGTAACCAATCACAGCTACTTATACTAACTCTTCTTTTCAATAAAGTAAAATAA
>Ga0049105_1000840_pt1 | contig 12105 bp, 12 predicted proteins | sample WorMetvaBAHAMAS1_FD_61260 | JGI IMG/M metagenome (GOLD analysis project Ga0049105, IMG submission 61260) | Worm MetaG Olavius vacuus BAHAMAS.1 | ecosystem: Host-associated > Annelida > Digestive system > Unclassified | place: Germany: Marburg | collected 2013-04-09 | reverse complement strand
TCACAGGTTAAACCCTATAATTGAAGTCTGGCATCTCGCGACAAAGCAGCACGATTGCTGTATGTGCACGGTGCGATGGCCTGCTGTACTTTTAAAACTTAAGCTGGTTCCCCGTCTCTGTTTATATAAAGAATATACAATATACAGATGATAGAAAATTTATTGATGTATACGTATGCCAAACATTGTCATAAAAGATGAAGTTCTGACAAAGCTATTACAAAAATAAAACGGTGCAGTTTTTTTTTGCCTCACAGTGTATTATATCGGCGACTGTACAGAAGGAAAGACTGTTTGACAGAGGCGCGAAGATATGGCTATACGGCATCTAAAGTGTCAATAGCCTACAAGCCGATCTGTCTTTTTCTGCTTTTCAAAGCTCGAGCTAATGTTTCTCATTTTCAGTTTTGTTCGCATGCGATTATAACATTCCAGACACTATGCTGAAACATAGGCGCCGAAAGTAGGTCATGAAATCAATGTATACGTCTAGCGCCGTTCACTTAATTTCCACTGATAACTGTTGACACCATTGTATCCAGCAGTTGATTGCCCTCAGTGAATGGTGGCGTACTTAACCTCGCTTTGTAGCCTAGCACAGCACACTTTGCACGGTGGTGTATCAAGTTGTGGGATATTACGTCACTAGGGAGTGTGCAAGTTGTGGGATTCTTTGATGTCGCCGCACGCCTCAGTACAGGTGACGGACCAGTCGCAGCGTTAAAGAGCGGGTCCAGTTGGAGTATAGACTCAGGAATCCCACAACTCGATACATAATCCTTTGCACAGCAGATTGTATGATTTATTCAAGGCTGCAATCAGGAATTTAGTTCGGATGACGTGTTTTCTCTCCTCTCTTTCTTTCAGTTTCTTTTTTATTTCCTGCCTTCCCTTCGTCTTCTTCCTAAACAGATGTCTCTTTTCACACATTTAAACTAGTTTCTTAGCGTCGCTAACAGTGTCATGTGTTGTTATTGTTACTGTTCTCTTCCGTCGTATTTCATTGGTTGCTTTTGCACACCCATCTGCACTTATGTTTTGTTCTATGCATTTTATATTAAGATTTAATATAATTAGTACTATTCGACCAGCTTGATGGGTTTACCTATCTGGTAGCCTGCCACTGTTGATATATTTAGTATGATTTGTATGTTTTTTTGTTATTTGTGGCAAATAAACTCTCTCTCTCTCTCTCTGTATTTACTTTTTATTGTAGGCGTAATGTGTAAAAACGTAAGTAAAGTAAACCGGATATAGCAGTTCGTAATCGAAATTACCACACCGCTACGGGAAATCATATGCCATATGAGATCACACAGCGCCCGGCAGAGGTGACTTTCCCGCCTTTACCCCAGCCAAAGCTGGTACTCGATTTAGCGACCCCGCTTAACATGCTCTTAATAAAGGCAACTTACTTACTTACTTATTTCCGTTCTCTTTCCCTTCGCCGCGAAGTGGTATACCTTTAAATCCAGCTAAGTGGAGCGCTGCAACCTCCCTATAGTAGGATTCTGGACTTAGACAGTAGTAGACTCGGTCGCAAAAAACTCGCAAATACAATTTTGGTGCATCTAAAGCCCACGGAATGCGTCTGGTGGCTGCAAATTCCGTTCCATTTCTGTTACAATCATGAAATCTGAAAACTGTTTTTAGGATGGGTAACGAGAACTTCAGCTGTAGGGCACCACGCTGTGGCTTTACTTTTATACACTCCGTCGCCAAATGCAGGCAGCGAGAGGCATTGTGTGTGCGGGTCGTCTCTCTGGCCGTCCGTCCGTTGTCTATCTGCTGTCCAGAGATGAGGCAGTCGAACTACATCAACTTTTAGAAGGACATACCGGGTGAACGAAAAACTAGCCCTTTTTCTGCGAATTTTGTTGATAATTCAGCAGTGAGTGCAAAATTCTTGCATAAAATTAAAGCGACTGTTGAACAGTCAAATATACATTTTGTCAAGTTTGGTTGAAAGATGTCGGAAAATGACAAAAATATGCTGTTTCAACCAAGAGAACCCCCAGTTCTCAGTGTTCGATCATCATACAGCACTGACTGTATACGCCAACAGCTTCAATCAATCAATCAATCAATCAATCAATCAAAGTATTTTTAGAGTGGCCTAAGTGGCACTGCCACTGCAAGGTCCACTGCAGGTGTAAATGTCAGTAAGAAAAGCCAGGAAACGATTGACGATTGTCGTCTTTTCAGCTTTCTCTGGAAGGCTGGCAGCAACTCAGCGGAGATAACGTCGTCGGGTAGAGAATTCCAGATTAGTGGGGCAGCGACCGGGAAGGCTCGACTGCTGACGGTGGTGGACGTGACTGGCGGCACGAGGATGCGATTCGTGCCGGCGGAGCGGAGTGCTCGACCATGGACCTCTGTATTAACACCACCGTTTCTCTTTCTGGCGGTGGTGTTAATACAGAGGTCCATGGCTCGACGAACAGACACATCGGCGACGCGGACAAGTGGCCCGAGGTAACTTGGTGCACGTCCATGTAGCACTTTGTATGAGAAGACTGAGTAGGCCTAGCCCTCAAGCTCTCCAGACTTGAACCGTTTGGACTAGCATATGCAAGAAATGGTAGAGTTAAAGGAAAAAAATTACCAATTTCCAGTTTGACAATACCAAATACAATTTTGTAGCGCATAATCAGATCAGTATAAATTCTACGAAGCTTTGAGGTGCATGGGTAAGCATAACTTAGTTCTACGTTCAGCATAGGTTAAGTTGCTGCAACCATCTAATCGCTTAGTAAAACGTCTTTGAACATTCTCAGTGGTGACGACATCGCACATGTACTATACAAAGCACTGCGCCCCCCTCCCGCCCCAAACTGCACAACACGGCATAGTTACAGAGTACAGCCAAACGTGATTGTAAAGTGTATATTTTGATTGCTTAACACTGTTGTTTTAAATGTCGTGCAATCTTCACACATTGCTGAAGTGTAAACGAAAGTCGCGGGGAGCTTTTTATATACATCTTTATTCACACAAAATGTAGTAACAAAACGAAAAATAAGTAACAAAAAGACGCAATGTCGGTTTATTTTCACCGTGTAGAACATTGGCACTCCCTGCCGGTCCCGGATTTGTTCTTCGTTTTCAGATATCTTATTTCTTCGATTCGGCTAAAAGTCCAAATTTGGGCCAATTTTCGCACTTTTTGACCCCCTTCCTTAAAAATTAGGGAAGGGTGGTTGGAATGTCTGAGTCAAAAGATAAATCACTCATAGCCGTTCCAGCTGGATGTTTTACGTTTCCGATGTTTCCCCGTTTCGAAACTATCGCTTCAAAGGCGACTGGGATCAAAAATCGAAGCCAATTCACACTTAGAACTCCTCAGAAATTAGAAAGGGATGGGCTCAATGTCTGAGTTAATTTGACCAGTTCGGCTTCTGACTATAAAACTTCTGATATACTTTTGACGGGGCGCCTCTCAGCCGTCCAGAAGATTAGAGGTTAAGTTAAAGTTAAAGTTAAAAACTAATTTATATAGCGCCGTCAAGTCCGAAGATTCAGAGGCGCTTGTCTTTAATTGCGAGGCCCGTAATGCGTGCACCCATGTAGCCATCAGCCTACATATTCAACACTTCTGCAACCCCGTTTGGATTTGGCGACCCAGATTTCCTCTCAGGTACGGTATTTTGGTGACTGGTTGGGCATTTACCAGGTGACCTTGACTTACGACTCTCAACCGTGAACACTGCATACCAAATTTTAGCGAAATCCGCGGCTCAGTATAGTGATTGAATAGTTAGGGCCATCTCCCAAAATTGATTTTACGATAGATGGGGTTTCAGTAATTGTACTGCCTCTGTGGACCCACGTATACCAAACTTCTGCAAAATCCTTCTATCCGTGGCAGAGTTATTTTTTATGGCAATGCGAAAGGAAGTCCTTGGTCCTTGGCTTATCGCGTATAAAGAAGACAGATCGGACCACACAACAACGTCACGCTCTTGTGCTTCCTTCCAAAACAGACCGGTTTTCGTTAAATCTTGTTTTATGATGTCGAAGCAGTTCTTTCTGTCTTCCCAGCCTTTGCTCTGTGGTATTTGCCTTACAATACGTGACTTGTTTCGGCAGTCTACCGTCGCCCATCACTAGCAAGAGTGAATGAATAGTTTATTGAAAATATTGCAGCCTTAGGGGCAGCTGGATAGAAAATTAAATCAACGCAATTGTGAAAAGAAACACGAGAAAAAAAACAAATCAAAAGATCAAGAAGGAACTGTAGAAAAACACAAAAACACATTCAGTCAAACACTAAGATGTGCCGGAATTTCAGTAGCTGAAGAGAAACGTTCTGTGACAGACTGTTCTGTCGCTACTACGTGAGCGTTTGTCGTCGTCATTCGCTGGCGCCATCTGTCGGCGCCAGGTGCGCGCTGGGCGTGGCACCGCCGTCCAGCTGTCAATCAAAGCCGGTAGCCGACCAGTCACGTGCCTCGCTGCTGCGGGCGGGCACCGGGCGACGACGCCGACAGCTGGTCGTGACGAAGGCATCTACTCGGTCCGTCCGACGTCGCATTAGCAAGTCAGATTGCGAGTTTGTTTTGATTTTCCGTTGTCGTCCCCGACCGCGAGACGATTCTCTATGCTTCGCGCTGCGGCACGCTCGCGCACGTCCGACCGGAAGTAGAAAGATGGCGGCCGCACTGTACGTCAACGGACTGTCGTCGACGTCGGCAAGCGTCGCTGCCGGATTTGCCGGCGACGAGATGTTAAGATCTGTACAGGCTCAGTATCAGAATCTCCACCAGACCGCAGCACCATCGCATCATCAGCAGAATCCACATCATCAGCAGTCCGGAACCGCCATGAAGTCCGGATATGTCGACTCGTCGGTGGTGGGTCAGACGGCGGACTGTCTGGCGTTCAGCCAGTACATGCACAATCAGTGGTTGGGCGGTCTGTCTTCTCCGTACCACCCCGACATGATGGGGGCATCGTCATGGTCGGCGAACGGTCAGACTAATCATCGGTTTACGTCGCAACAGCAGCAGCAGGATGTTAAACCGTCGCCGCAGTCGTCGCCTGTGGACGGGGTGGTGTCTGGATCGTCGACGTTGGGACATCATCAGGGGGTGCTTCAGCATCGCAGTCCGGTAGCGGCGTCCGGGTCCGGGTGGCCGCAGCACATGTCGCTGGCGTTTCCGCAGTCATCGGCGGCGGCGGCCGCGTACCACGGCGTCCTGAACGGCTACCATCATCACCCTCATCACCCACAGCATCAACACCATCCTCAACATCACCCGTCGCCTCCGAGCGCCGCCGCTGCCGCTGCCCTCCACGCCTGGTGTAGCGATCCGCTCCTCCGCGCCGCCGATCCGAACGGCGGACTCAGCGGATCGGCTCCGTGTGATCCGCTGTCTGACGAGGACACACCGACCTCGGACGATCTGGAACAGTTCGCCAAGCAGTTCAAACAGCGACGAATCAAACTCGGATTCACGCAGGCCGACGTCGGCCTCGCGCTTGGAACGCTCTACGGCAACGTATTCTCCCAGACAACGATCTGCCGGTTCGAGGCGCTCCAGCTTAGCTTCAAGAACATGTGCAAGCTGAAACCTCTGCTTGCCAAGTGGCTGGAGGAGGCAGACTCCACGAGCGGGTCCCCGACAAACATCGACAAGATAGCCGCCCAGGGACGCAAGCGGAAGAAGCGTACCAGCATAGAGGTGACGGTGAAGGGAGCGCTGGAGTCGCACTTCATCAAACAGCCGAAACCGTCTGCGCAGGAGATCGCGCACCTGGCCGACCATCTCCAGCTGGAAAAGGAGGTGGTCCGGGTATGGTTCTGCAACCGCCGCCAGAAAGAGAAACGGATGACGCCGGTCATAGGACCGAATGGAGAGCTGTTGTCTGGTCCCGGGGCCGATCAGTCCGACCAGGGAGGGGCCGACTCCGATTCGGCAGCGGTCGGCAGCGGCAGCCCGCCGGAGGACCGCTGCAGTCCGGCCGGGGTCGCTTCCAGCTCGTCGCCCGGAGACCGCCAGTCACCCGGCCCGCTGCTGCCGTATCGCCGAGCCGGCCAACCGGGCTCGGTCGGCGTGGCCGGGTCCTACGCCGTCGGACAGATGGCCTCGCCGCGACTCAGCCCGTGCGCGCCGGTCTCGGCGCTCCACCATCAAAGACTTCACTGCGCAGGCGCCGCCGGAAGCGCCGTTCCGTCTTCGCTGCATCAGCTAACGTCGCTCTACGGAGACGCGGGTCAGCATCTGCTACGACAACATCACCTCCATCAGCAACATCAGCAACAGATGCTGCATCACTGACCTGCCGAGCTCCCCACAAACACCTGCTGATCTCTTGACTCTATCTACGGTATTTCACGGCGATTCAGGGCCGAATTTAGCAACGGGCAAGCTAGGCAGAGGGGTTTCCGTCTATTTCATAAAGGTAAAAATTTTCGTAAGAAAAAAGTACGCATCCTTAAGACTCATCTTTTCAACATTGCCTATGCTACCTAGTCACGTGTCATCCCCGAGCCTACGAATAACATTCTAGTTACATATGGCGCGTTACAAGTTTTATATTGTATTGCACTGCATCCTGCATGTCCTTGTGCGTAAATCATGGCAAGCAGACCCTGTTCTCGTATATGTTCAGCCGGATTCATTACAGTACAGATATACAGTCTCTCGATTTTGTCATTATAGGTTCTTGATGAAACTGTTCATAACAAAAAGCATTGAAACTGTGAAGTATTGTCGAGAGTACTTTGGTTTCTCTTTACCGAGTGTATTACTTACGAAAACTGACTTAAAATCTCTTGACTTTGTGATAAATAAATTTTATGAAGCCTTTTCGAACGAATAATATTGAAACCCTAAAGATATGCCAGTCACAGTTTTGTTTCGAGCTACCAAGTAGTGTTATTGAAAAAACGTGCCATAAAATTTGAAACCAGTTTAAAGTATGTTTGAAAGATAGTTAAGTTTAGTTAAGTTATTATTTGATATTGTATTTTGTTGTTGCTACCATGTTCATGGTGAATTAACGATTATCATTACGGGCGAAGAGAGTATCTAAATTGGAATCTAGTTTCGAGCGTATTTTGTCTGTGCCGTAATTGTTTCGATTTGATTTGATTTGATTTGGAGTGCTAAGTGCTTATCGTTGTCCACCATGTTTGCTTGATAAATGAAGATTTTCAAAAAGCTGAGGGTACTCCATACACTCAATAGGTCAATCGTGCAGTCCCGAGCTGATTCGTGTCTCTAGGCAGTCAGTCCGAAGATGATATTATGATAAACCCGACAGTAGGCTGCCAATAGTTTCCGCCAGGCTTCCAGACATTTCGCACCCCCAACCTTTTCGTACCCAGGCAGGCGCTTCGTACCCTGGGCGTTTATAACCCTGACCTAACCCTAACCGTAACCCATAAACCTAACACTAACAGCTGATCCTAACACTAAAACTGGCCCCAACCCTGACCGATGTATTCAATCCTAATCCTCTTAAGATACCCCGGGTACGAGACGCTTAATTACGAAAAGGTTAGGGTACTAAACGTCTGGCATACTTCCTCAGGCCTGCTGTTATACCTTCCCAGCCACAGGGGCGGTTCAAAGAGGGAGCCAGGGGGCGCCCCCCAGTAAAAATTCTGCCCCCCCCCTGTGGCCCCTAATGAAGTTTTTGATAAAGCATAATTTACCACTTGTTAGGGGTGGTTCACTGTGGCAATATAGGTCCGTGCCCCCAGCTGCAATTATGGCCACCCCACTGCCCTCCCTCCCCCAAAAAATGTAAACTCCAGAACCGCCACGGTTCATCTAGAACATACTTTACAGATAATTGCAGACCTATCTATGTATTGTCATCTTAGTCGGGAGTAGTCTGTTCTAAGATAGGATGGGTCTCGACTGCTGAAGGCTGCGCAGGAGCCTTCACGTGTCTAAGTTCGGCCCTGAGGCGATTTTATCGTTTTGATTGTTTCTTCTCTCAGTGCGTATATGCGTGTTAACATTCTGGACATCGTTCCAACGTTTCGTTATCGCGGATCAGTCGGTGGCGTCTTTTAACGGGGGGGGGGGGCATTGGGCCACGTCCCATCAAGCCAACAAAATGCCAAATCGACATGTTTGATGTGTATTGATTGCCTTTATGTTCGACCAAAACACTGCACACGCGTGAAACAGAGAAAAGAGTTTCCACGAGCACGATTATCTGCATCATAGTACATGTTTTCAGCTCCCGTCCCCAAACCCCCGTTCATCCCCCTCCCCATCCCCCTTTACTGAATTTCAAAAGACGCCGCTGTGTTCTGTGGGCGTGCACACAGTGCGATATTTGGGCTATTACGTACGAAACGTTCGTTTGGGCGTGTATGTGCTATTCACTGGTCACCAAGCGCGTGCAAAAGAACCGTTATTCTCTGCCTACAGTGTCTGTCTGTCTGTCTGTCTGTCTGTTTGTCTGTTCTGGCAGTGCACTGTGCAAAATAAGCAGGGCCTGCGATAAATAAGTAAAACAATGCGTCCGGCGACAAATGTTGCCTGTGTTCTTGCGATGGGAGTAGCCGAGGAGGATTTGAAGCCAATTTTGGCATTGCTTTATGAAAACGTGAAACGTAACTTCATAGAAATATTACTAATAGGGCCTATTTCGTCATGATGTGGCGACAGTCACAAATCTTAGCCACGCCTATGATCCTTTTTGATAATATATGTATCCGTTCCACAAGGGACCGCGATGCATTAGTGTCGGTTTGCTCGAAAATTTGAAACATTATTATGCATCACTGTGGACGTAGGCAGCAGTCGATTAGCTGAATGACGGTATATACTGGTCATGTTAACGTTGATACTATTGTTACTAATGCACGTTTTCCAGTGGTGGATATATGGTAAAATAAAAAGTAAGTAAGTAAGTTGCATAATTCATACATGACTCACAAAAACAAAGGAAAAAATTCGAAAAATAACATATTACATGTATACACGCGTGAAGCTGTGTCGGCCATCCTTAAAGCTTTGACTCTTGTTATTAATGCACAATCTTACAATTGAAGGAACATAGAAAAAGCCTCGCCATACTTATTGCGAAACTTAACAAAAATTACACTAGGCTATATGGATCGTTTAGACAATGGTTCGTTCTCGTGCGTCACATCTATGGTTCTCGCAGTGTTTCCTACGACATTATACAATGTACCAATATGTCTGTACAAATGAAATGATATGACTGTTATTTTTATTGCATGAAATAATTCGTGAGATTTTTTTCCTGTACTCATTTCATTTTTTGTTGTTTTATTGTTGTTGCAAACCTTAGTATTTCCACTAATTATGTGTGATATGATTCTATTAAAATGTCCAAATGTAGGTTTATGTGTATACAGCATTACAATTTGCATGAAGTTCCGATTGTCTTTACATGAAGATGTTAAAAAATCAAACAGGCAAACAAACAAACAAGCGCCCGGTAAACAATCACCTCCTTGGCGGAGGTAACGAAGCGGTGTAGTCGTGCATTGACTGGCAAATGTGTAATCTTCGACTGCAAAATGACAATCGTCAATACAATTACAGCAAACAGTTTTCGTTACTTTCATCCTCTATAGGGAAAGTATAGCCTACGGTATTTGCAAGCTGTATGACATGTCAGGTTAATGGAGGTTGTTCAGTGAACGTGAAAGTTAAAAGAAAAGAGAACATTTTATTCAGAACTGCGCAGTAATGAAATATATTCGTAAAGTGATACCTAGGCAGCTTCTGGTGCTGTTTATGCGTAATAATATGTTACTAACTTGCAGCTTGTGCGGTTTTTTGCGAGATATGATATCTTCTTGTGTGAGTTTCCAAATGCAACCACATTACTCATTTTTGGCATGAAAACGCACGCTTGTGAAGTGCACAGAATTTACTTTAAAGTTCAAAAAGTTCAAGAGATTACAAAGTTTCAGAAAGTTCGGCATAGTTCGAGTTTCACAATCAGTCATAATTATTGTCGGAATTCTCATCGAAAGACTCTTGTTGTGATCCACTTTGTCCACGAGACGTACATTACAATGCGTGTTAACAAGCTTTTAAAGCGCTGCATTGCATGCAGGCGCGGTCTGGCCATCAGCATTCTGTCCGTCTGTCCGTCCGTCTGTCAACTGCGTGCTTTGTGACAAAACGAAATATAATTATGCCCAGTTTTTGTGCCAGATGAAAGAACGTTTATCCTTTTTACAATACTAAGAACGGTTGGTGAGGTGACCCCTTGTACATGAAATTTTAGGTCAAACTGACCCCGTTCGAGCAAAAACGATGATTTTCAATCGATATTCGCTCGTAGCGCCTCAGCCGTAACACCCAGCGAAAAAAGTTCAAATAACACGAATAGGAAGTCCACTACACGTTTTCCAATGAGCCTAAGATGATCATCGTATGTTGCCTCTAAGCCCCTAAAAGGGGACTCAAAAACGCAAAACGGCCGATTTCCCTCTAAAATCGCACATCGCTTGAAAAAAGTCTGATACAGAGTGTCTTTGTGTGAAAACTGTCAGCTGCAAAATTGTGAAGCATTCATTGGCCTAACTATGCGTGCAAAAATGATTGGTGGGGACGACCCCTTATACCTGAAATTTTGGATCAAACTGACCGCGTTAAAGCGAAATCGCCAATTTTCGATCACTTTTCGCTCCGTAGCGACTCAGGCGTAACACCTAGCGAAAAAAGTTCAATTAACACTAATATTAAGTCCACTACACGCTTTCCAATAAACCCAAGATAAACATTGTACGTTGTCCCTAAGCCCTCCAAAAGGGGGCTCAAAACGCAAAGTGTCCAAAATTTGACCAATAAGCTGCGATAACTCCGAAACGGTACGAGATAGGATGTCAGTTACTATTAATCACTACTAGGAAATCGCATACGGGCTTTCGATTGGTACCGACCTTGATGACCTTGAATGACCTTGAACGCCGTAATGGCCCTTATTTTGCGTTTTTTTTCACGGAATTCGACAGATTTTCCGGCCGATTATATCACAGTGGTTGAAGATAGATCTATACTGTCCGTAAAATATTGTCTCCCAGTTGCAGTCTTCTACTTTTGGCGAAAACTATAACGCACCCTGCAGCGCGGTCTCTCTGCGATAGCTGAGCATCTAGTTGTTTCTCGACCTGGGGCCCCATTTTCAAAAAATCTTATGACGAACTTATGAAAAACTTATGAAAAAGTCTGACTTACGAAAAACTTAGGATGAGCATGTGATATCAAAAAAATTTTACAAAAATCTTATGAAAAACGTAGGACGAACTTATGCAAAACTTGTGAAAAACTTACGACTACATTACAGGTATCTTATGAAAACATAAAATTCGCGGCATGTGATGTCATTCGGGAAACCCTCTGTCAGAGGCTTTATTGGTCGAATATTTTGAGCTAAAAATAACTGACAACCAGAGTGACGGTTTCCTAAGAATGCTTTCGAAAAATGACTTACCATTTTCCTAAGAAAATCTTAGTAAGTCGTATCTCGCTAACACGCGGCCACTTTATAAGACTTATGAAAATCTTACGATGAAGGGGCGCAACCACGGCTGAAAAGTTGAGGAGACCAAGGCTTGGGTCCCAACACCGGGGCGCTCGCGACCACCTCCCGCACCCATCACCCAGCCCAGTCAAGTCAAAATGACCGTTCTTCGACAATCACCCTCAAAAAATCGACTGAGGCGAAGGGGCGCAAAGGCCGGGCTGGTTTTTGGGTGCGGGAGGTGGTCGCCCCCTCCCGCTGTGAGGGTCCGGGGGTATCACCCGGAAAATTTTTGAAAACTCAGATGCTAAATCCTGCATTCTGGTGACTGCTTACTGTGAAATTTCTTGCTTTTTGAAAACTACGGCTAAGAAGTTGGGGGACCGGTCTCCCCCGGTCCTTACGGTTGTTGCGCCTGTGTAAACAAGTAAGTACTAATGAATTAGCAGAGAGAATGATTTTAAGTGTACAATGCGGTTTGGTGGTTACGAAGTGGCAGTTTGACGTAGCGGTAGCGCGTTGGTCTCGATAGACAATGACATGGTTGCACTACGTCGGGCATGGTTAGTACTGGGATGGGTGTTCGCCGGTTGGAGTCGCGTTCACGCCATCTTGCTGTTTTTTTCAACCTTC
>Ga0049105_1000839_pt1 | contig 12108 bp, 11 predicted proteins | sample WorMetvaBAHAMAS1_FD_61260 | JGI IMG/M metagenome (GOLD analysis project Ga0049105, IMG submission 61260) | Worm MetaG Olavius vacuus BAHAMAS.1 | ecosystem: Host-associated > Annelida > Digestive system > Unclassified | place: Germany: Marburg | collected 2013-04-09 | reverse complement strand
AAGATAGACCTATACTGTCCGTAAAATATTGTCTCCCAGTTCCAGTCTTCTACTTTTGGCGAAAACTATAACGCACCCTGCAGCGCGGTCTCTCTGCGATAGCTGAGCATCTTGTTATGAATACCGGTAGTAGCATTTCAGTGATACTGACTAAACAGAAGCCCAGTGTACAGAGTGGAGACTTAAGATATGGATTCGATTCACATTATAGCAGGGATGGGCACGAGACGTAAAAGCTCGAGACCAAGACGAGACCGAGACGTTGGCTTCACCAGCCGAGACGAGACCGAGACGAGACATTGCGCTATTTCAACGAATTTGGTAAAATTTCGAGACGAGACCGAGACGAGACGTGTGGGGCTCTACAAGTTTTATTGATAGCAATAACAGGCCTAAATGTTATCTTTCACGTTCATTGCTTTTAGCATGTTGATATGATGAAAAATAGTAAGTACAGCATAGCATAGGCTTACAGCGTCTAAAGCCCGTTCACACTGCGTACGGCGCCATCTGCATGCCCATCAGGAAACTGTTAATGCACCGGCACCATAGCAGTACAAGTCAGCTCTGTATCTATGGTGATGGTCCTGAGTCGGTCTTGGGCACGAGACGTAAATGGCCGAGACCGAGCTGTTGATAATTTTTCTCGAGACCGGACCGAGACGATACGTTAGAACGTCTCGAGACCGTCTCGAGACCGAGACGTCAAGACTGAGACCACAACCCTGCATTATAGTAACGCAAGTTTGTGTCAGGTTATCAACGGAGACGCAAACGCATGAGTCTGAAGTGAGACGCCTGACGGAGGAAGTTGCAAGTCGAGACAGAACTGCCACAGAACTGACCACTGAGCTGGAGCGTGTTCGACAGGAGATGAGTGAACTTACAAACAGGTATCACACCGCACCGCATATCACACCTGTCACTTTTATCTCATCTTACTCTCACCAGTTCATCATCATATCATCATCATCACTTTCACTCTGCATCACTTTTTCTCTGTTCCACTTCATCAGACTTAAAACCTAGCTTTTCCACAGATCCTTTCCACTCTAGTCTCCCAGCGGGGTCGTTAAAGTGATGGGGCACTCCCATGTCGATAGCGAAAATTTGACCAATAATCGGCCATAACTCGGAAACGGTGCAAGATAGGCCATAAGTTAGTATTAATCACTAATAGGAAGTCGCATATGTGCTTTCGATTGGTACCAAAATCGGTGACCTTGAATGACCCTGAATGGCGTAATGGCCGTGTGGTTCGCGTTATTTCGCCGAATTCGGTAGCTAATTTTGGAGCCCACGTAAAAGTGGTTGAAGATACTCCCATACATTCTGTAAGTGAAATGTAGCCCGAAGAATCTAGTTTTCAGCGGTATATCATTTATGGCGATATTCGCAGGGGATCGCCACCAGCGAAAGCGTTAACGTGAAGCGACCCCTGTCGCTGGCGAAAATTTGACATATAATCAGCCGTAAATTGGAAACGATGCAAGATAGAAGGTACCGTATAAGTTAATATTAATCACTAATAGGAAGTCACATATGGGCTTTATTGCTACCAAAATCGGTGACCTTGAATGACCCTGAACCATATAATGGCCATTATTTTGCGTTATTTCGCCAAATTCGGTAGCTTTCATGGCCAATTACGTAAAAGTGGTTGATTAGCCATGAACAGATTTTCTCCCAAAAAATATCATATAGTACACCAACTAAACACGACGGACACGCTGTGCTCTTTGCGGTAGCGGAGCTTCTTGTTTGTTTTGTTTCTCTCTTCATAGCTTTTTTGTTTGATTTGTGTGATACACTAAGCTGATTTAATTAGCTTTTAAATTGCATGTTAAATCTCAGCACTTTCCTTTCCTTGTACTTACCACTTGGCAATGTTTTGTCACTACATTTGGCTCTTTCACTGGCAGGTTTAATACATCTCTTTTCCCAATCATTTCCTTCCTCACTGTTTTCGGTTTTTAGTTCTGTACACCGTGTATAATAGTGGTTTAGCAGTCTTGTACTTGAGCCACCATAAATAACTCTAATGCAATGTATAAAAATCGCATAAATCCTCATGATAAAGTGGTTAAAAGTCAGTAAAATAAACTATGTTCTGCTGTTCATCTGTTGTACAGTGTCTTTTCACTTTTTCTGTAATGTTTTTGTTGCTGATTTCTGCATTGCAAAGTTGCAATAATAATATAGCTGCACGTGGAAAAAGTGAACTAAAACAGTTTAAGTAACAGAATTGTATAATGTTCAAGAAAAAGTGAATATTAGATGGATTATATGCCACAAATTAAGGCTTATTTACCAGGTATGTTAACAAGGACTAGAGGCTCAAGACCAAGGCCAGAGCCAAAGACTGGACATTCAAGGCCAGGTTTAGAATTAAGGACTGAAATCTTGAAGCGAAAACCAGTGACTGGACGTTGAGATTAGGGCATAGCCGCATAGCGTGAAAACTAAAATATTGTAGTCTATGTCACTTACACAATCACACACAAGTACAGTAGATCTGCAGTGTGTCGTCATACTTCAAAGTTTGTGCAAGTTCACTTCAGGTGTAGTTTTTAACTTATCGGTGTAATTGTGCTACACAATGTCAGCAACCCTTTCCACACAACTGACCCAAATCCAACCACATACAAGCAGCAATGCTACACTTCAGAAATGCTATAGTATCGAGCTCAGAGTTGGACATGCATGCGTTGTGAGGCTGCATAAGAAGTTTGCTCGGCAAGATGATGTGCTCAACAGATGCATTAAATAGCGGACGAGCACAGAATGTATTCTGAGTTATAATAGGGTTATAATAATATAATAATAATATAGGTTATAATATGCATGTACAATACCTGCCTTACCACAAAACATTAACAGCGCAAAACCATCAAACCATCATTCACCGAGTTATACATAAAGGCAACCAACTTTTCCAAGGCCAAGACTACTAAGGCTAAGGCCAGCTGGACCCAGGCATGGATCTTTCAGTGAAGGCTAGAAGCAAGATCTTGGTCTTCAACGTGGAGGCCTTCAGGGTGGAGGCCAGAATCAAGGTGTGTGTTAGACTAAGCCGACTCCTGGCTTTTGAATGCACTTTAAATCACTGCACTTTCATCCATTCATTCAAGGACTTTAATAAATTTGTTCTTAAAGACAACCAAGGCCAAGAGTAACATCCCCGTTATTTACTGGTGCTCATGATAGTAACATTTCAGCACTACGGAGACAACAGACGCACAGTGTAAAGAATGTAGACTATAAAAATATTAAATGTAGATTTGATTCACATGATAATTACATTTTTGTGTCAGGTTATCAACGGAGACGCAAACGTACGAGTCTGAAGTGAGACGTCTGACGGAGGAAGTTGCAAGTCGAGACAGAACTGTAATAGAACTGACCACTGAGCTGGAGCGTGTTCGACAGGAGATGAGTGAACTTACAAACAGGTATCAGACCGCACTACAACACTGACAGCTCACTGAAGATCAACTGTATAGGCCTCCACTTAGCAGTAGTTTATCATCTGCGTTTAGCTCTTTCACTGGCGGGTTTATAACTTGGGAAATCGCATCAGATCTTCGTGATGAATCGGTTAAAAGCTAGTAAAAAATATTCTGTTGGTATTCAATGCAATATGATACAGATTTGCATAAGAAATCGTTCATTGTTTGATCTATGTATGAATATATATTAAATAAAATATGATACTGGTATTTAGTTGTAGGCCTATTATTATTGTTTTATTGCTCATCTCGCTTATTGCTTTTGTGTTCCATGTTCTTACTGCTCGCTGTGTGTAATTGTGTCGTTCTTTGTGTTTTTTATGTTCGTTTGTCGCATCTTTATAAAGATTATACTTACTTACTTACTTATTTAGTTATGTTGTGCTATGTGCGTAAAGAATGAAAAAATGACACCAGATGGAACCGGCAGTCGTCATCCAAATTTTCATTTCAGCTAACTTTGAAGACACCATACGAAACAGTGAGGACGAAAGTCAAAAAAGAGCACATCACTGGGGCTGCAGAGACATAGGGCCTCCGTAAATTCACAATCCGTATTCAACTTGGCTGACCAACCAATATGTGATATATTTTAAAAATAGACGATTTCGCATGTTCGCCATGGAATATCACGTGACCAAAAGTTAGCTTGGGCTCGAGTTTTGTCACGGCATACAACTAATGGACGTGTACTCACATATGAAGTTTCATTAAAATTCAATCAATCAGTCAATCAATCAATCAGTCAATCAATACAGAAAGTGCTTACACAGAGACGTGGCAAGCACTGTACAATGAAACATTCACAAATAACAGTACGTAAAATACACAACAGTAAACATTTACTAAAGTTGTTATAGATCATAAGCAGCAGAAAACATATGTGATTTGAGACGCTTCTTAAAAGTGTCCAGACTGGGTGCACAACGAATGTCAGCAGGAAGTGCGTTCCAGGCGCGTGGACTAGCGACCGAGAGTGCACGATCGACCATCCTCGTCCGCGTCCGAGGGATGTCGAAAGTGAGGCTGTCGGCAGAGCGAAGATGTGACCAGCCCGACGTACCTGATGTTGTCAGATTTCTCTCTGTTGCGTTCCGTCAGCCCAAGTTCGGCGAGCGTGCCTTCACGTACGCCGGCTCGTCCGTTTGGAACTCACTGTCAAAGGACTTAGGTGCTGTCACTGATACTGGACTGATACTCTCAGAAAACGACTCAAGACATACTTTTTTAGTTTGGCTTTCTGTGTATGCTGACGACATGGATGACTCTGTGATGTACATATGACCTGGCGCAACTATAAATTCGTATATGATGATGATGATGATGATGATGATGATGATGATGATGATGATGATGATGATGATGTTTATGATAGTAGCATTTCAGTGATACTGAACATCAGAAACCCAGTGTGCTGAGTGGCGACTTGAAGTGTAGATTGGATTCACATTATAATAAGTTTTGTGTCAGGTTATCAACGGAGACACAAACCATTACGACGACGTACGAGTCTGAAGTGAGACGTCTGACGGAGGAAGTTGCAGGTCGAGACAAAACAGTGACAGAACTGACCACTGAGCTGGAGCGTGTTCGACAGGAGATGAGTGAACTTACAAACAGGTATCACACCGCACTACAACACTGACATTCATCTCAAGACTCGCCATGGGATATGACTTAACAGTGTTCTTTCATTTATGTGTAGCTCCTTCACTGGCAGGTTTAATACTTATAAAAGTATATCATATCCTCGTCATGAAGCGGTTAAAGGCCAATAAACGTAAGTCTATTCGTTTTCTGTCGTAGAGCATCTTTTCATCTGTTGTCTGAGGTTCCTGTTGCTGACTTGGATCTTGCAGCACACCTTCACACCCTATAATCTGCGACAACGATCTCATTCCCTTACTCTTCCGTCAGAAGACAACAATTTGATCAGGAAGAATTTTCTGCATAGGATGCTACTTAGGGATATTTACTAGGTGTTTGTATTGTGTTATTGTATTTCATTTTACCATTTCAATGTATTTGTTGAGAACGTTACATCCAATGTTATTGTATTTGTATGTATGTTGATGTCATGGTTTGCGTCTGTCAGACCTAAATAAAGAAACTACTTACTTACTTACTTACTTAGGCCTACTTACTTCAGTAGTATCATATACAGTGTGAGTCAAAAAAAAGTACCCCCCCCTAAAACTTTGTGCAATATTTTCACTCAGGTTGAGTGTATTGCCGTGAAATTTTGTCAGTATGTTGCCAGTTTATATTTACTTATACTTACCAATTTTGGTTGTTTTGCCTTAATATTTAACAAAATGGCGTTAATTTTTCTAGGAGTGCCCATCGTTTTTAACGTTTCCAGTTTCAAGTTTCACCGAGTCAAATCGCCGTGACTTCATCGCCAATAATGAGTGGTCTCCAAATTCATCCGACCTCAATCCACTGGATTATCACGCTTGGGAGAAATGCTAGAATCTTATTACAAACTGCCACCGAAGCTAAAAACAGCTCCCAAGTTTACAGATGCACTTTAGCTGATTTGGTCTGCGTTGCCGGAGAAAGCCATTGACACTTTTGTGAAAGACAACTGCAATTGACTTCGGGCATGTGTGTCAGCCAACGGTGGAAATTTCGAACATGTAATGTGATAGTTCGTATAACAGATACTAATTGTTATATTTAATTAAATGTCATTTGATGTGTCTTGTGTTTTTACGAAAAATTCATAAATTTCGTAACAAACTGAATTGAATTCTTAAAAGTTGAGGGGTCTCATCGGTAAAAATGATACATTTCACACAAATATTCGGATAAATGGACCAAAATTGGTGTGGGCATAGGAATATGTTTGGGCAATAACCAAGGTAATTTTCAATTACACAGGTTCATCAGGAGAGAAAATATAGCAAAAAGTTTTGAGGGGCTACTTTTTTTTGACTCACACTGTAGTATAGCAGGTCTACCTGATCTCAAATGCAAGTAAAAACCAAAGCGTTTCCCGGAGTCTTGTTACTTTTGTAGTGCACATCTGAGCAGTATATAGCAGACGAAAAACGAAACAAAACACAAGCGTGTTTTATAGCGATTTTGATTTTGCTATCGAATTCACTGCTGTACTCCACAACGTCTTTCACGTTCCTGTCTGTTGGTTGATTCCAGGGGCGTCTACACAGGGGAAATGAAGACAAACTGTCTGCGTTTTGCGCTAAGGGGGAGGAGCATTGCGACCACCAAGCGGGAATATTCCTAAATTCGTGTTTCAATATCATTATTAAAATCGGATGTATAAAGAATCACCAGCTTGCACGGGTCATTTAATAAAATGCCACCAGCTTCATTAGCAGCTAAAGCTTTGCCAAATAAGACAATTAGAACTAAAATACATCAAAACGCTTTTGGCGGCCGGGCTCCGCCCAGACCCGCTGATGGAGCTTAAGCGCTCCCCATATATGATAACCCTTGCCGCACCTAAATGGGGAGGGACGGGAAAGGGGAGGGAGGGGAGCAAAAGGAGAAGGGGAAAGCAAAGGGGAGAGGGGGAGAAAAGAGGAGAGGGGAAGGGGAAGTTTAAAGGGAGATTTGCCTCCGCCAACCAAGGGGGGATAGACACCCCTGTTTGATTATTTATTTCTACACTGTATCGTTATATCTCGTTAGTACACTTTAAAGATACACGTAGTAGACGTTCAAGCTCTGTTATGTCAATTTAGCTTATGTGATGGTTTGTCCATATTTCTTCTGACATATATACGTTGTTAATGTGTAGTTGGTCAACGGAGCATCGCGGGCATCTACAGATATAGCTGATGATGCAGTATTTGTTGACTGACTTCGTTGATTAATTGTATAATGCTAGCGTTGTATGTTGTGTGCACTGATTAGACAGGAGATCAACGTTAAAGTGCATACGGAACAGCATGAGAAAGACATTGAAGAACTTAAGATACGGTTTGTATGTTGTACAGTATTTGTGTTTGTTTAGCGTTAATATTAGATATAAATGGTTTTAAAATTTTTAGAAAATATTATGTCAGTTATGTTTTAAATTAATAATAATCACACCCTGCAGTTGATGGACTTGTATCCACCTCCACCACATAGGCCTGCCAAAGGTTGATTAAAATTGGACAAAAAGACAAGACGTGTGGACAGACATTCAGAGTTGTTCTTTTAAATTATCACTCAGAAGAATTAATGAATTAAGAAGAGTTAGAGTAGCAGAATAGTATAAGCGTTGAGAAACTGAATGAAAAGACAGATTAGAAAGATAATACACAACGAGTTAGGATCCATACGGCTTATTTTCTGATGATTGTTGTGGCAGTATTTCAGTGATAGTTACATTGTAGCAGTTCCGAAACTCAATGTGCTGAGTACAGACTTTAAGATGTAGATTCACATTATAGTAACAGCTTTATGTCAGGTTATCAACGGAGACACAAACCATGAAGACGACATACGAGTCTGAAGTGAATCGACTGACGGAGGAAGTTGCAAGTCGAGACAAAACTGTGACAGAACTCAGTCAGGAGCTGAAACGTGTTCGACAGGAGATGATTGAACTAACAAACAGGTATCAACATTGACAGCTTACTACAGATCCACTTCGTATAGCCTACGACTTCACCCCAGACTCTAAACCGGAGCAATATATCTGAAATCTGAAACAAACTTAGTTTCAGTGATTGGCCTATGTCCTCCACTGGTATAGTTCGGACAACACAACTCTGAGAATTATCTGGGAATTTGCCCCCCCCCCCTGAAACATGGGCCGGGAAAATGTGAATCATCAATAACTCAGCCATGTATTGCCCAATTTGGCTGAAATTTGTAAGCTGGTACATTACAGCCCTCGTGATTAACATGAGGACCACTGGAGGGACGGGTGACCTCAAGTGGCAGTGTAGCGCTTTTCTAGTTGTCACGTAATGTTCTATGCCAGTTTGTGATCTGAGATACTGTACAAGGATTCACATGATGATAACAGTTTTGTGTCAGGTTATCAACGGAGACGCAGACCATTAAGACGACGTACGAGTCTGAAGTGAGACGACTGACGGAGCAAGTTGCTCGTCAAGACAGAACGGTGACAGAACTCAGTCAGGAGCTGGAACGTGTACTGCAGCAGTGTCGCATCGCTCAGCAAGCACTGTACGTCTCGTTTTGTTGTCATAAATGTGCATATACTGCACTCATATTAGCCGCTTGCCTCAGTACATTAGCCAGCCAAATCATTCTTCTGCCTCGCTACGCTACGGTCAAACATCTGGCCACTATCGCACTGGGTAATGCACAGATTTTACCCCTATAATTTTGTCGCTTGGTTTCTATAAGACAGGTCGGGTTTCCCTGCCTACTCGCACAGGCTATAGAATTTAGGGTTGTAAATTTTCCGGAAATACTAGCAAAAGCCTGGAAGTAGTTATAACGTCTATAATTCTCATTCGAATCGCTGATATTACTGGTAGCCGTGCTAAAACAAGTTATTTTTTACATACAATGCATAAGTTAAAGCATGAAGGTCTGGAGAGTTGTTTGTCAAGAACGTGCTTATTTTACAGCATCAGTTTGCAATGCTTGACTTGGAAACATATGATTATAATAATTAAACGTACAAAGTAAAAAAAATATTTAACAAATTTCCGAAAATTTCCGGAAAGATTAGAATGAATTTCGGGAAATTTCCTGGAATTTTCAGACCTGGAAATTTCCGAACTCAGAACCCTAAATTAGAATTGCCTTACTGCGGCTGCGGTTAATGACGTGTTTAGAGAATTATATATTGTCAGCTGTCATGTTCTTCGGTAACTGTTTTATGAATGATGATGGTGAGAATTTACAGTAGTTATTTTACAGTCATAAACTCAGAGTGTCTAACACTCCTGGAAATCCTGACAATTCACTGGAAATATGCAAAGTCCCCTGAAAATTGTGTGGCGCCTTGGCGTAGCCAGGATTTTCCCTGTGGGGCTGCGCTCGATTTATTTTTCCTCAAAAGTTGATAAACTTTCTTAGTCATCCTCAATATACAAGCTACCATCCTAAATATGAACCACTTTTATCCACTCACATCCTCCTCGCCCCTTAAAAATCTGACTTCTCACTCCCCCGAGGGGTGCAGTTACAATTTACTCCTCTAAATTAAGCTCCCAGAATTTTATTTTTCGCCCTGGGGGTGTAGATGTACCCAATGCACCCACTGGCTACGCCTGCGATTGTTTGTCGTTAATGTGACCGACGATTATTGTATTTAAAAGATGTTCAACATGTGTGTACTGAGTCACCATTGGAGAACATCTGACAGTCAACTAGGATCAGTGTGATCTTGGGGTTAGCAATGCAGCCAGAAAATGTCAGTTACAACAACAGTGAAATGGGTATTTACTGATTTAAAAATACTGCGAAGTCTACTGGATTGTGGTCAAGATATCTCCTGGAAACTCCTGAAAATCTACTGGAAATTGTATCTGCTGATAAAACGCAATTTATTTACTGGTAGTTGTTTAAACTTTGCACATTTATGCCTTCGCTGGCGATTAGCCGCCCAAAATATTCTGTTTTTGTTGATTTTGTTTTTGTTCTCTCTGAAAGTGCACGTATGCTTGCGTGATCACATACTAACAGTTTGTAGCACTCCTATATCGTACAAACCGCTAGGGGGAATTTCACCAAATTTACACCTTTGGGGACGAAGATGAAATGATTAGATTTTGAGATCAAAAGGTCAAAGGTCAAGGTATCGACGAGACCCAGTATGGTTAAAAATCACTGGCCAAGGCCTACCAGTCGACGATTCTCCGTCGAAGACCATTCTGGTTCATTAGTAAAGTCCATGAAGTTCGAAAGTCACTCACAACTAGGAATGCGGTGTTCACTTGTACATGTAGAGCTAAAGTGGAAGAACGAAGAACAGAAAACAAGACTGAAATTACAGAAATCAGTCAACGGTAAATTTCTCTCACTGTTCATATTACTGTTGTCGTTAGTTTTATTGATATATGTAAGTACGATGTGTTGCAATTTTGCCTGTCTGTCTGTCTGTCCGTTCGTCTGTCTGTCACATTCGTACTCTGTATTAAAACGCCTAAACGTATCATCAAGCTTAATTGTGGACATACAAAAACTCATTGTCAACAGGAGCTGTAATGACCTTCACTTACATCGACACCTACTTGACAATACTTTTCTTACATCGACCATTTTCTCACCAGATTGTATGCGAAACTCAGCATCAATCCTGGGACACTTGAAGCGCGTTTACTTCCCCCTTACCCCCGTAGAGATGCTAATGACGTTGATGATGAATATTTGTGTGTTACAAATATGTAAGAAACGTTTTTAACGTTTTTTTTTAAATTTTCATCACATTTTTACGTTTTCTAAGTTTTTAACATGCTTTTATTACCCAACTTTCTAAAATAAAAACGTTACATAATAACGTATAAATATTAATGAATTCAAACGAGAACGCCTCAGAACAATAGTAATAAATACATCACTGTTTTTTTCTTGCTTACATTTACAGACTATTTCATTGTAACTGACCTTTGACCTTAGTAATGTTGAATGCAGTAATTTGATGTTGCGTTTTCGTTCTTTCTTGGGCTTAGCGATGTCAGGCAATGCATTCAGCGCCTCAGCGGCGTATTGTTGGTAACGTTTTTTTATTCTTGTCACGTTTTTTTCAATTTTTAAACGTTTTTAATATTCTTTATTTGAACGTTTTTCATATGTGTGGTGTGTTTGTGCTGGTGCGTCGACGGACATCAGTAGAAGCAAGTCGGACCTTCAACAGGACACTGAGGACAGTTCCAACCACGCATACTCAGCAAGGACCCACCTCCGCGCTGATAGTGTCTCAGGTACAGGCCCGGATGTACAAAAGAAATGTTAGGAAAATTCCTCAGATTATCAAATATCCTAAGATCGTCCTAAGATTTTTGGGCAAATAGGATCGCCGCCGATTACTGGCATCTTGGCTTTGACATCAACACGAGCAAGAAGATACGGCTATGCACGCGTTGAACACAGTTTATGCGATTATGATTATGATGTTACAATGATGTCATTAGTTATCCGTTAGCCTACTTGATTTTTACAGCGCCGTGCGATTTTTGCTCGCAATGCAGACCGCTGTAATAGCAGGGGCTGTCCATCTGTCCATCTGTCCGTCTGTCCGTCCGTCACGTTTCTGTGTTTTGTCCAGACGAACGAAGATATGATCGCACAGTCTTCAGTGACAGGTAGGACAGTCATTTAGTTTCAGGAGAGGTAGGCTAAAGTTTATCCGGATATTCGCAGGGAATCACTCCCAGTGAGGGCATTAGAGCGAAGCACCCCCTATCGCTAGTGAAAATTTGACTAATCAGCCATAACTTGGAAACGGTACAAAATTAAGTTAGTATTAATCAATTACGTTTCAATCCGTCCAAGACGGAGATTATGTGGCTGCGTGCAGGGCATCAGCTCACAACATCAGTGACATCAGTGACATCCCTGTGCTGTCTTCCACCGTCAGAGTCGTGCAGTCGGCACGTGACCTTGGTGTCATACTAGACAGCCAGCTGTCACTCTCTGCTCACATTGCTGCGCTGTGTCG
>Ga0049105_1000838_pt1 | contig 12112 bp, 2 predicted proteins | sample WorMetvaBAHAMAS1_FD_61260 | JGI IMG/M metagenome (GOLD analysis project Ga0049105, IMG submission 61260) | Worm MetaG Olavius vacuus BAHAMAS.1 | ecosystem: Host-associated > Annelida > Digestive system > Unclassified | place: Germany: Marburg | collected 2013-04-09 | reverse complement strand
CAACGGAGTTGAGTAGTCCAACCTGGACTGCACCAAAGATGCACCCAGAGTTGCAGCCACAGACGTTATTGTTGTAACTAATTAATATTGACTCGTGTTAAAAATTGTGTTATACTGATGTAGTAAACTGAGCTTTTTGCCATCTGGAATTTTTTGTAAGTACGGTACTTGGAATATATCGCATGGCTTGTCATTTGCAAGGTGCTCTGGAGAAGACATCTGTACTGCCTGATGACATAAAGGCCAATATCATTGCTCTGAAACAGAAGTACTACCCCATAGAAGTCGATCCAAACTTGACCATAGAAGAAAAGTGTCCTTATATGGTTGAATGGTAATACATTGATATTTTATTTGATCATCGAGCTTTTTTAAAACATAATAATTAGGGTTAGACCGATACTGTGCAGGCACATGATACCTGATACTATCGTCCGCAGCTATACCGATACCGATACCGGGTTGTACAATTTTTTTGTACTGAAAATGCGATTTTGTGCGGGGTATAGGTGTGTGCAGGTTATATACATATGCGGGGTATATGCACAAAAATATGGTATAGGCTTGAAACTATAGGAGTGCGTGCAACAGTGTTGACAGTAGAGACAGGTAAACGAATGACAGGATTACTGGTATTGGCGCCGATGCTTAACTAAGTATTGGCCGATACCGATACCCACTGATACTGACGAGTATCAGCCGATACCGGTATCGGTCTAACCCTAATAACAATATTACGACTCTAATGGTTTCAGCAGGAGTGATAAATGCTGAAGCTTGTAATAGTTCTGACATGCATTTCAAATAATTCTGACACGCAGTTATTATTGAGCACGCATGTAACAAACGTTCAGTGTAAACACAAACACAACATAGAATAGTGATATAATAACTAGGGTGGCACGTGTTGAAACATTATATCGCATCACATTACGTCATTACCACATGGTTTGCTAATTCGGACATGTGCTGATTAATGCATCACTAATTATTTTTTGTACTTCTATCATCATTTGAAACAATAATTATTTTTTCTGTCCGAACAAATAGAAGGAATATGGTAGTCAGTTAAAGGCGCGGGCTGTCAGCGGAGCTGGTCGACGTTGGACGTGTCACCTTAAATGGGTTTACCTCTTGATGGCTCAGAGTCTGGAAAGGAGATGATCTCCTTTGTAACAGACCTTGCTGCTTATGCAGAAAAAAATCTCTTTTTTTGTGTACATTTGCAGTTGGTGGTGTGGCGTAGTGGTTAGCGCGTTGGCTTCGATCAACGAAGTTAACCTGCGTCTGGCCCGGTTAATACTGAGACGGCGACTGTGTTCGGGTTCAATTCCCGGTGCCGGTCACTCGTTTCGGTATGTAACCAATTAGCCACCCAAGGCCAACTCAGCCTTCCATCCCTCCGGGGTCTTTAAATGAGTACCACCTTCGGCTGGGAAGGCAAAGGCAGGTATGGTTCATTCTATTAGCGGATGAACGCGGGGTGTGAAGGTACAACTATGAGATCTCTTGAGAACGCGTGCCATACCTGAGCGCCTTAGAGGTGTGATCATGACAAGGCGCTATACAAATCCACGTTTGCCTTTACCTTACCATTCGTTACTGCTGTATTACGATACCTGTTGTGTGAGGTCAGCATCCTCAGCGCTTTCCATGAGAACTGACTTTGTTGAAGTGGTTTATATCACTGGGCTTATTTGAACTTGACCTTTGAGCTTAAGAGCCACATTAGGACACAGTGTAATTATTAGCATCATTTACTGTGCTTTCTGTCCTGGCCAGTGACTCATTTAGTTCAAAATTACAATACAGTACGAAGCAGTAGACTGGAATTCAAAAGCTGACCAAGAGCTTAGTCTGACATGAGATATTGTAGTCACCTTGGTCAGAGTTTTGCATTCACTGCTGCTTATTCTATCCAGGGCTGTGGAGTTGGAGTCTTGAGTCCCTGGAGTCCGGGTTTTGGCTCGGAGTTGGAGTCTCACATTTGAAGGAGACTTTGACTCCGGGCCCTATCTGTCTCATCTGGACTTTTGTGTAATTTTGTTGCAGCGTATTTGACTTACGTGTAATTTATTTTACAACTGAAACTCATGTTTGTATACTACTGTGCACATTTTATTAGAATAATTTAAAATTTCTCTCAAGTCATCCTTAAGTACACTATCATTATGTCACAGAATAAGTTCTAGGGTCGGAGTCCGAGTCTGATATTGGGCCCGGAGTCGGAATCGGAGTCAAAGTCCAGGATTTTTAGGGACAGAGTCGGAGTCGGAGTCTGGAATCATAAATTTTGTAACCCTGTGGTCGGTGTTGGAGTCCCGCAAAAAAACAAGGACTTCTCATCGCTGATTCTCATCAGAATTTTTAGACTCTACTACATACGAAGTGCTGTCAATGCAGTATCATGGTGTGAGAAGATCCAGATCAAACTATTCATTTATATGAGAAATGATATGTTTTGTTTCAAGGTGGTCACAGACTCACAACCTGCTGCTCGGCGGTATCTTCAAACAAAGCTTTCTCACACAGATCGTCAGCGAGTCAAGTATCTACTTCAGGTTTGGCTGATAATTAACAGTCAGTACGGGTCCCTGAATGGTCGTGTTGGGCCGAGGGGACTGAACAGTTAAGAGTTTTGTCATGTACACAGTACACTGGATGACTTTAACTTTTGCTTAACTGAGACATAAACGAAATTGCAAAGGTTTGCATTTCCGGTGCCGTTGCCATTGTAGTCGCAGCAGAGGGCCGATCTAATTGCCAAAAGCAGCGGGGAATTTTAATTGAGTTTTGTGAGTGACCACTATTATCGTTCATAGGCTTTTATTGCCTCTAAACAAAGCACATTAGTGTCGTCTCCGATTTCGGTCTAAAACTTCATTTTAATGTGAGTTTAAACCGAGTTCAAAACTGAACTTAATATGAACATTGGTTTAAAACTGGAATTTCAGGTCCAAATTATGCTTTGGTTTAAAACTATAGTTTAAAACCTAAGTCATAGCGAAAGTTACAGTCACCCACTGTTTTTGTTTGTTACAGGTAGTAAAGTTGTGTACCAGTATTTGGCAGTAGGCATTGGGAATAGTAGGAAGCCCTGTGACCTAGTTGGCTTACAGGACTACAAGTTTGTAAGGTAAGGTAAAGGTAAACATGAATTTGTATAGTGCCTTGTCGTGAATACACCTCTAAGGCACTCGGGTATGGCACACATTCCATCTCAAATTAGACAGATGTTTAGTGATGTAAAATTTTGCTTTTGACCGGTTTTATGTTGACCACAGGTTAAGATCGGCTACTGTAAAGGAATCTTGGGGAATGTTATATCGGATTTTTTATCGTTTAGCTGGCAGTATCTGAGCACTGAAGGACAGTAACTTTGGCTGTGTAATTGGATTTTTTTGTTAGTTCAAGTGAAGGTAAAAATTTTACCTTTTTAGTTGTTGATTAACGGTTTTTGTTATAATATATCTAACATGTTTGTTTGGAATTTATTAACCTTTTAATACATGCCGCTTCTTGTATTCTCAGCTGTGATAGGCTGCAAGTATTCAAGGATGGCTGTGATTGGTTACAGCTGTACATGTGTGACTGTGATTGGCTGTTTAATGAGCTTCACAAGTTCTGTGTGCCACACTGCCGCTTCTTGTATTCTCAGCTGTGATTGGCTGTTTGTAAACAGGGACAACTCTGATTGGCTGTTTAATGAGCTTCACAAGTTCTGTGTGCCACACTGCCGCTTCTTGTATTCTCAGCTGTGATTGGCTGTTTGTAAACAGGGACAACTCTGATTGGCTGTTTAATAAGCTTCACAAGTTCTGTGTGCCACACTGCCGCTTCTTGTATTCTCAGCTGTGATTGGCTGTTTATGAACAGGGACAACTCTGATTGGCTGTTTAATGAGCTTCACAAGTTTGGTGTGCCGCTTCTTGTATTCTCGGCTGTGATTGGCTGTTTGTGAACAGGGACAGCTCTGATTGGCTGTTTAATGAGCTTCACAAGTTCGGTGTGCCACTTCATGTATTCTCGGCTGTGATTGGTTGATTGTGAACAGGGACAGCTGTGATTGGCTGTTTAATGAGCTACACAAGTTCGGTGTGCCACTTCATGTATTCTCGGCTGTGATTGGTTGATTGTGAACAGGGACAGCTGTGATTGGCTGTTTAATGAGCTACACAAGTTCGGTGTGCCGCTTCATGTATTCTCGGCTGTGATTGGCTGTTTGCGAACAGGGACAGCTCTGATTGGCTGTTTAATGAGCTTCACAAGTTCGGTGTGCCACTTCATGTATTCTCTGCTGTGATTGGCTGTTTGTTAACAGGGACAGCTCTGATTGGCTGTTTAATGAGCTTCACAAGTTCGGCGTGCCACTTCTCATATTCTCTGCTGTGATTGGCTGTTTGTGAACAGGGACAGCTCTGATTGGCTGTTTAATGAGCTTCACAAGTTCGGCGTGCCACTTCTCATATTCTCTGCTGGTGTTGGCGATGTTGTCGTGGAGGTGGTGAAACAGCGTGCAGTGTTGCACAATAACGTCAAGGTTGTGTCCAACTTCATGGACTTTGACAAGCAGGTATCACGCACACAGTGACATTGAAGTTTTATTATATGTAACATGCATAACTGTAAGAATAGTAGAAAACAACATTAAGTTACCAATTTTTATGCCTCTGTTGGCAGTTAGCTGCCCAAGACATTTTGTAGTTGGTCATTCGGTGCCGAACTAACTAACTAACTGTGCCTGCATATCAAGTTTGAGATTAAAGGGTCAGAGGTCAAGGTCATATCGGGACCAGATATCATCAAATAGCTCAGCACTTTGAGAGGCAGTATGTTATAAACCGTTTGTGGAGATTTCACCAGATTTGCAGTTTAGGTGCAGCTGGGCACAAAGATGAAATGATTAGATTTTGGATCAAAGGTCAAGGTTGCAGCAAGGTCAAGCAAGCACTTTGGGAGACATTTTGTCACCTGTCTCTGGAATGCGTGGACTTATTTTAATGAAACTTTTCACAATTACTCGGGTCCAGATGACACGATGACATTTTGAAGTTCGTGGGTTTAAAAGTCAAGATCTTAGCAACTTTGCTGGTGAAGGCATACTGATCAACGGTCGGCCATCGAAGGCCGTCTAGTTTTCATTTTGCAAATGTGGAAATTATGAGATCAAAGATGAAGTGGAGCCTGAGAAATAGAAGCTCTTGATTGTCAGTTCTCTTCTCTAGCCATGTGCCATCACATAATACTGGTCTTGTTGTTTCATACATATCTGCCATATATGCATGTCTCTGGAATGAAGTTGCAATGTAAGTAAGTAAGTAAGTAAGTAAGTAAGTAAGTAAGAGTTGAATACATATGACATTTGCACGTGTGTACAACGAAATACAACGATGAAGATAATACAAGTGAAAACACACAAATTATACATAATTAAAAAGCGATCGAGCAATAAAGTTTCGTTTGTTGAATTCATATTTAACAGCAGGCAACTCAAACTGATGACCACGGGTTCTCAACCGCATGGTGCCAGGTGGCCTAGGTTTAACTGTGTACAGATGATTGAGACAATGGACGTGTTGTGTGGACATGTAGGGTCTGCTGAGAGGTTTTCACGGCACGTTGATTCACATGTTGTGTGGACATGTAGGGTCTGCTGAGAGGTTTTCACAGCACGTTGATTCATATGTTGCGTGGACATGTAGGGTCTGCTGAGAGGTTTTCACGGCACGTTGATTCATATGTTGCGTGGACATGTAGGGTCTGCTGAGAGGTTTTCACAGCACGTTGATTCATATGTTGCATGGACATGTAGGGTCTGCTGAGAGGTTTTCACAGCACGTTGATTCACATGTTGCGTGGACATGTAGGGTCTGCTGAGAGGTTTTCACGGCACGTTGATTCACATGTTGCCTGGACGTGTAGGGTTTGCTGAGAGGTTTTCACGGCACGTTGATTCACATGTTGTGTGGACGTGTAGGGTCTGCTGTGGGGTTTTAACGGCACGTTGATTCACATGTTGTGTGGACGTGTAGGGTCTGCTGTGGGGTTTTCACGGCACGTTGATTCACATGTTGCGTGGACGTGTGATTCACATATTGTGTGGACGTGTAGGGTCTGCTGAGGGGTTTTCACAGCACGTTGATTCACATGTTGTGTGGACATGTAGGGTCTGCTGAGGGGTTTTCACAGCACGTTGATTCACATGTGTGGACATGTAGGGTCTGCTGAGGGGTTTTCATGGCACGTTGATTCACGTCTTTAACAAGAACGAGAACGCGCTGCACAAGTCGGACTACTTTGAGAAGCTGATGCATCGTGACAACATCATTCTGATGGGCGACTCACTCGGTGACTTGCGCATGGCCCACGGCGCTGCCGAGTGTCATAACATCTTAACATTCGGCTTCTTGAATGATAAGGTTTATATCATTTCCATTTTGTGTGACTGCTTTTGTGAATGTCTGTGGCTGGTGATGGTGTAGTGAGTTCTTCTTGACGAGTGAAGTCCAGTGTGGCCCCCACCTGGAAAACATGGAGAAGTCAGGGAGTCTGCATGTGATTGGGTTTAAAGCTCTAGAAAATGGAAAATGTCATGGTAAATGTGTTCTAGGCTGCTGTGTATTACCGTGACACTAAATCAGTAATGTTTTGTTGAAATGTGTGAGATATACGCTGATAGAAGTAGAGCTTCAGTAGGGTTGTGAGTTCGGCATTTCCAGAAAGTTATTCTACCCCTTCCAGAAATTATCGGGGAAGTTTGTTGAAGAATTTTTTTCTCATTTTAATATACGTTTTAATCATAACGATATCTTTCCAAGTCCAGCGTTGCAAAGTGACGCTTTAAAATAAACACGTTTTTGACGAACAAATCTCCAGTTCTTTATGCTTTAACTTTATGTATTGTGTTCAGAAATAAAAAACTTGTTTTAGCACGGCTCTAAGGAATGTCAGCGAATTTCGATGAAAAATCGACATTATAACTTACAAGCTCACTTTCCTTATTCTCCGTGAAAAATGTTAAAATAGTGCAACTCTTGAGTCTAACCCAAATCCTGACCCTAATTTCCAGAGCAGACTGATCAGATAAATCGGAGTGGTATTGTCGAACGGTACATGTTTTTCAAAACATCTGGTTCAATGAAAGAACGCACCCAAACGAGCACCGAAATGGGCATCAGCTGTCAACGAAATGGGCACTGGCAGTTACCAGTCATCTGTCAGGTCGTGGCCTGCACAAGGCCACGACCTGATAGCTGATTGGTCATGGCGAGGGTGTTCCGAAAGTGGCCGTGCATAAATTAGGTAACTAGCTAATGTTGTGTTAATGTGTTACACAATGTGGCAGAAGTCGTGATGTGAAAGTAATTGCAGGTCGAAGAAAGGTTGTCATCATACATGGATGCATTCGACGTTGTGCTCGTCAGCGATCAGTCGATGACAGTGCCGAATGCCGTTCTACGACAGATTCTTTATGCTGCCGAAACTAGCGTCGTCACTAGCAACTGTGATGCCACGGCAACCCATCCATGTGATAGTAACCAACTGCAGCCACATTTAGACGCCTGAAGTAAACGGTCATCTGATAGAACATTTGTTAGGCCAATACCCTCGTTTTTTACCACATTTTGTGATCCGTGTGTGCTCCTACCGAGTAGAATGGCTCTGATTTGTATATTGTACAAGGCAACGTAACCATGTTTTGTTTTTGTTAGGTGTATTTATTTGAGTTTTTTTATCTCCCTGTAACGTTACCGTCCGTTCTTGTTGAGCCAAGTAGTTAACTGGAAAGATCGTTTTACCTTGTACTCTGGCATCGCCCGGTATCCAGTGAATACGTTGCTCATGGTGGATATTGACACAGTCACGATTGTAGGGTTAAACATATCGTTTGCAGTAGCCTGTACGTCCAGTGCACAGATCTCTGATGTCGTTTATATGCTTTGCATTGTAAGATACGACAAGTCATTTGAGGTACTAACCTTTTTACGAAGTGTTAGTACTGTGCGACAAGGGGAAAGGCTTCACACCAATTGTACACTTTTAAATTATTCCAGCCTGCTTTCAGTCCAGCCTACTGTTATTACTACAAAGGGCGTTCAAAAAGTTCGTAGCCTGACACAGTTAGCTACAAGATACGCACATCATATTTTGTCACTTTCACATAGACACCTGCAATTGAAATGCACTTTGTTTAGCGTTTCTCCAAAGCTCTGATTTCGTTGTAGAAGAATTGTTGTACTTGGTCTTTTAGCCAGACATTTGTCGTGCAGATAACGTCCTCGTCGTCAGAAACTTTGTGTCCTTTCATGAATTCTTTCAGTTTAGGAAACAAAATCATTTAGCCAGGACAACATGCCGTCACCCACCGAATTCACCATTCGTATTCGTATTGCATAGCAAATAGCTGGCTGGAAGACAAAGAACAACGATTCTTTATCAGAATCACAGAGTTGGAGAAACGCTTTACCAAGTGCATTTCAGTTGCAGGAGACTATGTTGAAAAGTGACAAAATATGATATGCATATCTCGTAGCTAACTGTGTCAGTCTACGAACATTGTGAACGCCCCTCGTATTAATAATATTTGGCTGCACATGCAAAATACAACGATTGTATTGTAGACATAATACGGCAAGGAGCATGTTGAATTCGTAGAATATTGTCTTTTTTGAGCAAAAAATGTCACCATTTTCTAGTACACTTTGGACAGTTATTATTATTATTAAAAAAGTAATGATTTAAGTGACACCATCACTAGGCAACAGCTGCGGAGGCACTTAACAAAAAAAGCACAGATAATGTTGGACGTCTCGTGCTAACAGTTTAACTGTCAATCAGCAGAGACAGCGCAGATCATTGTCTCGACTCAACACGTTGGGTCTGTGTTAGTACATGTAGTTTCTTGCAGAGTTAAAACAGAGCCAGCGATTATCAGATTACGTTGTCGTCATATTCAGGGCTGTCTACACATCGTCACTCAGAAGGTCAGTTAATACTGAAGTCTGAATTCTCCAGTTGTATTCATTTGTATGCAAAATACTTTCAGATCGTTTTGACCACGTTCTTCAATGTGAATGTTTTGGAGATAGAAATTAGTAAAACACTCGATATTGTGCAACTATAGGTGATGTAATATAATATAAATATTGATTTATAAGATGCAGTTATTGCATTTATTTTATGTCTTTGTTTTGTTCATTTTGTGTGTGGAGCAGAACAAGTAAACGGAGTGTTAAAGAGGTATTTAAAAGTTGAAATTACTCAATACTCATCGCATGAGTCATGTTTGTGGAGTGGCCCTTAGTACGTCAAAGGCAGCAGACACGTTGTACAGTATATGCAAAAAATCAGCAATAGTACAGTGCTAACATATGACCAGTATTAGCTTTCTTAGGGCAGGTTGCATGAACGCCATTTAAATTGTCATTTAACTTAGTACCACTTGTCTTTAAGTAGCTGTAACTGTATCTGAGGCACTTGTATTGCGCCCCCCCCCCCTACTAGAAGACCGAGGGCGCCTCACAAAGTCAATCCATATCCTGGTGCCTGTAGACAGAATGAAATAGAAATGTTCTCAGATCACGATGAAACGAGTCCGTCGATCGCAGCAGTTTCAGCTCCGTCGGTAGCCTGTTCCATGCTTGCAGTGCAACAACAGAAAAGGCTCTGTCGCCAATTCGTCGACATGTCCCTTAAATTTAAATCTCCCTTAAATTTATTTTGTTGTATGAAACTGTTAGTGGAGTTAAAGTGTGGTTATTCCGTGCAGCACTATTTTTGGCTGCATGGGCACCAGCAGTGATTTTTCTAGGGGTGGGCAAATTAGGGGTCTGGGGACAAGTTCCCCAGCAGAGTCCAGGGATGGAAACCCTGTAGGGGTCTGGAGACAAAGCACCCAGAAGCCGACGACAGGTTGTGAAAATAATGCAAAATAATTCATCTACTGAGCGTTTTGTTGGAACTACTAATGAACAAAAACACTTTACAACATTTCCAGAGGGGAGGGGGGGCAAGTGCCCCTCTTTCCCATGCCTGCGGACACCCATGGTTGGCTGCTGATGATGTGATGTTGACGTGAGTACTTTGCGTATAATCTGCATCGAAACAAAACGAGCTAATTTTAACTGTAGAGCATTAGTTTGATAAATATTATCGAAACTCCTTTGAACTATTTCGCATGCGAATAATTACAGTAATGACCGAACAGTCAAATGGCACTTAAATATATGTTGCATAAGTTGTCCAATTAACCCGCAAGTATCGCTGAACATTTTTTGCCGAGCAACAATTGCCGTTAAGTTTATTAAGAAGTGTATGTATGTACTGGTATTTTCAAACATGTTGGCATTGGAATGTTTAGTTTCGTGCTCCTGTGAAACCCGTTAACCAGAGACAAACAGTTTATCACGCCATTTTACTGGAGTGTTTTCATTGACACAGTTGTTGTCCGATTAACCTCACTGCCAACTTTGGACAGTTTACCTTATAACTATATTTTATTTTAATCGTTGGTTGCTGGCCGCAGTTCACGATATCAGTTCTAGTTACTGTAGCTGTAGAGCTGCGCCAACTGCGTATTTTATTACTCGATTACTTCCACAAGTACTTGATTATTCGGTACTGTCTTGAGTACAGTATTATGAGGCCGCATTAGGAGTTGCAATCTGTCCGTCTCCATGACTGCCCTTGACTCACGATGAGAGCTCAGAACTGATGATTAGGTGGCCCTGTCACCACTTCATGTGTAAAGACCCAATCTGAGGCCAGAAGGTCATAGACTGCAGTGCTACGACAATGTGCCACAACTTAACAAATGGCGGGTCATGTAACTTAAAACTTTGTGCTAGTTTGAAGCACCTGCCACATGCAACGAATGCTATGCAGAAGAAGATCAAGTTTGAGTCGAGATCACACGGTCAACATTGTTTTCATATGCATGCGCCATTAATAGGAAGAACAAAGTGCTGCGGAATGTTCAATATTGGTACAAAGATTGTCCGTAGCAACTGCCAACTTCCACATCAGTTAAAAGTCAAAAGAACGAGGTTGTGAGCTCTCAGAAATCACTGATCACGAAATGCACCATCGCAATTTGTCGTCAAACTTTGTATAATTTTTGTATCCACAGAGCACCAGATGCCACACAAGAACATTCACATTTTCACGAAGTCACTATCTCGAAGTCATCGTCATCATGTTCTTTATTAAAAGTCGACATAGACTTGTCAACAAGTGCACCACAGCAGTTAATGGGCAGTTTCACAAATTCTAGCGGACTCGCATATTATCCTATGCACCAAGTGCTGTAAGTTGTCGAGACAGACTTTTCTGTTTGAGCGTTCACAGAATGCTCAATTACAGCGTCATTGTTTCTTTGTCGTGTGTGCACTTTTAAGATCGCTTTTGCTCACTTGTGCAGAGTGTGATTTTATTACGTTTTATACTGTATTATACACTGTGTCTGAGAAAAAAACGTCTTGTCGAACTTTTTGCGATAAACTTCATCAACTGTTAACCAATTTTGAAAATTCTTTAACTGCTGGAAACAGCAGTAAATTATCTATAAGATAAATGTAATATTGCTTGCCATTTCTTAAAAACCTTGTTACACTACCGCAAGAAGTTTAACACCACGTTTTTTCTGATACACAGTGTATATCGCTATGCCTTCAGTGTTGTTGAAACGTGCAGTTGGGTGTCATGAATGGAAACTGGCTGTTAAAAGATTGTGCGTATGCTATCAATATCCCTCGCTTTATTCAATGAGACCAATTCGTTGTCCGTTTTCGTGTTGCACAGGTGGTGTGTATATTGAATGTTTTTTACCAACAATAAAGTGCTTTCACTTACTGCTCATTCTTTAGCTGAATATCTTTAAGTCATTCGTTCACACTTGAGGTTTTATTCCCAAGACTGAATAATCGAGTTACCTGTACAGTGCTATAATTTTTTTTACTTACAAAATTTTACTTAGTACACAAAAAAAGTCTTATATTGGTTGCTAATCTGTTTTGTCCAGCAGTTTTCGACAATTTTAACTTGGTGGGAGTTTGTTCCCTATGACAATGTTCTGTTATGTGAAGAATGTTGGTTTTTTTAAACAAAACAATGA
>Ga0049105_1000837_pt1 | contig 12114 bp, 6 predicted proteins | sample WorMetvaBAHAMAS1_FD_61260 | JGI IMG/M metagenome (GOLD analysis project Ga0049105, IMG submission 61260) | Worm MetaG Olavius vacuus BAHAMAS.1 | ecosystem: Host-associated > Annelida > Digestive system > Unclassified | place: Germany: Marburg | collected 2013-04-09 | reverse complement strand
GAGTACCAGCTTCGGCTGGGGTAAAGGCGGGAAAGTCACCTCTGCCGGGTGGCAGGTAACACTGTGTGATCTCATATGGCATGTGATTTCCCGTAGCGGTGTGGTAATTTCTATTACGAACTGCTATATCCGGCTTACTTACTTTTTTACTTACCATCAGTTGCCGCACCGGGTGACACCAACTTTAGTGACGCCACTGCTCGTCCGCAAATTATATAACGTTCCTAGGGTATGTAGAAGGTTGAGAAATAAGGGTAGAGGGCAGCCCCGATGATAGTGTTAGGCTACATAACGCGGTCTGTCAGTATGCAGAGTTGCAGACTGCTTAACAGTAACATCACAGCTTACTTGCTAGTTTGCTGAAAATCAAGGCTTAATTTCGCATTTCTGACCCACTGTCAAATTCAGGGGAGGATGGGCGACATGGCTGAGTCAATTTCACCAGTTAGGCTTGGGAGGACAAAACCTCTTAAATATTTTTTACATCAACTGGACCAGCCGAGAGGGAGTGGGGGTAGGGATAATGTTATATAATTTAGGGGGAGAGTTTCTACCAGTGTTATGTAGCGTTACACGAGGTGGGGAGGGTGATAAAAATGCCGTTTTTTGCGTTATAATTTATGGACGACCCCTATGCTACATAAACTTGTTCTCGTGAACAAATAACACTCTATGATGATCGTTTCATAAATATCATCATTAAAAATGTCAACAATATTTTTATGTTAAACTGCCTAGAGTTTTAATAATTGATCTAAACGTATTATTTAGCAGGTTCGAGAAAAAGTTTGCTGAGTCTAGCAGTAGTTTATTGTGTAAAGTTTCAGCTTTGTTCGATAGTGTGCATTTTTCTGCTAGTTAAGCTTTTTCCTTTGTCTGTCTTTTTCTGTTATACCATTTATCGTAAATAAAAATACAAAACGCTATCCTTTCGTTAGGCCTAATCGGTTCGAGCTACGAGGGTCATTCAATTACTCACCGGTCGAAAGTCGAAACCTCTCTAGTAATAGTGACCAAATCATCTCACAGGGTCTTGAGACATCAGTCCAATGGTAGACGTATCTGATGTATTGCTGAGACGATCCAGGTTCCGTTTAAAACAGTTGAGTTGAGTCATGGGCGGAGTTTATCAGGGGCTAGGGGGGGGCTGCCCCCCATGAAGCCACGTACTTTCAGGCATTCCTCGATGGAGGGTATTGCGATAATAACATATTCAATGGTTGATGAGCATTTAACGATAAAAGTGATGTGTTGTTGACTTTGTTAACGAGTAAAAAAGTCGAGTATCTGTTAAGTTTCTCCTGCTTACCAGTTACCAGTTAAAAGCTATGTTAGTTAACCATCACAACTTTGACAAACAATCATCTGGAGCAATGATTTAGGATCCTTTAATTGAGAAAATGTGATTAGCTTGCCCCTGGACCCCAGTGAGGGCTCCGCCCTCAGACTCCCGGAGGCTCGCGCTAGACGCGCTCGCCATGCGCGCCAGCTAGCCCCCCATGCACTAAATTCAAACTCCCCCCATGTGACTGTCGAGTTGAGCAATGTTTAATGTCCCACCAAACACATTATACAGTTGAGCGATGAAGCCATAGCAGTTCGCTCTTCCACAGTCCATCTGTTCCGTGCATTCATTCGATGCTGAATGTTCAAGTTTCAAGAGTGTAGCCTAAGCAGGAAGTAACGATACATGTATGGTACAATACTGAAGTATTATGAAATTAATCCACGACATTATAACCACTGTTATATAACACTGTAGCCTACTAATTTTTTGCGTGGTTTGTAATATGTGACGTCACCAGCCTCGAAGGGTAAAGGGACGTGACCCAGCCATATTTTGTAGTGAGATCAGATGTGCTATATTCCTCCGCATAATTTTATCCTAATTTATCGTATGTTTAGCGTATTTTTGTCATTCAGTTCTACACTACAGTACCCGGTAGTTATAGATCTGGCGCGTTATTGGTAAGGCTACGCTTAAAAGGCACAAAGTTCAGCTTACGATGCACGCGACGAAACTCGCAGCGCTTCAGACACTGTCTCTTGAGCGGCTTCAGGCAAGCCAACACTCTGCAACAGCCGGCGAGAGAATTGAAAGCGACGAAGCTTGTAAGTAATGCCACCGGGCTCGGCGTCCCGGGGACAAATAAGAACACCAACACTGGAAATCAAGTTAACGTTAGTTTCTTTATTACCGTTAATGACGCTGCTAATTGGCCGCACAGCACCGATCGCACGCTTCCTCTCTTCCGCGTGCCCGGCCACCAAAGACCTCGCTACGAGGTCGCATTCTGCCACGTGAGCGCGGTCGCGGCGCGTGGCCAGTGTCAGCGTGTCGCTCGTGAACGCTGGGGCCACCCCACTAGGGCGAGTACGAGTAGGCCGAGTCGGTTACAGAGGCTGGCAGAGATTAATGGGCGTCGCTCGTCGCCGTCGTCCGTCGGTCGCTAGTCAGGATTGGCGGGAGAATTGGGATGTGAGTGTATGCGCCAAAATTGGGTAATTGGGGCTTAACCCCCTTGCAGTAATATGTCCTCATTCCAGTGCTCAAAACCACACCAAAGTTGTATAGGCCTAATACTAAGTCTCAAAATTACGCAAAGTCTCGAGACCAACGTAGCTGTTGGGTACAGTTTGGACACATATGACTTTTTCTCCTAAAAATGTAACATTGAAATTTGTGCATTTTTGCACAGTGGCAGGCTAAATATAGCCCATCATGTTGTATACTATCATAGTAGGTCTATAGGCCTACGTGCAGGAAATCCTCTGCAAATGGGTGCATGATTATTCCGCTAAGGGTCAGTATACAAATTTCTTAACAGTTTTGCGTAACTTTCAGGAGTGTCACTGGAAAAAGTGGGGATTAGAACCCTTCCAAACCACCCTATTTTCCTCGACACTGGTTAGCCTTTGCCTCTGGACTGCGCAGATTTACCATCTCGCGCAGGCTTTGAGATCAGACCACTAAAATAAGCCCACTTCGGAGAGTCAAAACTCCGAACAGATACTCCGATAAACGCTCAGTCAGCGACTTACAGCTATATGACGCGTTGGTTGTAGGTGATGAGAGGCCAATTGAGAGGCAAGTGATGAACAAGGTATACGCACCTCCCAACGTAGGCGGCGGCGGCAACTACGGCGGCGGCTACGGCGGCTACAACGTGCCTGGACCGTCAAACAGAATGCAACCGACCGCCAATGAGTACGTGTACGGCAGAAACACGTCGTACGACCCCGGCTACAAGTACAACCAAGCCATGCAGAAGTACAACGAGGCCGTTGCTCGTAAGTATAGGCCTACTGCACAGCCGCGCATTTTTACGTTTGGTAGCCTACTCCGATAGGCCTACTCGTAGGTCGATATTTCAGCCGTTTATCCCGTCGTAGGACTAGGAGATTGTTTGGCATAGCACTGGCGTTGGTTTATAAGATTAGGAAAACAGACATGGCTTAATGTAAAGTTTGACAATACGAATACTGTGATTCCAGATCATATGTCTTCATTCCAGTGCTTAAAACAACACCGAAGTTGTAATACCAAGTCCAAAACTTAACGACAACTCTCGAGACCAACGTCAGCTGTAAATACTGAAACAAGCCTCTAACAACAACAACAACAACAATAACAACAACAACACTTCTATCCTGCCATAAAGTTGTAACTTCAGGCGGCGGTTAAACGTGACAGAGTAACAGTACAAAGCCAATACTGAAAAATTCATAATCAAAGCCGTCGGCTTTAAGACTCAAGATTGGCAAGCGGTAGTTTTTAAAGTCAATTGCAGACTAAATTCTTTTGGAGGCAGAATCTCTCATTTGTAATAAAAAAACAGTCGCGGACACGTTGTCGCTGTCGATATGTTCCAGCAAATCTTTGACCACAACTTTTACGCTGCAGCGTTCACGGGGAAAATTTTTAATTTTCTTGATCTCGGATCTTGTGAAGTCAGAAACCTCACTGTTGTTCATTTTAACACCGTGCTATATTGTATGATGTGTTGATTTTGCGTCAGAGTACCAGGCTAATCAAGCCGAGGAAGCTTACGCCGCATCTCTGGACAAGTATAATCAGACTGTGAACAGGCAATACGGCTACGGCGGATACCCCAACGAGTCATACAACAACTACGGCAGACAAGGAGGCTACTACTAGCGTTTGCTGTACAGTCACGGACAAATGGAATGACACAGGCACAAAATCAGCGACGAACATGCGTCCAATGTGCGCGTTACATGTACAATGTAGTTCTGTATGCTATAGTTATCACTCACCTGTAGTGTAATGACAACACGTGCTATTTCACTGAACATCTGATATCAATTAATGAGTTATCACGCTTTAAGCTGTATAACGATGATATCATAACCGTCGTATTTTGCAGGTTATCACTGTTGCACTGCATGCACCGCTGGGAAAATGTTTTGACATTGCAAACGTCCGTGTTGTGGCAAAATCGAACGTCCAACTACGAACGTCCAACTGTGTTCATTGCTGAACAACTTACAATTACAGTTACCAACTTAGGCGTATGCTACAGAAAACAGCACTCTAAAACGCAGTGTCCAAAATTTAAACAACAATCTGCGACAACTTCAAAACGGTACGCGATAGGATGTCAGTTACTATTAATCACTAATAGAAGTCGCATACGGTCTTTCGATTGGTACCGACATCGGTGACCTTGAATGACCCTGAACAGCGTAATAGCCCTTATTTGCTTTATTTCACCGAATTCGATAGCTTTACAGACCTTAAACGGATTAAACGTGCGATGCCCAGCTGAATTAGGCCCTTTGTAGGCCCTTATAATCGTGGGCCCTATAGACTGCAGCCTCGTTAGCCTCCCTGGGTGTCACCAATAATTGCCATATGTGTTTGATATTGCTAGCATGTAAAATTAATGTTTCAACCTCTCGTACGTGACAACAGTTTTTTTTGTTAAGAGTAAGGGTTTCTGTATTGATTTGATCACCAGGTAACGGTCGCTTGTAACCGCCGCTTTGGACCACCCAAAAATTTTGGCATGGTGCATCCCCTGTGCAAAATTGCATAGTTGGTTGCAACACAAGATTTTGCTCTTGTACAACGAACGCAGTGCCTAAGCAGCAGCTGTAGCTGACGTCTAAAGCAAAAAAACGCCACAGACTTTAGTAACTTCGATAGCTACAGTTGCTTGCATGTGTTAGTATACTGAAGTTATGTTTTCTGCTAAGCTGACTATCGCAGAGGCATGGGAGCACAACTTTGTGACCTTGTGGCGCCAAGACACGGGCAAAAAGTTATAACATTCAGCATTTCCCGTCTACAACCACGAGCTAATTTTCGTACCACGAGGCAGTGCTTCAACCAGATGCAATTTACGCACGGCTCTTAATGTTTGGAGGAAGAAATCCCAGACCCTACGAAGGGATGTACCCTTGAAAACTGCTAGGGATTACCATTCCCAGCCGCCTCCCCTTCCCCCTGCTATGTTGGCTCATGCCACGTACATTTCCCATGCCTCTAAACGGTCTTGTATTTTATTCACGTGAAATGTACACTGAACACTAACATGTAATGCGAGACAGCTGCAATCACAACATACATGTACAGTGCATGTATTTTTACATCTCACAATCAGACAGTTCATTGCACTTGCCGTCTATTTTATTGTGGTCAACTGGATCCTGCTTTGGACTGTTCTAAGCTTCACGAGACCAATGCTTCTTGAAATTAAGCTTACACCGAATCACTTCATGCCACTTTTATTCGTAACATCCTAACAAAACATTCAAAGTCATAAAACGAAGTGATGATGTTGATGACGATGATTGTCCCTATGACGATGTGTGCCGACTGCTGAAATTGATTACTATACTTACTGTTCTGTTATCCTTTTACGTTTGCCTAATATATTAAATTTTTGCACAGTAGTTACTTGTATAATAACAGTTCTCTCCAAGTTTTTACCTATCGGGAGGACAGCTAGGCTGTCTAGCGCTGACGCCGTAGTCAGTTTTCGCCCAATGCGCAGCTCTCCAAGTCCAAGAGTACCACAGTTTATTAGTAGTATTTGATGCACAAATATTTCCTAAATTGTACCGAATGGTGACGACTGTGGTAACTAAAATTTTATAGGCCTTATAATTACTACTTGTATGTCAGGATAAAGTCCTGTGTATTTATAACTGCATTGATTAACTACAATATTACACTTGAAAACAGCCACAATGTTAAAAGCACTTCGGTGATTTCACAGTAAATAACGTGCATGTTCTTTACTTCTAATAATGTTGTATACATGATGCAGATATACAGGGTAGCCCCCAAAAATTGGGACCATTTTTGTACGCATTAACTTTACCAAATATTAACAATTTTCCAAATTATATTCACTGTCAGAATCAGGATAAAATTGGTAATAATACTATCACTAAAGATCCCACCACACCTCAAGTGTGTCGCTACACTACCTTGTGAAATGTCAAGTGTCTTGAAAACAACAAGTGAAAACAAGACTTCTCGTAACAACACATTTTAAGAAATTAACAACAGGAAACGTGTTTATTGTCTCAGTTATTGTCTAAAGTAACTGTCACATCCTGCAGCTTTTACATCAAATGTTCAATGTGTCCGCCTTGCTGCTGGACGACGCACACAAGCTGACGACGCCACTGACCAATGACGCGATCAATAAAATGCTGCGACATACACTTGACATTTCACAAGGTAGTGTAGCGACACACTTGAAGTGCGGTGGGATCTTTAGTGATAGTATTATTACAAATTTTTTCCTGATTCTGAGAGTGAAATAATTTTGAAAATCGATTAATGTTTGGTAAAGTTAAGGCGTACAAAAAATGGTGCCATTTTTGGGCCACCCTGTATACAAGACAGATACCAAGAACCTGTAACTGCTCACACACATCATATAACAGGGGACAACAACGCTCTCTACATACTCAACAATTTTGCAATATTTATTTGTATATTAACGAGTCACTTGTGCCATTATTAAAACTAGACGGTTTTCGACAGTGAGCCGTCGTTTGGTATGCCTCCTCCAGAAAAGTGCATTCTCATACAATGCTGTCTGTGACCTTGACCTTTGAACCTTTGAACCCATGACCTTGAAAATGTCATCGTGTCACGTAAAACTGGTATTGAATAACTGTAATAAGTCTCATTAAAGTACGTCCATGCATTCTGGAGACAGGCGAGAAAATGCCCCCCAAAAGGGCTTATATGACCATATGATCCCACTGTAACCTTGACCTTTGACCGCAAAATCTAATCAGGGGCGAGTCTAAAGCGAAGCTAGGCAAAAATATCTAGCGTAGAATATCTAGGCTAGCATACTTGTCGCTCTGTATGCTAGCATAAATTAGCCACGCCCACTTGTCCTATAACATAAAAGTTACAAAACATACAACTACAAAAAACACTGATATTATTTAATTATTACAAACCTTAATGGCAATCAATTTAAACATTACTTCACCGTTCACGAAAATTAACTTGGTGGTTACAAACAACTGACCGTCATGACAGCAAAGCAATTAAATGAATATTCATAAGCCAAAACAGCTAGACTACGGTCTAAAGCGTTTGGCTAGGCTAGGCAAAAATTCCTAGGCTAGACATCGTGCGTTTTAGACTCGCCCCAGTTCATTTCTTGCCCAACTGCACCAAAGCTGTAAATTTGATAAAATTCCCACAAGTAGTTTATAAGTTGTAGTATTAACAAACTTTTAGTATATGATCATGGACAAACGCACATATGGATGGACAGCTCGAATGCAGAATGCCTTCAGCACCGTTCTAATGGTGGCCAAGGCATAAAATGATAATATGTGATAAAAAATAGCGTGTATCGAATTTATTTTGCGAGTTGTATGAACATCATATTTAACGAGCTGCGCCAGTTTTATTGCTAATTTATTTTAACTGGAACTATTTTGTAATGCGCGGCAATACAACTAGACGGGCGTTAGTTGACCTACTGTCGAAACGTAAACACATGAAAATATCGTTAGCTGTGGGGGCTTAGACAATAGCACAATTTATTTGTACAAGTATTATGTTCAGCATATACTACATTGCTTCAGAAAGTAACCAGGTATGCCTGTGATTACCGTACATATTAAATACCACAAAGTCTCGATGTAGTCTCAATCAAAATACAATGAATGGATTCCCATTCTGCTGCGGGCGGCGTGGCAGTGGGCTTCATGACGTGATGACGTCTGCTCGGATGTGTACCGGTACTACTTTTGTACTAATTGTACTAATACGCAGTGTTTAAGACTGATGAACCAATCACAGGAAATATTACTGGGTCATTCTGTATTTTTCTACTAGCGAATCCAGCATGACCCAGTTACCGTCGTATTGCACGATCCATTAGCAATAAAAAGCACATTTTTACCAGTTCAAAGGACCAGAAGGGATACATCCATTCACAATGAATCCTGGCATTTATACAGCACCTACAGACAGATCTCATTTCTATGCAGTGAACTTGCAAGCTAACAACCAGGCACAAATTATTCAATAACAGACATAACTAGGATTTCCTCGTCATCCGCAATATGTGAATGTCTTCAGACTGAAACACAGGATCTTGGCGTTCAGGCAGCACTGGTTCAATAGCAAACACGGTAGCAAACAACTGCAACGAAACATGTAAAAATGATGAACTTACTAAACCAAACAATCACAGCATTTCCATATTAACTACGACAGGCCATAGCAACATATAGCTATTCTACGTAGTCAGTAGATATTTTGTGCATGTTTTGTATCTGGCGATAGACTGTATGCATAATCAAGGCATTAGTTAACTGTATGTTATATCATTTATGCAAACAGTATTAGGAGTAAAAGAGACGAACGTTTCCTCTTTGACAATGTCTAATAAATTACTAAGGTAAAGGAACCATACTTTTGTGCAAGTGTAGGTTCATGGCAAATCTCCCTCCCCCTTATTGGCCTTGAGCCAGCAGGTGGGTAAAGGTAAAGGTAAATGTGAATTTGTATAGCGCCTCGTCGTGATCACACCTCTAAGGCGCTCAGGTATGGCACGCATTCTCAAGGGATCTCACAGTTTTACCTGCACACCCCGCGTTCATCCGCTAACAGAATGAACCATACCTGCCTTTTCTTTACCACTGTGTCTGTAACGCCTGGCCAGTGCACTGCCAGACCTATGGTCACCTTCCCAGCCTCAGAGCGTCACCGCTGTTTGACCAATATCAAGTTATACTGCTTGGTGACAGAAGCACACAGTTAAGTAGCTTGCCTAACGCCACTGCACAATAGCAGGTCGAACCCGCAACTTACAAATCGCAAGTACGATGCCCTACCAAGGGCACCACCACTCCACCCATAAAATAAGACACTACGGCGAGATGAAATAATACAACAGTTCCTATATATGTCAGCAAAAATTAACATCATAGCGAATGCAGCTGTTTAATGTTGACATTTCATATGCTGCTAAACAAATTAAATGCTGCCAAAATTGTAACAGATAAACAAGCACGTATTTATAACAAGTTAATCATAAAATACTAGAAACCTTACCTGCAAAAAGCGTCGAAGAATATCGGGCTTATTTCCAATATGTCGCTCCTCATAGCAGCATAAAACAACAGTGTGCAAGTCTGTCAGTTCACAGACAGTGTGGAAAAGTGGCTCAATAGACTGCATGCAAACACATTGCAGATTGCAGTTCTATAACTTTCTATGTAAACTGCACAAAACTTGAAAACAGAAAAATATCAAAAGAATTAATGCCAACATCTCTGTATAAAAAAATTCAGCAACTTCGCACTAAACAAATTTAACTCGAAATTATTCAAACAGTTCTGTTTTTGAAATCTGCAGTTCATCTTGTAGCCTTCTTTATCACACTACTTACATTCAGTGCTATCAAAATAAACACAATATAAACTAAACACGCAGCTCATGTGAAGTGACACTCAGTTGGCAGGATGGCTAGATAAGCTGTATACCCAATACACTAGGTCAGACTGGCCTGGTTTTTGGTTTGTGTGCAGTGAGTTAGTGAGCAGTTTCTTAACGGCATATCAGCACATATTAGGCTATTCAGTGCCATTCATTCATTCAGTGCTATTCACGGTATGGTAGATTTACATAAAAGTTGGATATAATCAAGGCTATTTGGCTACGGTAAAAATGAATGAGATTAGATTAAGATTACTTAAGATTAAAGGAGAGAAAAATAATCATAAAAAAATGAATATGAAAGATAAAAGTGTGAGGTTATAATTAATCAAGGGTATTTTAGCTACAGTAAATTAGAAGTACTAAGGTTAAAGATGGCAAAGTATGATATAACAAATGATTGTAAAATCCAATATCTTTGATAAAATCAACGATTACATGCGCATTGACATGGTAAAACAAGTCTTTAAGTGATGAAACAGTAAAATATCTTGCTCTCTTTACAGTAAATTGTGGACAGTCCAGCATAAAATGTTAAGCAGTAAGTGCAATTTGACATAGAGCAAATTGGTGGTGGTTCACCAGAAAGATGCGAGTGAGTAAGGTTTGCGTGCAGAGTTCATCAGTAAGTGTACGTATGCATGATTACAAGTCTCTACATGCAGCAGTTATGATTTGGACCAACTATACTGTTTGCTCAGCCAGCTAAGCTAAAAAAATTATTTAAAACAAGTTAAACAACTAAACACAAACAGCCTCATAATAGATGCAATCGGCAAGCAAGACGTAATCAGGAAAAGAGAACTGTCCATTGGTAGGAGTGCCCCAGCGAAGTGCTTCAGCGCGAATACTGCCTTTCAGCAGGTGACTGTTCGCATCAATGTTCAGCTGCATCAGTGGAACAAATTCTTCCAGATCCGTAATCACACATTTTGCACTACATCATATAAAACAAAAAAAACAAAAAGTAAAGACACGTAATAACCGATGTAACTGGCAACTGCAGAGAGACGTCAGCAATAATAACTGAGCAGGACGCAGTGAAGAAATAACTAACAATCTGTTCACAGTCCAAACTAAGTGCATTTTACATTACATTACATTATAAAACTATTTATAGTGGCCAAAGTAAAAAAACTGCAAGGTCCACTATAAATAATTATAAAGCCTGCAGATGTTAATAAACGATTCTGTTGTTATAAAGTTATGTTATTATGTCGTTACTTAATTCAGCAACTGCAAAACAAAAAAAAATCAGTCAGCAATAATAGTTACATTTGAAATAATCAAACAGATTTACATTCTGAAATATTCAGTTCAGGGATAATGTGTCTAATAGTCTCTGAAAGAAACACAATCTAATAGAATCATAAAGGAGTGAATAATACAACTGAAAAACCGAAGTGGTTCAAATGTCTAGTCCTATATCTTATTTTATCTTACAAACTAATGCTATATCGTCAGCAGTTGCAGAGGTAACCAATTCAGTATAATGTACACAATCACAGGTTGGGTGATAGCCCCAACCTGTTATATAAGCGATAGCACTGAGCACAGGAAAGAGGCAGATTCTGACCCATAAAGGAAAAAAAACCCCTGAACCAATTTTGATGAAACTTGACATAGTTGACTATGCCCACGACCCCACCACACATGACAACTTTGGTGGGCTAACACAACGTGGGTGGTATGGGCAAATATGTCACATGTCACATATCTTTGAATTTCTTTTCTTAACTGTATGCATAGATAAATGTATGCATCAGCAGGTATCAGCTTAGCAGGTAAGTATCAGCATAAAATGAACCTAACTGACACACTCTTCAATCTTCATTCAGCCGATACAATCAACTACACAATTCCACAGCTGCATGCAAAGCCTGGTGAGTTTAGCAACATGACAAAAATTAATGATTTGATTAATTAATCATTAATGTTGATTAAAACCTACAAATCAGTAAATAAAACTGTTTGTTGTTAATCATTTGACAGCTCTTGAAATGAGATACAATCAGTGAGTGTTTTTCTTAAATAAACTAAAATGTTGATGGTCTCTGAAGAAAGAGATGATCGCTGTCAACTGTCCAGCTAAGCTGAAGAGTCATTCACTTTATAACGTTTTGAGCTTAATCAAAATTTAACAATAAAATTTAATTTAA
>Ga0049105_1000836_pt1 | contig 12116 bp, 11 predicted proteins | sample WorMetvaBAHAMAS1_FD_61260 | JGI IMG/M metagenome (GOLD analysis project Ga0049105, IMG submission 61260) | Worm MetaG Olavius vacuus BAHAMAS.1 | ecosystem: Host-associated > Annelida > Digestive system > Unclassified | place: Germany: Marburg | collected 2013-04-09 | reverse complement strand
GCCAAATTTTGTGTCAATCGGTTAAGGGGTTTCTCGGCGGCAGCACCCCGAAAAGTGCCATTTCCTATACTTTTTTGAACGACCCTTACAACAGTTCTGCACTACCGTGCAGACTGTGAAAACCTAGCAAGTGCCAAAATAGTGAAAACTGAGTTTAGTGCAAATTTGGACTCCCATGTACTAGGTTTTCCCCCATTTTATAACATTTAAGGAATGCAGGAAAGTGCCTTGAAGTGAAAGAAAATGACACAGAAGAACTTAGAAATTTTATGTTTCTTAATGTCATATCTAGTTCTTTTTAGTGATTTTCCCAAAATTATTCTGAGAGGAGTTGCTAGGTTTTTCCAATTTAGGCCAACACCCTTTGCACGTACTCAGGGAAAAATTGCTAGTCCGATTTGGCTCGGTTGTCCATGCAGTAATATTGTATTATCGCTGCAAGCACTAGCTGACGGTGCCAGCTGATACATAACGCCGCATTATTTGTGTGAAAATTGTATCAGGTTGCTCAATAATCACCATGAAAACAATTTTATTTTCGTACTGTGAACGCCTATGTCATATTATCACTGGAACTGACCATTAGTATGACAAGTTACTCAATTTCAAATCATTCAATGACTAGACGAATTTAAAAAACACACACAATATTGCCTTTCAGTCGAAGGCAAACCACCCGCGACCAGGATACAAAGACACGCATTTTGGCTGCCGTGACTTTGACCCTGGCCCAGGGCCGGCGTTAGACAACTGGCGGCCCTGTTGATTGTGTTCAAGAGCGAATCCAGTAGCAGGGATCCTTGGGTTTGTCCCCCGGAAAATTTTTGAAATTCTAGTATGTTGTAGGTGATTTTTAGAGAATTTTAGCACGCCAAGCCTGTTGTGTAAACTTGTGTGTTTTACGGGGGGGGTCTGGACTCTGGAGGGCGCTGTACCACCAAATAAAGGATGCCAAAATTGGCGGCCCCCTAAAATCGGCGGCCCTGTTCGGCCGAACACCCGAACATGCCTAACGCCGGCCCTGTCCTGGAACAATGAGCTTAGCTTACGAATATGAACTGAAATTTATGAAGATGTACCTGCCTGCATACCGAAAATAAACTTTTCATGTCAACGCTTTCGAAAAAAAATATAAAAAATTAGAGCATTGCAGACATATAGACAGACAGACAGACACACATACACACAAAGACCGATGAGACTGAAATCATTATCACGCCGCATATGCGGGTGGCACAGTAAAAGTAACAAAAAATAAAATATTATCACGGTAACGTGATGAAACAGAACGCGTTTGTCGAAAGACTGCTATACTGCCACGCACATAAATTCATACACTACGGCGGCGGCGGCTGTCAATTGCCCGTTCTACTGCAAAATAACACTCATCAATCAAGTGAAAGGTCGACAGATGTTTGCGTTTCACGCCGAACGATCGCGACAGAGTTCGATACTTATAATACACATTGTTTCTTCGTTCCTGGTTGAAGCGGATCCGTTGCAGGCCTGTAATATCATCGACCGGGCCGAGCAGGGGGTTAAAACTGAAACGAGGCCCGAAAAGCCAAAACAGCACGAGTAGTTGTAGGCTATCTAGGGGAACTGTCAGATGCACCCAAGAGTCCGGAGCAGGAAGCGGACGACAGTGTTCAAACTGCAGAGAAGACGAAGTCGGCATTTTCTGAGTTCAAGGGTGGATTCAGTGTCCGAGAATTAGGCTATTCTTTGGTGCCGAAGACCTCTGCCCTTCCCATGAAATCGGCAGAGACGACCGTGCTACTTCGTCTGTGGTTTCGTCGTCGTCGTAGGTCGTCCTAGTTCACGCCACTGCCGCTGGACTTGAACTGCGTGTATATATGTACAGGGTGGGCCAAAAAGCTGGACCATTTTCAAAGGTGTATAATTCCTGTATATGATGATGTAGGAAGGCGTTCGATGTACTTAAATGTTCAGCTGTTTATCGCGAGTAAGAATATCGCCGTATTTAAATATTCTTTGCATAAGTTCAGAAAAAAACATACTACATTAATAATTACCAATTTACTTAAGCATGACGTTCAATTATTGTACATAATTCTCTTAAAATTAACTGTCAACGCGAATTATGAACACCAGTAAATTAACAGGAATTCAGCATGTCTAATCTGTACCCTGAACGCCATCGCCGCTATGTTTGCAGTCGGTCTGGCTAGCATTCCTTTTATCGCGTCCTCACTTATCGGACCCAGCATCGTTACAGAACGCGCTCAAGATGGTCAATGCCTCGGAAGTCTTGACGATACAATTTTCTTTGTTGCAAAGCTCTCCGGAGTACGCCATAACCAGACTGAAGTGTGAATTACTCGCTGACAAGTTTCATTGCTTCTATGAATTCCGAGAAAACTAACACGCGAACGTTAAATTGTCATTTTAGAATAGTAAAGTTTACTGCACTTGTGCAAAGAATATTGACTGTGACAAAATTCACGTCAAAAAGCCTTACTCTATTTAAAGTACTGAATAGTTTGACATGTGGATCACCTTTCTGCGTCATCATATACACACAGTCATAAACCTTTAAAATGATCCAGTTTTTTATGGAGCACCCGGTAAAACAGCAATCTGGATACGGTATGCACTGCGTGTCGCTGTAACAGCTGAACGATGTTTGAGGCGGTTTGCGTCGCCTGCACTTGGAGCTGACGATTTGGTCATGAGCGTTGACTCATGACCCATGTGACCTCTGAATAACTAAACCCTGACCCACATGACCTATGACCCATGTGACCTATTAGCTAGTTGCCTAATTTATGCATGGGAAATTCCGGCACACCCCTACAATGCGTAATTGTCGATCGTTTGGGTGCGTTCTTCTATCGAACCAGATTTATTTGAAAACAATGTAACGTTCGACAATGCCACTCCAATTTATGTGATCAATCTGCCCTGGAAATTAGGGTTAGGATTAGGGTTAGACTTGAAGTTGCACTATTTTCACGGAGAATAAAGAAAACGAGCACCTTATCTTCCGCGAATTTCACGGCAGGTAACATCGTGCTAAAAGAACGAACCCAAAAAAATTCGATCAACGACAAAATGAAATTATATATTCTACGGGTGCCTATAAATAAATTAGGCAACTAGCTAATGTGACTCGTCCACTAAACAACTGACCCGTGATCCACGTGACCTATGACCCACGTGACCAATGTGACCCGTTCACGAAAAAACTGACCCGTGACCCACGTGATCACGTGACATATGACCCATGTGACCCATGTGACTCATCCACTAAACAACTGACCACGTGACCCACGTTACCTATGACCCATGTGACCCATGTGACCCCTCCACTGAACAAATGACACGTGACCCACGTGATCCACGTGACCCGTTCACGAAACAACTGACCATGTGACCCATGTGACCTATGGCCCACCTTACCCATGTGACCCATGTGACTCATCCACTAAACAACTGACCATGTGACCCATGTGACCTATTGCCCACCTCACCCACGTGACCTATGACCCATGTGACCCACGTAACCCCTCCACTGAACAAACGACACGTGACCCGTGTGATCCACGTGACCCGTTCACGGAACAACTGACCCGTGACCCACGTGACCTATGGCCCACGTGACCCATGTGACCCATGTGACCTATGGCCCACGTGACCTATGACCCATGTGACCTATGACCCATGTAACCCATGTGACCCATGTGACCCCTCCACTGAACAAATGACACGTGACCCACGTGATCCACGTGACCCGCTGAACAATTACTGATCCACGACCCATTGCACTGAACTTTAGAGTTTCGTATGTAATATACAATGCGTGACCGATGCACGTTTGGTGATCCACTTGACCAATGACCTACTGACCCATCACTGACCTAATGACCCATCACTGACCCACTGACCCATCACTGACCTACTGACCCATCACTGACCCACTGACCCATCACTGACCCACTGACCCATCACTGACCCACTGACCCATCACTGACCCGCTAACCCATCACTGACCCACTGACCCATCACTGACCCACTGACCCATCACTGACCCGCTAACCCATCACTGACCCACTGACCCATCACTGCCAGCTCTGCCTGTGATACACCTTCTCGTCTTCGCCCAGAGACTGTTGCTCCAGTCGTCGTTGTCTCATCACGTGTTCACTGTAACCAGACAGTTACTCGCCGCCGATCCGTCGTGTATTGTGCTCGAAGGCGATGACGAAGCAGATTTCTGTGATGACGTCATCGATACATGAGCATCGTTGCGGTGTTGATGAGCTGATGACGTAGACGGAACTGCAGCGACAACCAACCAGCATCTCTGCACGTTAGCGTCTTGATACAAATTAATATAGTTAACAACAATTAGCTGCTTAATGCGATTATAAGTAGGCTACGTAACAGCATATAAATATCAGTAGATATAAAAATACTCAAATTAGGCAACATTTAAAGTTGCTGGACCGCGTGTCCGGAACAACAAACGGTACCTCTTCACTTACGTGACACTGAACTTACCCTTCTGGAGTTCCGCCGGTCGCTAAAAACGCACCTGGCTTGCTGAGGACCGCCGCCCCCAGTCACTGCTGCTTTCAAAGCAAACCAACCAGCCACCCAAGGCCAACTCAGCCTTCCATCCCTCCGAGGTCGGTAAATGAGTATCACCTTCGGCTGGGAAGGCAAAGGCAGGTATGGTTCATTCCGTTAGCGGATGAACGCGGGGTGTGCAGGTAAAACTGTGAGAACGTGTGCCATACCTGAGCGCCAAGATGTGTTCACGATAAGGCGCTATACAAATCCACGTTCACCTTTACCTTTACCTTACTATGTACTCACGTGCTTGCTACGGATAGAGAACTGATCAGTCTGATCTACGGAACACCTTGCTATGTCATCATTTCTGTCACAATTTAGGGCTATAAGGCGTTCAAGCAGCGATCCTGTATTCGCCCGTTGTTGGAGATGCTACGACACGTGAACGAGTGCGATCACAGCTGGTGCAGAATCAGGTTGGTCCACCGCGTGAGATGGAAACATTAGCGCAAATGAAACTTCAACAGACAGAGACGACGAGCGCGAGAAATCGGATGATCGGTCTTCTGACAGTCAGCGAAGGCGACGTGGTGGGAATCAACAACTGTCTGGTGGTAACAGGTGAGTTCAAAAGCTTCGTGGTCGGCCACAAGAGGGCGTGGAAAATATCGACGTTGCAAAGCGACACGTGCGTTTGGTTCAGAGGAAGAACCGCAGCTTAATGTAGCCACGCATTCGGTTCTATCATTGGTTGAATGAATTTATCCGCTTGACAGAATTCTCGAATTTTTTTTCGCAACAACCGTATACGTGCAAGCAACAAACTTTAAACTTACTTAGAAATAGAAATAGAAATTGGTAGTTTAGTTTAACGTAAATTGACCGGCTAGGCATTACAACATAAAACCCGAATTTAAAAAAATAAGATAAACGAATTAATTAGTTAATCAGTTTTTTACTTACTTACTTACTTACCTAGACAGTTGCTACTGTAACAGCCAGTAAAACGATATCTCATCACAAAGGAAACCATTTTCTCTCTTACTGAGTAACCGGTATGTTCCGGTTATGGTTAGGGTCAGAGTAAAGGTTGAAATGAGGGTTAGGGTTAGTACATTTTTTGGCTCTGACAAGAGTTCATTCTAAATTTTAATCGGCTATTTTTTGTCTGTTCGATTAATATTTCGCGAATAATTTTTAACGCCGAAGAGCGGGCCTCAGTATTTACGAGAAAAGACATCGCAGGTCGCGGGCCCATAGGCATAGCCAGGGGGTGCAGTGGGTGCAGGTCTAGAAAAAATTGTTTTCTGGTGCAAATAATATAGAATATGTAATTTTATTTTGTTGTTCATCGCTTGGGTGCGTTCTATTAGCAAGATGTTACCGACGTACAATTCGCGGAAGATAAGGTGCTCGTTTTCGTTATTCTCCGCGAAAAATGCGAAAATACTGCAATGTCAAGTCTAACCCTAATACTAACCCTATAGCAGATTGATCAGATAAATCGGAGTGGTATTGTCGAACGGCACATTGTTGTCAAATAAATCTGGTTTAATAAAAGAACGCATCCAAACTATGACCTGACAGCTGCTCATTTCGTTGTCGTTCGCGGCAGGGCGGTGTGCCGGAAGTGGCCGTGCATTAATTTACGCAAGTATCTAATGACCAAGTGTGCAACTAACTTCGACATCTGACTCGACATATATTGTATTGTGTACTATTGTACGATTTTAATGATAATAATAATAATAATAATAATGTCATTTCTGAAACGAGACTTTTCAGGCAATCAATCCACTGTTGTCACAACAAATCTCTAAACAACCAAGAGAAAAGACACAATAGAAAGCAAAAAATAAGCATAAACCTAAACGGGCAGCCTAGGGCGTGTAAGTTATTTAATATACGTATCTATGCGACACTATGTTTTAACTACTGCCGGTGACATCGACGTATGTTTTCATACGGCATTGTGTTTGAGTTGTTAATTTGTTAATACGTAATGGCGTTTTCAATTTGTTATTGGGCGAATTATACTCTAGGGAGCCTGGGAAAACGAAGTTATCCCGAAGTCAGAAAACGCCGTGGCGCATGACCGGTTTTGAAGTTATTGTATGACGCCGACTTACGTCATGTTGAATCCTCAGTGCGATGTCACCGGAAATACAAGAATTGTCACATAAAAGTAGATCTAGGATAAAAAATAATCTTTATTTACTTACACGCCTTATACGCTAGTTCTGTATAAAAACTGCTTATTTGGGTGTATATTATGACACAGAAGCTGCGGTACACAATACAGCAGAAAACAGTCCTGATGATCATTCCTGGCCCGGAATTAAGCATCGCAAACCTGCTGTGCCTGCAACTTCCCGGGTCCTTGTCCCGTGTTCCCTTCTAAGTACCACGGCGTATCGAACCGAGCATCAGACGGAAATACCGACCCATCCCGAGACGGATGCGCTCGTACGACGTCGAAAATGGGAATGCGAAACGACGTCTCCGCGTCCAGTCATTGCGTCGAATAATTCGCGTCACTTAGTCGGTAATTAGCCGAACGCCGTCGTGCACGCACGACGCAATGATGACGTCACGTTAAAGACGATGATTCGCTTCCAAGCACAATAACGACAGCGACGATTGCGATGCAAGCTAGCTGGCCACTGAAGCGGGATACGACAGGTTCCCTGAGTTGAGAACATCAATGCAAAATGCAAGTGAACACAAAAAAATGCAAGAGGACTCGGGGAGTACGGACTTCCACCAACACGAATCCGGAGTCCGCATCCGCAGTCCGGGGATTCGAAGTCCCGATTCCCGAACTCTGGATGTCTTCCTAAAATTAACGGGGACTTTCGTGTCCAAAGATACATCCGTGATAAAATTTTCATGTATCAGCTTTTCCAGAGATATGAGCCAACGTGTGGAAAAGCTCTCTCTTGCAATATTGAAAAATCTTTCCAAAAATTCTGATCTCGATCCAGACGCGGATGACTTCCAAAACTTAATCAGTGCTTCCTTATCCGGAGATACATTCCTGGTAAAATTTTCATGAAGGTCCGGTCAGCAGTTTTTTAACGTGAACAGAAAGACGCGAAACCACGGATAAAACGTGGCGGAGGAAACTGTCACGAATACACGACTCACTAGCGACGCCATGGAAGTTGGACTTGGAGAGTGGAGCCCCTGCTCGAGATTTGCAGAAAACCGATGAAAAATTCGGATTCGGATTCGGTTTCGAAGCAATGACCTATATTTTAGCCGACGTTCTCCAGCCCGCCAAAATGCACCAGTTTTTACGAGTATACACAGATTTCTGCGTTAAATTTCCAAAATTATCCGGAGACATGCCCCAGACCCCACCCTAAGCCCCACACTCCGAGATTTTTGTCTTTCCTTCTGAGTTCTAATAACCAGACTAACTTCACACGTGAACGTGTGTGAATCGCGCACTAAAGTAGAGTACTTTGTTGCTTTCTAGTTTTGTCGATGAAAAGTTAGTATTATAAAGTTACTGACCTAGGCCAACGTCGTAGATTAGAACATACAAGTTATCCGCTAAAAACTGTGGGCTACTGACACCGTTGGGGCTCTTACAGAACCACCACCGAATGTAAAATATAGAAGCAGTGACAAAACATGACTTAAATTTTTAGGTCGATGTCACTAGTTCCAAGTAGTAATATCACTAACTAAACACTGATGTCACATATCCATGTACTGGATTAGACTGAGCAAGGTTTAACGTCCCACCAAACACATTATAGGTCATATTGGGGACGGGTGTTTACGGGTCAAATGACCCAACCAACAGTGTCAAAGCACTGAAGGAAGATAGGTCCTAAGGATTAGACTTTAATCCCACCAGGTCCACCCCACCGTGCTCACAATAGTACAACAACTATGCAGTATAAAACAAAAATACACACAGATAAACGCAAATAAATCTAAGCACAGTGAAATGGGCCCAGTGTGACAAAACCCAATACAGATATATCCACAGTATTGCTTAAGTCCGATATCCACACATGGATGTATCCATGGCAAACCTGGGCGTTATGTATGCCCCTTGCTCCTCCCCCCTCGTAAGTTTATGCCATGTACTAAACTCCCACGTAAACTGCACATGTAGCGTTGGTAAAACAGTCTCGATCGGACGCGCGCGCCGCCGATGTCCAGCCGTTATTATGGCGTCGTCATCGGTCGTCATGGTAACGCGCACCGACCGCCTACCTAGCAACCGTCTTGACGACGGCGACGATCGAGTCGGTGCGTAGTGAGGGCGACTGCGAGCGAGCACGGTTATTGCCTGTTAACTTTGATTGACGATGCCTTTGTTGAGTTCGTTGCCAGCTGCGAGTTAGTCAACAATGGCCACTACTAGTACAAGCAGACACGAAGATATGAGTTTCACTGTAATGGCAGGGAATGGGAGGGGCTTGGGATTGGGTGTGACAGCATTTTGGCAGGCAAAAAATTGCGCTGCCGGCTCGCTTGCATGGGCGATTCAGGAAAAAATACCCCGACACGAGAATAGCCATATTTTCGTAACAGAAGAATATTTTTATATCGAATTTTCCTGTTTTATTTTGCATATAGGTTTTTTTCACAAGTCTGTCATATTTTGCTACATTTACTCAACGTTTGACGAAGTGATGCAGCGTCAAAGTCAATGTTCGATTTTTGCTAATCAACAGCTTAATGTAGTATCTAACTTCGCATAAATTTCCAACATTGAGAAGAAAATGCCGTATCATCATCATCATCATCATCATCCGCGAATTTCATCGCGACAAGTCTTGAACAAAACTTCAGGGCCGCTGTGTGTCACGTATTACACTAATGTCAATGGTGCTGTGGCCGATAGTTTGCGTTGCCGTATGATCTGCGGAACAGTTCCGTCTTCAGTGCACGCTTGAATGCCCCTAGCGTACCAGTTTAACTAGCTAATAAAAATGTAGGTACCAAAAATAAGTTTTAATTTATCAGATGTTCAACATGTCCGCCTTCAGCTTTGATGCATGCTGTGAGTCTCTTGCGAAAGCTCAGAACAGATTTGTGGATTGTTTCATTCGTCAGATACTCAGATCGTTCCTGATAGCCTGTAGAGCTGTTTTCTGATCCGCTACGTTCAATGTTTTTGGTTTCAGCTTACTAAAAATTACTAAAGTTATTCATTGTTGTTCTGTTTCACACGTAAACACATTATAATATGTCATTAAATCCCACTAAAGGTGGTAATCGCCGCTCTGGTTACTCTGATAAAATCAACTTTTTGTTCAGTTGCGAAATTCGTCCTTGAAGTTTGCGTCATTTTCGCATAAGTGAAGTAAATAAAGCACAAAGCAACACACTTAAGCTCAGCTTTGTCGTAAACAAATTTTCAAAATTTGGTGTATAAATTTTCACGCATTTCTGAGATATTGCGATGTTCGTGTTGGAGTATTTTTTTCTGAATCACCCCGTAGATACCAACAGTATGACGCGTTAGTGTAACGGCCAGGTATATGTGGATTTTCTTTATTTCCAACCACGAAATGCGGCGCGGCAGTGTTTTCAGTCGCGTCTGTCTGTGTGTCTATCTGTCTCTAATGCTCTAAGTTTTGAAAGCTCTGACCTAGAAAGTTTAATTTTGGTATGCCGGCGCATCTTCAGAATATCTATGTTTGTATATCAAGGTCATCGGGTCCAAGTCAAGGTCACAGGAGCAAAGAAATCTGCACGTCTTGTTCGCGGGTGGTCTTTCGATTGAAATGCAATGCTGTTCACTAGATTTGATTATTTGCTTAACTTGTAGACAAAACTTGTGGCTTCTCTGATATGCCCAGTGCTATCAGTTCCTCGGAGATCTCGAGATGATAAAATGATAATCTTTATTCACCACAAACATGGTAGCAATAACGTCTGGCTGTTCCACACAGCGTTACATTATTAAACTTCTACTGTTGCTTGTTACCATTAGGCATAATATTACCAATATTGACTACCGCCGAAAAAAGTAGTAGTAGTTATTGTTGTTCTGCCAACAATGATATAAATTCGATTCGTCCAATCCGCCTGATAGATGCCAAGTGACAGTGTAATGCTGAGAATTTCGGACGTGCATTCAGCAGGTGGCAGGTTCAATATCCGGGCATCCAATGTCGCATAAAATTTTCTTTATAGGATGCTATTTAGGGATATTTATTAGGTGCTTATATTCTGTTATTGTATTTCATTTCACCATTTCTATGTATATGTTGAGAACTTTCCATCCTATGTTCCACTGTATTTGTATGTACATGTATGTTGATACGTTTTGTGTTTGTCAGACCTAAATAAAAAAACTACTTACTTACTTACTTACATAATAACTTTGGGCAAGTTATTCACACACGTGCCCCTGCTGTCTGCTTCTGGTCCACCGGCGACGATGCTGTACCGCTGAAAAGGTGACCGTAGGCATAGGTCCGATGACGGAGACTCGGCAGTATACTCACCTACGGACTCAAGGCCTCAGAAAGGAAGATGTTCCATTTTTTGTCTTTTTGCCGCCTTTATCCAGCTGATTAAAAGTTGTCAGCGTTCGAGCGCAACATGCATCAGCTGCGGCAAAGAAGTGTGACGACTGTGACATGGCTTCTGCTTGCTGCTGAAGCTTGCATCTGCCGTATGTCAATTCCGGCACACATTGCTGGCACGTGTTGGTAGTTTCCTTCGAGTTCTAAACTACGACAACTTGGTATTTGGCGGAAAGACATGCTGATAGCAGTGGAAAGTCGTAGAGGCACATGTATGAACAACTTGCCCAATGAATCAGCGTGATATACATGTATTCCAACTGATAGGCTAACATATTTCACTACTGTCGAGGCTTTAGACCACATCTGTTTCGTCACTTTATTCGATTAAATTAGAAGCTTACCATACTTTACTTTGATAAATAACCACACTATTGCTGTGATATAAACGTCTATAAAAATTGCAGTCATCTCATGATATTTGTAAACCACATATTTGGCGACAATAATTGAACTCTTAGCCGCAATTTTACGTCGAAATTCGATATATTCTAGAATACAAATTTGAACAAAATTTGCTGAAACTATACACGGTGCAGTGACTTCACTACATTCAGCTCTATCTATGGTAGTATCCGAGGTCGTCATGTTGTAGGTAACGGTTTTGTATGTATTGTAATTGGAAGATAACAGCTTGATGATAGTCAGACACTGATTGTCAGTGACATGCTGACAAATTTGAGTCGTTAGGCATCGTTAAGTGTCCTGACGAGATTCCGAGAACTGAGTAGACGGACGACGTACACAATTTGACATTAGAATGTTATTAGCAAATAACACCAGTGTCACCCTTTGCATACATCGATACTAATAGTTCTCTTCTGGTAGTTTTTTTAAAGAAAAACGCCACAAATATGGAGATCAGGCATCAATAGTGTCATCTGGGTCTATTCGCGGACTGTAGTAGTAGTAGTAGTAGTAGTAGTAGTAGTAGTAGTAGTAGTAGTAGTAGTAGTAGTAGTAGTAGTAGTAGTAGTAGTAGTAGTAGTAGTAGTAGTAGTAGTAGTAGTAGTAGTA
>Ga0049105_1000835_pt1 | contig 12116 bp, 5 predicted proteins | sample WorMetvaBAHAMAS1_FD_61260 | JGI IMG/M metagenome (GOLD analysis project Ga0049105, IMG submission 61260) | Worm MetaG Olavius vacuus BAHAMAS.1 | ecosystem: Host-associated > Annelida > Digestive system > Unclassified | place: Germany: Marburg | collected 2013-04-09 | reverse complement strand
AGTCACAACCGTAATTTTTTGTTTCTGACTGGCTAGTTGCTACACCTGCAGCGTCTCAACAACAAGAAAATTTTCTTCTTGGCAACAAGTACTTTGTTACAAGTACCAGTACCAGTACTCGAAAAATGTACTTAAGTACAACTTAAGTACCATACCAGTACCAAGTACAACAAGACTGAAAATCATGCTTATGCAAACCGCTTTTTGGCACTAGCCGGCTCGTTCACGCCTCGCCACGCCCCTGATCGGACACGACGAAGAATTGTGCCGTTAGTGTTTGTATAGGCATGGTATCGGTCTATAGTAGATGCGTGTAGGACGCATTCATAGCGTAATTTAAGTGCAGTTATAATGTGCATCAAACGTGGCCTATTATAGGCCGCCTATAGCTAATTTGTTCCATGCCACTAAGCGCTAAGACGCCACAATAATTTTGACTTTTCCACGGAAGGTTACGCGTATACCGTCAGTCTCGTTTTAGTGCGCGTCGCTAACGGCGGTTGTCTGTCTGCATGTCTGTCTGTCCGTCCGTCACTGTCGTGAGCCACGTCTAAACGGTTCAAGATATCGAAACGCATTTTGCACCATACGAGATAGCGATGTTTCTAGTTTCTTGAGGTCAATTTTGTAGTCGTGAGTTTAAGCATTCACCACAAGCGAGTGTGTTAAAGAGAGGTACCCCCTATTGTAAGTGCAAATTTGACCATAATCTCTTAAACTTGAAAATGGTGCGAGATAGTATGTAAGTTATGGTATTAATCACTAATAGGAAGTCGAATATAGGCTTTCGATTGGTACCAAAATCGTGAATTAGGGCTTTGAACGGTGTGTAATATGGCCGTTATTTTTGCGTTAGTCTACCGAATTCGATAGCGTTGGCCTTCTGGGTCCAATTACATCAAAGTGGTTGAAGATAGACCCAAACTGTGTGCGACAAAAAGGTAGTCCAAAGAATCTAGTTTTTAGCAACATATGACTTATGGCGATATTGGCATACGTTACCGAGCACAAGTGCATTAACGAGAGGCACCCCCTTGTCGAAGGCGACAATATAACAGTTACTGCGGGGTAACTGGAAAACGGTGTGAGATAAGATGTATCAAGTTAGCATTATTCACAATTAGGAAATCGCACACGACTTTCGATTGATACTAACATCAGTGACCTTAAATGACCTTGAACGGCGTAACGACCGCCGACGCGCGCTATCTCTGCGCCTGCGGTAGCTGAGCTTCTCGTTATTTAGGCTACTGGCCACAAATCATCATAAAGCATCGAAGCTGCAACCGTGTACCGATTCGAATGAGCGTACTTCCATATTGGGACACTGTTGATTGTAATGCATTGGTGTAGCACTGTCGGCGACTTTCACGACGGTCTTTACACGTTTTTTTGCCTTCATCCTGACATCACTTGCGGCCCCGTGCAGCCAGCGCGGCATTACGAGCAAGTCATATATGTGATCTGTCCAATCGCAATTACCGATGAGATTTAGTAGACCTAATGTCTATAGGGTCATTTAAGCTAATATAACTTTTTCTAATTATATGGGAAGTTATAGGATTAGCCAGAATGCAAATTAGCAGCGAATACGAAATATTGCGTGACTTTTGTGGGTTTATGGCGTAACCGAATTGAACGACTGTTCAAGGTCACTGACAGTCAGAGGCGAGCCTTCAGTAAACAAGTGGTAATATCTTCGAAATGGTGTATGATAGAAACACACGTTAACTAACAGACCACTTGTACCGTCTATCAATATTAACAGTTAGCTATAGATGACCATGAGTGAGCTCCGAGGATTCCGTTTCAGTAGCCTATTTATAACATTAGGCCTAAAACGTATGTGTTGAAGTGTGGCATTAATGAAATTTTCCACTAAACAGGTATTCATGTAATTGTGAATGGTCTACTGACAACACGTTGGAATAGGCCTATTCGCAGTTGCTGGTCTGACGACGGTGGGCGTATGACCTCTTGAAATTTTATGGGGTCATCTCCCACTATAGCAGAAAATTTGAGACTGCTATGCGCGAAATCGTCCCATAGCCGCAATGCAAACAAAAAATTCAAAGGGGTGACCATTTTCTTCGTTGTCGAAATTCAAAAATCAGTGTTTGAAATTTTGGCGCATTGTCACCCTCTATGTGCAAAATTCCAGAGTGATCGGTCAATTTTTCGGCTCGCAGAATTTTTCAAAAATCCAGTTGGCCCAATGGTATAGCGTTAACAAGCTATACGCATGCTGATAACGGAGTCAGTGATATATACTGATAACTCATTTACATTATACAATTGTAAACTGAGAAGTGAGAAATTTTTGCCACGCATAATATGCCCTGAAGCACTAGGCTAAACGTTCCGTCGCTTCGCTGCACGCGTGTCGTCCAAAATATCAAATTTTGATTGATCAGATGTGGCAGCGAGGTGTTGGTGCACTGTGCAATGCTTGAAATCACAGAAACATCCGCATTGCGTCATAGGACCTATTCGGAGAAACATCGAAGCCGAATAAATGATATATAGCATACGAAATATAGACTCAGAGGCAATTAGAGCAGTTAAAACGTTTTAAGTGTCTCGAAACGAGCTTCGCCTATTGAAAGCTGGGCGTCGTATAGGCTAAGTTAAGTGAGAACAAGGCGTCGTTGTGTATAGGCTCTGGTTGAGTGCGTAAGAGTCAACGCCCTGTATAGCAGTGACTGATGTGTCGCTAAGCATGGCGTAATAATGATGGGCGTCGGCGTCGATAAAACATACAGGCCCGACGCCAACAATTGACCGGCAGTGTCTTCGCCCGAGGGCGTGTGACACCCATTCTATCCACACACCCGAAACATTCGCGCCTGCACAGATGATTGGGCGAAGACGTATTGCCTATAGTATTAAACATCGTCGGCCTAACGCCCACGTGATATTTACTGAAAAGTTGTTTACATGTCCAAAGATAACGAAAACACTGTTGTCCTTGGCTCTTTTATGAGACATGTAGACACGAATTAGCGATATGCCAAAGCCATATCATTGCCACGTAAAGCGGCCCGTCCCGCCAGTTTTTCTCGGTCGTAACCACGAGGCCCCTAATGCATCATTCTAACGGTATCAACCTTGAACAGAATCGGGCCATGCATCACTGAGTTATAACGGTTCAACACATTTTCCGGCCGGTTTTAAGGGAGCGAAATCATAGCACAATTTTATCAGAGATGAGGAACGAACTTATACTATGGGAGGACATATAGAACAATCATCGATGCTCTCCGAGGTTTTTAGAGTTCAGATATGTTGGTCTATTTCTAAACGCGTGCGACTCAAAGTCGACTGGGGTCAAAAATCGAGGCATTTTTTATTTTGACCCCATGTAAAATTAGGGGAGAAATGGGTGAAATGTCTGAGTCAATTTTTCAAGCTCAGCCTAAGACCCCACCTCTAATATACTTTTTGCGCGTGTTCCAATTTGGACGCTTTCCGCCATTTTAGATTTCACCGGAAGTGGATTTTAGCCACCCCGCTGCTTCCGCGGATTGATATTGCACCCACATAACAAATTTCAGCAAAATCCTACAGCCCACGGCGGAGTTATTGACGATGTAACAAATTTTTGGCCCGTTGAGCTGTTCTCGGTATTGGAGGGAGCGACCTATATAGGCCTAACAAATTTGGGAAATATAATGTAAGCCAGTCATCGGCGCTCGTCGAGCCTCCCAACGTATGTTTTAGATTTCAGACAATATATATTCAGTCATTGCAAAACCAGAGCGCTTCATAGGCGACTCAGCGACTGGCGTCGAAAATCGAAGCCAACTTTCGGAAATTTTGACCCCTTGAAATTAGGGAAGGGTGAGCGAAATGTATGAGTCAGTTTTTCGTGCAAGACCTACAGGGTGGCTCAAAAAAATAAGCTGTTGTACTGTGTCAACAGCTTACTTTTTTTGAGCCACCCTGTATATACCAACGAGAGATAGCCTATACTTTTGACGGGGAGACTACAGTTCGGATGGCAAAAAAATCAACAGCAAAATAGAAGGCATTCGAGTCGACATACGTCGGGAACCTAAAACTAATAAATGTCTATTTTATAGAGCAGTCTAACGAGAAAGTTACAGTCTAACAGGCTAGTGTGGGGCTCGGGTAGCTGGAGTGTGTGCCTGCGGCTTTTCAGATTGTATCGGCCCGGCTTGTATTGGTACATCCATATTAAAGCGAACTAATGGCAGCATGACACCGTATAACCAAATATACTAGACTTTTAATTCTAGTCTATTTGGTATAACCGTGTATTTCGCTCAATTAAATAAAAGTTTAGAAATTACACTCATTAGCTGAGCAAATATTGTTATTTCAAATAAATGTAGGCTACGCGGAGGCCTACAGAACATGCATATGGTTGTCAACAGTGCTTGGAAGTTTTGAAATAGGGAAAAAAGATCAATCGTAACATTATACACTGTCTCCGAAAAAACGTGGTGTCAAACTTTTTGCGATAACTTAATCAACTGTTAACCGATTTTAAAAATTATTTCACTGTTTAAAACAGCAATAAATTATCTATAGAATAAATATATAATACTTTTCACCATTTCTTAAAAACCTTGTTGCACTACCGTGTGAAACATAAAAGTTTTAAAATGTTGCAATTGCTCTACCAATTCTTACACTGATGGCACTATTATATTTATTTTATAGATAATTTATTGCTATTTCCAACAGTGAAAACATTTTCAAAATCGCTTAATAGTTGATGAAGTTATCGTAAAAAGTTCAACACCACGTTTTCTTCTGAGACGCAGTGTATATGTATATTCTGTCTATATTTCAACGTTCTTATCCATCTTATGTTTTTTTCTTATGTTGGGACACTAAATGGACCTCCTCGAGATAGCAAGTGCTATTGAGACCATCTAAAAACTTGGATTAGATTAGGCTGGATTTGATTATTATTGTAGCCGCCGCTAATACCAGCAAAATCAACATTATAATCGTGACTGTCATCGTCTATGAACGCCTCAATTTCATTTATTTCCCTATTCTCTTACGTATACAGCGCTGATCGTTTACAGACTTCAAAAGACCCGTTTCGGTGTCATCGACAACGCCACTGACGATAATGCAACAGTACCAAGATTATTATTAGTATTAATAAGTATATTCAAGGATTAGGAATTAGGATTTACGGAATATAATTGCTTCAGTAATCATCAAACATTACCTTTAAGAATTTTGAGGAAGTCACGTCTTATGATTATCTTCGTGCCAAATTGTCTTTTCTCTCTTAAGCTCGCTTCGCTTTCCGCGGCCCCGACCAATCTCGTACTAAATACGCCGTACAAATGACTCAACGGGCCCTGTTATTCAGCTGATCCCGGCAAGAAACCTGGTGAATGGCGGTCAAACGGTTATTTGTGCACGTGCATATCCACGACTGTGACGGACAAACTTTGCGTTTGCGATAGCAAGTGCGTGATTCGCTACATTGCGCGTCCAAGAAAAAAACGAACCTGCAGTTTATCACTTCACCGTGATCAGTTTACGAGATTTTGTGATTATTGCGCATGTTTAACTTCAAAATGTGCAACTTTTCTTAAGGCGTTCAAATTAGCGTGACCTTGACGTGTTATTGAAACTCTAACCACGCGGTCTGCCGGAGACCTATACCTATACGACTGACAAAAGGGCGTAGTAGGCTATACCACCTTGCTGACGTATCAATAGAGATCGCACGTTTGATACGTCGACGCATGTATGTCGATTTACTGAGGGCGTTAGCTGCGTATTAATGCTAGCAGACCGCCTAGATCGCTGAATGCCGCTCGCTCGCACACATTTAAGTTGCGTCTCCGGTGACAGATAGTCAGATGACAATTACGCCATAAGTTGTTCGACGTCATATTTGAAGAAATCATTTGAAGAGCACATTTGACGATCTTCTATAAAGGTGTGGTGATCTTGTTATATTTTCAGAAGCAATTAATTTGGGCACAGATAACACTGTCTGAAAATACTGCACCGCTCAAGTTTTTTATTGTTGATTTTCATTTTTATTATTTTGCTATATTTTTGGCGCGTTTCGTTTTTATCGCGCTGCATTGAATTGCAGAGCGGTCTAGTCAGGAGAAAGCTGTCTGTCCGTCTGTCTGTCTGTCTGTCTATCCGTCTGTCAAACGCGTGGATTTTGACAAAACGAAAGAAAGATCTGCGCAGATTTTTATACCATACGAAAGACCATTTAGCCTAGTTTTCTGAGAAGAAGAATGGTTGGTGGGGGGCGACCCCTTTTACCTGACATTTTGGGTCAACCGGCCCCGTTGGAGCGAAATCGCCGATTTTCAACCGATATTCGCTGGTAGCGCCTCAGCCGTAACACCTAGCGAAAAAAATTCAATTAACACTAATAGGAAGTCCACTACGCGCTTTTCAATGAACCTAAAATGACCATCGTACGTTGCCCCTATCCCCCAATAAGGCTAAAAACGCAAAACGGCCGTTTTCCGTGTAAAATCGCACTTCGCTTGAAGAAAGTCTGCTACAAAGTTTTTGTGTGTGAATACTGTTAGCGACAAAGTTGTAAGGCATTCATTGGCCTTATCCGTGCAAAAATGATTGGTGGGGGTGACCCCTTCTACCTGAAATTTTGGGTCAAACTAACAGCGTTGGAGCGAAATCGCCGATTTTCGAATTTTCGCTCGTAGCGCCTCAGCCGTAACTCCTAGCAAAAAAAGTGAAATTAGCACTAATAGGAAGTTCACTAGGCGATTTCCAATGAACCAAAGATGAACATAGTACGTTGTCCCTAAGCGCCCCCCCCCATCAAGGGGGAGGCTGAAAACGCAGTGTCCAAAATTTGAACAGTAAGCTATGCGATAACTCCGAAACGGTACGAGATAGGCTGTCACTATTAATCACTAATAACAGGAAGTCGCAAACGGGCTTTCGATTGGTACCGACCTCGATGACCTTGTTTAATATTTAGCATTCCTTTCAGCACATTTTATTAGATTCACAAAATTATTTGGATTCGAGTGTATGTTTTGTAGTCAGATGTCATTTTAAGCTGACATACATTGTCAGTCAGTGATATTTTCTATAGTGTCGACAGTTTAAGTTGAGCTAAGCAACGTGAAAGGAAGAGATAAGCTTAGGCTTAAATAGGCCAATATAAAAAAATTAAACTTCGTAACGAATTATTAACGATAACGAAACGCTTGAAAAGTTGCACTGTTTCGAAATGTCGGAATTAGTAGAGTTCCACCGTCCACGTCGTTGACATGACCCTGGAGTAGGCGCAGGCAAAAAATCAGGCTATGGCTATGGAATTGATGGAAAAAATGAATTCTTACAACTGTTATGATTACATGGATGTTTTATATTTTGTAGTATTTTAAGTACTAGTGCATGCTTATTCATGTTTTATTCTATTTTATTGTATTGTATATTTGTATGTAACCACACTGGAATGTAAGTGTCCTTTTGGCCCTTTTGCTTTTAATCAATAAATAAATAAAATAAATGTTAAATAACGACGTGAATATAAAAGTTGGACTTGACTTTGAATAGGAACTCGCGGGCGTCCGAGATGACGAGATGTCGAACATTTCTAAAGACTTTTGGAATAAAAATACATCAAACAAAATTAGGCCTATAATATTTGATAAAACATGCTGAAATTGAGAACCGTTTCTAAATACATCAGAGAAGGATCGAAACTGTCGTAGGCCTATTATGGACGTGTATTCAGATCGGAATGAGACATTGGATAGAAATAATAATTGTAACAAAGTCGGATGCAAAAGCAGAAGAGGCATGCCAGACCTACAAGAATATGAATTAAAGACGTAGAACACTGGCCCGGGTGAAAGATTAAGCAAGAGACGGACATAACATAACATGAAGTAATAAATGTAAACAATATTTTGACGCTGTCACTATTACCTTTAGCATATCCCGGATTTCACGAGACCAGTAGCCATTGTCGACTCTCGAGTTAAAGCTCTAATCAATCTGCGACGTGAGTTGTGGCAGTTTTATTGTTTTTAATTGTTGCAGTGAGACACAAAGGATTCGACGGCGGCGGAGATGAGCATATTGACATGTCAGATGCCAATGCTGCCGAGCGCTATGTGCAGTGATAGTGCCGACTGTCTCAAGAATGACTTCCAGCACGCCAGCCGACGTAACCTTAACATCTGGGTGAAGTGGAGGACGAAACTCAACGACAACCTCGTCGACGCGGTGATGACCGGGTCCGAACTGGACGGCGTCGAATCGTTTCAAGAGTTCCTGGAGGGCGACGCGCCCGATCCGGACCACCCAACTAGCAACCCGCGCACGCTGCTCACGTTCTCGGCGGCGTCCAACTCAGCGACGAACCTACACTCTAGAGAATTCGTGAAGTACGGCATTCCTCGCGCCAAACTCGATCCACGTCTGGAGTCCACGCGACGAACGTGTGGGCCCACAAGCTACACTGACGATGAGTCCAATGGTAATACAATTAATTTTTGCACTCAGAGTTCTGTAGCCTAATTGACCCAATTCAGTTTGTCGAAGACATCCACCATTAATTTTTTGAGACATTAAATATTGCGTATTTCCGTGTGATAAAACACACGAGCGTGCATTTTTGTTGCCACGACTTGTAAACACTCCCAGATAGCAATTCCAATACAGGAGTTTATTCGTAAAAATGATAGAAAACAAGTGAACCTACACCACACTGTCGAAGTGAACGCGTCCGCTATTGTAGCATTCACATATGATCTTAGCCTTTGACCTCTGACCTTGAAAACCTTTCCAGCAATTTCCACTCACATGAACGAATATTTGTGGCAAGTTTCATTAGAATCCCTCCACTATACAAAGATATCACGTCACGCGAAATAGGTTTTAACTGACAGCTGAACCGGACGCGGACGGACGACGACTATGAGGTGTGGGGCGTGCTCCAGCAACACGTCTACCGTAGCAGGATTCGCGACGTCGACCACTTGAAACAGCGTCTCATCAAGAAGTGTCGTTGCTTCGACCAGAACATCACTGACCGAGCAGTTTGACAGTGGCGTGTTCGACTACGCGCATGTGTCCGTGCAAACGGCGGCCACGTTGAGCACAAACTGTAACTGATGTTTTTGTGTACGAACTGCTAATGCGACTTTTCCATATTGGAAACTTCTGTTTTTGAGTTCAAGTTTTGAAACAGTTGTTGCTCAGAAACTGTGCGGTGGATTTTGTTGAAATTTGCAACGTTTACGTCGGAAAGATGATAATTAAAGCCGCTAAGAGGATATTTAATTCTGATAAGATATGCCGTACTAGCCGTAGTTATAGTGATTTGAATTTTGGCGTCACTTTTTTTGGAACACAGTGTATATGAAACTGCCCACTCTGTATCATCAAAAGATATTGCCGTGTAGTTGTGTATATCGACATTTTTTTCCTTCGCCGTCAAAGAATCGGCGGCCGAGACAATGTGTTTTCAGATCTCCGTCCGGTCGTCCGTCTGCCTGTTCGGCACGGCCGTGTCTGTTTCCGTTAATAGCATTTCGCGTGACACGATATCTCTGCATTATAGGGTGGGATTTTAATGAAACCTGGCACAAATGTTTATCAGATGAGTAGGCGTTGCTTAAAAGGTTATCAGGGTCAGAGATCAAAGGTCAAGGTCATGACCAGATCGAATGCTATAATGGCGGAGGCATGCATTTCGACCGTGCGCTGTGGAGTCGAGGCTGACTTATTTACAGATGACTCGATTACCTGCCGTTGCACACTGCGTTCGGATAAGAAGTGGACTTCTAGAATATTGTCACTGACTGCGTTAAACTGACGCTGCCATTAATGAAACTTAACGTCCGACATTTTCACAGAATTTGCCGCAAAAGTGTACATCATAAATATTTACTTACGTATAACTTCGTATTTTTAGTTATATATATTAAATATTAATTAAAAATCGACGTTGTTTGTCGTGTGTTGTTCTAAAATATTATGTCAATTGATTTGTTTTAAAGTTCGCATGTGTGAAGTTGCACTGAGAAGTAGGCCTACTGTTAAAGTATAGCAATATTCGGAGTACACTTTTTATCCAGACACAGCTACTATTATTTCTATGGTCAAACTATAAAAAAATACTTTTCACCATGCCAAAAAGGGTGCAATCGCTTCCTCTGCCATCTCTGGTCCCTGGATGCGCCACTGAGTGATACAGATCCCCAATCTGCTTCCTCTGCCTCAGACTGTTTGCTTATAGCGCTGTACGATGAACGTGTTGTCTGTTTGGTTACAGCGCTGAGCAGCGCTGGACACGAAGATCACGACAGCGATGACCTGAAGATGGATTATTTCTACCAGAACGAATCGGAGGCGGCAGCGCTGAGCGCAGTAGCGACACCGCCACTAACATCGCGACGATTCCACCGGTCTGCGGCCACGTTACCCGTCACACCTGTCGAGGACAGCGCCGCCGCAGATCGACGCAACCGTTTCAGTCGCAAGTCCGCTCAGCGCCGACAGAATATCATGATGCCGCCTTCGTACGTGGAGCCATTTGTGCGTGCCGGGCACGGCTTCATCACTGCTCGGCGCGACAAGGAACTATATACCCGTAGTGCCGGCTACCTAGATGAGCTCTAGCTATGGCCTGTTGTGCTGTCTAGGGATAAATGCAATCGTAACTTTAGACTTTACGTACGTTGATCTCCGTATTTAACTATTATTAATTTAACATTATGTATTCGAACTGACGCTGTTGTACGTCAAGACTTTCGTAAAACCAATGACTGTTCAAGAAACCGGCGCTAAACACCGCCTCCAGAAAAACCAGCACCAATTTCTGGTACCCACGTGTGAATTTCATGCACACAATGGTATCATATTTTTTGTGACCAGTTTCTAGAGACCGAATAAAACAGTGAAACCCGTAGGTCTATGAAAAATTTGGCGGGGTATTTCAGCGCCGATTCCTGTACGATTGTCGCGCGGTTTAACTGAAGAATCGTTGTATGTTTACTGTTCTTATTGCGATTATCACTGTTTACCTATATACCATAACCCTCTGAACTTGCCGGCGAATTACTGAGCCTAGTATTATTACTGAATCTGTACCGTGTGGTGCAGTTTTACTGATAGAACTTGCGCTTTTGCAGGGTGTCGGCCATTTCAGAGTTGTGCATGACTAGAAACGATTATAGTCAAGCTGTTGTTTGGTAATGCACGTCAAGCAGCTATTGTTCTACTGTAGGTTTGTGTCTGTACTTGCGTCACAACAGCTGCATTTAACTGTTATCGCTTAGAGGAATGGTTTTTAGCCAGAGTCAATACTTCTTATGTGCCAGTTTGGCTTTAGTGGTAACAATTTGATCTCGAACAAACGTACAGGTGCTCTGTCAGATCCGGTTAACTGGGACAGTGGGACAGATAAGCATCTGCCGCCTTGTTATGTAGTCACTCAGGTCAACTCGGCCTAGCCATCCCTTCGTGGATAGGCACAGCGAGTACCGGCGAAAACTGGGAAGTAAACAAGCGCACTACTTGATGCTCTGATCGCGTGTATCAGTGGTGCAAGCTGGTGTTTGGCTGAGGGCTAAAGAAATGGCGATCAGCGCTACCCAGTGGGCCGACATGGCCCAGGCACTTTGCTACTTAGGGTATTCATAACCATGGAGGCATGTGGGACCTAAAACTCGTTCCAAGAATATACAGAGTCTGGCGTTTAGCTACACAAGTTGGTTCACAGCATTCACTGCAGCAGTGTACAGTGAACGTGCAGGGACATCTGGGCAATCGTTAGGGTACGGGTTGGTAAAAGGTATAGGAGTTACTACCTCGGTAACAATAGCGGTCGTGTGCAATCTACTACTACTGCTTCGTCAAACACCAAGCTGTAGGCCTACACATACGCGCGCGCACACGCACTACAATCTATGCATTATGATGAATTTTCAGCTATGTGTACTGAAGAGATTTGTTATTTATGAATAAAAAACATGCGTTCTGTTTCAATTAACATAACACTACTTTCTGATTACCACTATATTCCGTCGTTACTGCTTTGGCTGCAGCAGGGATATTACAAACAGTAACATAACAGTGAGAACGACGACATATTCTTCTAGTCATTA
>Ga0049105_1000834_pt1 | contig 12117 bp, 6 predicted proteins | sample WorMetvaBAHAMAS1_FD_61260 | JGI IMG/M metagenome (GOLD analysis project Ga0049105, IMG submission 61260) | Worm MetaG Olavius vacuus BAHAMAS.1 | ecosystem: Host-associated > Annelida > Digestive system > Unclassified | place: Germany: Marburg | collected 2013-04-09 | reverse complement strand
ACCGCGCTGCAGGGTGCGTTATAGTTTTCGCCAAAAGTAGAAGACTGGAACTGGGAGACAATATTTTACGGACATTATAGGTCTATCTTCAACCACTGTGATATAATCGGGCTGAAAATCGGTCGAATTCGGTGAAAAAACGCAAAATAAGAGCTATTACGGCTTTCAAGGTCATTCAAGGTCATCGAGGTCGCTACCAATCGAACTCCCGTATGCGATTTTCCATTTGTGATTAATAGTAACTGACATCCTATATCGTACCGTTTCGGAGTTATCGCAGCTTATTGTTCGAATTTCCGACACTTTGCATTTTCGAGCCACCCTTTGGGGTCTTAGAGACAACGTACGATGTTCATCTTGGGCTCATTGGAAAGCGCCTAGTGGACTTCTTATTGGTGTTAATTGAACTTTTTTTCGCTAGGTGTTACGGCTGACACGCTACAAGCGAAAAAGAGATCGAAAATCTACGATTTCGCTCCAACGCAGTCACTTTGATCCAAAATTTCAGGTACAAGGGGTCGCCCCACCAATAATTTTTGCACGATTAGTTAGGCCAATAAATGCCTTACAACTTTGCCGCTGACAGTTTTCACACAAAAAAAACTTTGTAGCAGACTTTCTTCAAGCGAAGTGCGATTTTACACGGAAATCGGCCGTTTTGCGTTTTTGAGACCCCCTTTGAGGACTTAGAGGAAATGTACGACGATAATCTTAGGCTCATTGGAAAGCGCGTAGTGGACTTCCTATTAGCGTTAATTGAACTTTTTTCGCTAGGTGTTACGGCTGAGGCGCTACGAACGATTATCGGTTGATAATCGGCGAATTTGCTTCAACAGGGGCCGGTTGACCCAAAATTTCACGTAGAAGGGGTCGCCCCCACCAACCATTCTTCTTCTCAGAAAACTAGGCTAAATTATCTTTCGTATGGTATAAAAAAATCTGGACAGGTATTTCTACCGTTTTGTCACAATCCACGTGTGACAGACGGATGGACAGACGGACAGACAGACAGACGGACAGAATTCTCATCGCTAGACCGCGTCTGCACTCCATGCAGCGCGGTAAAAACGAAGACGTAGAGGACATCTGGCATATTTTTTTTTATTTACTCTACGTTCGCAGGTAAAACTTCACGTGCGAACGTAGAGTACAGTCTACGTTCTCGTTTGTGTCTGGAGGCATTGGGTGTAAAGGTTGTACTGGAAGTCTGAAAGTGAGATGTATTGGTGGCATTGATGGCGGCTGGTTGCTGATCATTCATTCATTCATATATTCGTTTAATTGAAAAAGTTGTCAGAACGCAACTTAACATCAGAATAAAACAGGCAGGACGCTGAGTTGGCCTGGCTGGAGTGAGTAAGCTCTGAGACTGCAACAGGCCTAACTGTGGCGTGGAATGGCTCCAAATGACATTTGCCGCCAAGGGGCAACAGTTCCAGCTGCCTTCACCAAGAGGGATAAACTCCTAGAGGGCAGCTCTTCATACGACCCAGTGGGGTAGTGTCGTGCTCTGGGCGAGAAGGGACGGCACCCCTCCCTCGCATGACCCTTCGGCCTCCGCTTCTGAAGATTGGTACACGTGACCCGAACTAGATAAGTTCTGACTTATGTGGGTTCATCTGCAGTGGTCTCGATGAACACCATCGGTGGATCTCGGTAACGCACTGCTGCAGACGATCAACTGTTAGTTCGTCGTGTGCCATCGTTGTTGACGCGATTACTTGGGTGTCGTCTGCATATAAATGGTAGATGAGATGTTGGCTGTGGATCATGTCCGCCAGTTCCTCTGTATAGCCGATGAACTTCATTGCACCTACAGATCCTTGGGGGACACTGCAATCCACACTGTATGGACCAGCTGACTGACCGTTTACACACAAAGTCTGTGATCGCTGGCAAACGTATGATTGGCACCAGTCCATCGCCCCGGCTTCAACGGCAAGGCGCTTGTTCAGTATCTGCAGAAGGATCTGGTGGTCGACGGTGTCGAAGGCCGCGCTGAGGTCCAGAAGGACGACAGTGCAGACGTCATCAGAGTTTACCGTCTTGACGATCTCGTTATGCACGGCGATGATGGCGGTCTCGGTCGAGTGATGCGGTCAATAGACCGACTGGCGATCAGGAAGAAGTCGCTCTGACTCGACATGACGTCTAAGACGGACAGCTGCAGCTCGCTCGACAACCTTTCAGAGAAACGTGAGATTGGATATTGGCCTGTAAGAGTTGAGATCATCTGGGTCTAGCGTTGACTTCTTGAGGCGTGGTCGTAACAATGTCTGCTTAAGGTTCTGAGGGAAAACAACCTCACAGAAGGATGTGTTGTATGTTGGCAAAGGTGTCAGCTAGCAACGGCAGTAGCCTACACGTTTCATAAGCCACGTGGGAGCTGGGTTGAGCGAGCAGTGTTTGATTGGAGCTTTACCATCGAGTCTCATGATCTTGTCCGCTGTCACATCGTTGAACGCAGACAGACTCTCACAGTGATGCTCGATTATAACAGGAGATGGAGCGTTTGCTGCTTCTGCACGTATCTTTTTTTACCGACCTTGGATTGGAAGAAGTCGGCAAAGTCAGTGGCCGGATGGGGCTGATGAAGACTGTTTGGTGGTCTTGAGTAATACATTCAGCTTGGACCATAGAGCCTTTGAATCACTTGCATTGTCTGCATTCGTCTTCAACCAGTAGTCGATGTAGCGCCGACGCAGTGTGGAGCGAAGTAATTTGGACTGATGCCTCCAAGCTGCTCGATTTGTCTGGAACTTAATTGTCTCGTTGGTAGGCATGCTTGAGACGTCGCGTGGCTGATTTAGCAGACCGGCACTGGCGGTCGTACCATGGCGCGTTGATGTGCGCTCTTGGTTTAACGACAGCGAACGGGGCGTGTTGGTCGAGCAGTGACTGTAATGTCGAGTTGTAGCACTCCACCAGACTGGCGCAGTCGTCCTGCGCGATTCGCGAGTAAAACGGACTGGTGCAGGTTGTCGCAGAACCCGTCGAAGTCAAAGAAGCGCCACTGACGCTGACGTACAGCGGGCGCCGGTTGACGATGACCGGGCTGCAGGTTCACGTTGACTGAGATGAGAGAATGGTCATAACGTGGAAACGGTGTAAGATAGGAGGTGAGTTACTATTAATCACGAATAGGAAATCATATATGAGCTTCGATTGGTACCAAAATCGGTGACCTTGAATGACCTTGAACGGCGTAATTGCCGTTACATTGCGTTATTTCACTGAATTCAGTGAACATGCATTCCAACACATAACCGCCGCGTCGATCTGTGGCGGAATTTATGCACGAGTCTACTGTATTTTGTAGTACGTGTACGATGTCGTCGTAAAGAAAGTTCACGTTTGCTATCTCATCTCCTGATGAGTTGCTTGTCTAACGCGTTAAAGCATTCTTTAACGTGTTATTCCACCGTCGCACTCGTACTGCCTGAAATACAGTCAACTGGAGCAAAGGGCTAACATCTGTGACGTCAGCAGCCAACCAACACGCACATTAGACACGTGGAAAAAATCGCATTGACAACAAACAAACAATATAATGTGATTTGAACATATACCCCAATTGACTGTATTCAACACTTGAGTGGTAAGTGATAAGTGATTATAGGCAGTCGATACTGTCGTTAGTGACACTGAATTTGTCTCGGCTTACGAACGTTGATACGGCGTTGATTATGAATTTGAGGGAAATGTAAATATAAAATAAATTGAACACCATTACTTGTTATTTTAGTACTTGTGCAAAGAATAGGTAAATTTGTCGACATTCAAAATACCAGTATCCTTTAGATGAAGACATGAATATTTTGATATATTGAACGCTTTTACACAGGAATTATACATTTAATTGCTCTCGTTTTCTTAGGCCCACCCTATACTTACTTTAATACACGTGTAAATAATCTGAGCTTTTACTGAATAATTCTCAAATGTGCAACTTCCGTGCAGTTGGCCACAAAGATCAACTGATTAGATTTTGAGGGCAAAAGGTCAAAGGTCAAGGTCACAGCGAGACCTCATGTGGTAAAATGAGCACTTTGTGGGGCATTTTCTCAGCTGTATACGGAATGCATGGACGTTTTATAATGCATCTTATAACAGTTACTTATTACCTCGTCCACATGACATGGATTCAAAGATCAAGCTCACAGACATTTTCTGAAAACGCACTTTTCCGGCGAGACGTATGGCGTACCGATCGACGGATCTGGTTTAATTTTGTTCATTCATGAGTGCTAAATTTGTGTTCTTTTGTCGTGTGGTAGAAGCTTTGGTCGCACATTAAATTGTTGTATATCGTATCGTACTAAGCGAACCACTGGCTCATCGCGGCATTCTGTGTGAGTATAAGCCCTATTTCACTAAATACTCTTTATTACTTGAACAGTGCACAGTTTCAAAGTACCATACAGGCCTACATCAAGTTGAATGTTTTGCAACTAAATTTAATTACTTCCAACCCAGCAGTGTTGAAGATTGAGTTGAGTCAGCCTTCTGCAGTGGCGATCCTACTTGAATACAAAGCAATGGCATACACCAGTATAATAAAGGTAGGCCTGTGCATGCCTAGACCGCCTAGTCAATCAGTAGGCGGTTAGGGATACGTTAGAGTTTTAAAAGTTTAGGCCCAGGCATATTCTTTTACATGTACTTCCCTACCGCGTGTTCCTATTTTATATAGGCCTAATTCATAGTCGTATCCTATACGTAAAAGGATTAAGAAATACCTTTACGCTATCAATACGTGGCCAGTGCCAGTTGCATTACTGTGGATAGGTCAGTATGCAGTAGGCCTAACTCTGTTCTAACCATATCGTTGGTAGGCTAATGTGTACAAATATCTTATTCGGAAACATTCACAATGGCAAGCTTCGGCCGTTTGTATTCACACAAAAACAGAAACTCAAAAAAACTGCTAATAACTTACATCTCTGTTCTCAGTTCTCACAGCAATTAGTTACAAAAAAATGTCGAAGTATCTCAATTAGTTTGCGTAGTAAACTCGCAGATTAAATTGCACCAGCTGTGTGTCGCTTGATATCACGCTGGAAAATTTAATAGCCTATACTCATTCTTCTGCAGAACTCACACCGTGCACGGTGCAACTGCAAGTTACACGTATAGCCTACAGTGTGAGTCAAAAAAGTAGCCCCCCTAAAACTTGTTGCGATATTTTCACTTTTGGTGATCCTGTGTAACTGAAAATTACCGTGGCTATTGCCCAAACATATTCCTATGTTTGCACCAATTTTGGTCCATTTATCTGAATATTTGTATGAATTGTATCATTTTTACTAGTAAGACCCCTCAAATTTTAAAAGTTCAGTTTCGTATATTGCGAAATTCGTGAATTTTTTGTTTAAAAAACAAGTCAGATCAAATGATATTTAATTAAATATAACAGTTAGTAATTGTTAAATAAATTATGACATTAAATGTTCAAAATGTCCACCGCTGGCTGACACACATATATGCAGTCGTTTATGGTAGTCTTTCACAGAGTCTTTCACTCCGGTAACGCAGAACAACTTAACTAAAGTGCATTTTAAAACTCGGGAACTGGTTTTAGCTTCTGTTGCAGTTTTTGTTAAGACTCCAGCATTTCCCCCAAACCTGATAATCCAGTGGATTGAGGTTGGGTGAATTGGGGCCACTCATCATTAGCGATGAAGTCAAGGCAATCTGACTTGTTGACACTCGAAACTTGAAACGGCAAAAACGATAAGTACTTCTAGGAAAATTAACGCCCTTTTGTTAAATATTAAGTTAAATCGATCAAAACTGGTAAGCATATGTGGATATATACTGGCAATAAATTGGCAAAATTTCACGGAAATATACTTAGCCTAAGTGAAAATATTGCAAAAAAGTTTTAGTGGGGCTACTTTATTTACTCACACTGTATACAGCAGAGATGTCCACTCCATGGGTCACGGGTCGAGCCGCGGGTGGGGTCGGGCCAGATCGGGTCAAGCTTTTTGTAAATTACGTCGCGTCGGATCGATAATCTTATAAATTTATTTTTGTCTGCTGGAAAGTTTATCCGTTTTAGTGATCCAGACTTGTCCGTGTTAACTCACTCCTGAAATGTCCACTGAATGATCATACAAAATTTGCATATGAAAAAAAACTGCAATCACAAAAGTGAAATGTCTTAACATTAGTAAATACGAACAGAGTAGTGAAATGTAAATACATAATTAGACACGTAGTAGTGTAGTAGTAGTAGTAGTAGTAGTAGTAGTAGTAGTAGTAGTAGTAGTAGTAGTAGTAGTAGTAGTAGTAGTACTGTAAAACACAATATTCGAATTGATTGAGCAAGGTTTAACGTCCCACCAAACACATTATAGGTCTTATCGGGGACGATTTTTACAGGCCATATGACCAAACCAGCAGTGTCAAAGCACTGAAGGAAACCAGTTTGTCTTGCAGATAAGGCTTGAATCCCACCAGCACCACTCCAACATGTTACAATAATACAACTCTAGGCAACCTCCTCTACGCACAGCGTAAGGGTCCCAATGTGACATACATGTACACAATATTCGAATAATTGTTATGTCTAATTATAGGGGTCTAAGTTATTATATGTCCAATATCATTGCAACTCACTATCAGTTGACTGGCTGTTCAGTAACATGTGGCACGGGAAAAGTGGCTGAAGTGATTTCGATTGGGGGACCACAGAAGACTGCAATTGTTCATTAGATACTCAGGAAAACAACTAAATAACAACAAAACAGAAAATACCGATGCTGAAAAATTATTGCTTTTGTTTTGTTGTTCACTAGGCTATGCAATTAAATGCATACTTCTCGTGCATGTCACGTTTACAAGACTTTACATTTTTTAAAATATAAATTTAACAATATGGATAGAAGATATTACTTTGTATTTTGAAAATTCAACGTTTGGCGTCAAGTCTATTTTTAACTTCTTTGTTTGGCGTCATCATAAGTTGGTCGGATCAAGTCAAGCTCTTCTACGCCTACGCCCTTTGCCCTTTTTTGGTCTTTGCTTTGCTTGCTCTGCTTTGCTTTGTATTACATTGCATGGAGTGTAACTTTTTTGTTCTCTGTGTGTGTATTATTTCTCTGTCTCTTAGTCTGCTTGATATTTCACGAACATTAATTATTAACTATAGGTGGCTAGCTGCGATAGGACTGGTGCCTCTCTGGCAACCTGCCAAATATATTTAATACTATTGTTAGTTTTGCATGTATCTGTTATGTATCTATTTGTATTTGGCGAATAAAGTACTACTACTAGTATTTGGCTTGTGATCGGCGGATCGGATCATAAAAATGGACCCGTGGACGTCTCTGCTATACACTGCACACTCCGGATGTACACTTAGAACTAATTCTACATTTCCTCCTTCATTTTCTGTTTCTCCCTGAATGACCTTTTCAATATACATGTCTGCTCATCAATGACCGGTTGCATGATTATTACTCAAAAATTAAGTTCAAATTATCCATGCATGCATGCACAATATTTCCGAAGAATTTCAATCAGATTCATCTAGTGGAACTTTCGGCCATAGTCATTCCGTATATGGAAAAGTTCCGGAACTTTATGGATATAATGTGATCGAACTTTACGTTTTTCAGAACGAACTTCTTACATTGGTTCACAAGCCGACAATTTCATCACGGCAGTAGAGCATGTAAGCGGAGCATGAGCGGAGCGGAAAACAGAGCGGAGCAGGCCGAAAATCGGGTGGAGCGGAGCGGGAGTTGCAGAAAAACGATGGAGCGGAGCGGAGCGCGGAGCGGGAGGTCACGGAGCGGGGAGCGGGGGTTACAGAAATAGGTTGGAGCGCGGAGCGGCTTTTTCGCCGCTCACGCTCCGCTCACATGATCTGCACGGCAGTATATTTCTTGCGACTGTAAACCGTACGTTGCACTCGGCTGTAACTGTAACTGTAACCGAGGCACTTGTATTGCGCCCCGTACTATAAGACCGAAAGAAAGAATTTGCCTGTCTGTTACTCTTGCAGTCATAGTCATAAAGTTGACTAACCATCTGTACCAGCAAAATTTTACTACAATTTACATTGATACAACGGGAATTACTCTGCAGTTACGCATTGATAACAACCTTATCAGCGAATTTTATGGAATTTTAAGGAACTTCGTTTGGGAAAAAAGTTCCGGAGCTTTATGGAACTTCATGATGGAACGGAACAACTGTGCTTTCGGCCATTAAAATTCATTTTTACAGCACGTCCGCACTGCTCGCAATGTCGACCGCTGTAATAGCTACGGCAAATCTGTCTGCCCGTCTGTCTGTCTGTCTGTCATCTGTCCGTCACGTTTCGGTGTTTTATCCAGACCATATCCAAGAATAGCCCCCGGTGGCTATTCTATACACTGTACTAACATTAACCCTAACCCTTACCCGGGGGCTAATCCTGGATAATGCCGATACGAATACAATCGTGTGGTTTTCAGCATCAGATAGCACAATCATTCTATAGTTTCTAGAGAGGTAAAATTTATGTAAAGTTTATTCGCAGGGGATCACCCCAGCGAGGGCGTTGAGGTGAAGCGACACACTGTCGCTATCGAAAATTTGACCAATAATCAGCCATAACTTGGAAACGGTGCAAGATAGGAGGTAAGTTATTATTAATCACTAATAGGTAGTCGCACGTGGGCTTTCGATTGGTACCAAAATTGGTGACCTTGAATGACTTGACGGCGTAACGGCCATTATTTTGCGTTATTTCACCGGATTCGGTAGCTTTCGAGTTTCGAAGCCCACTATGTAAAAGTGGTTGAAGATACACCGATACTTTCTGCGACTGTAATATAACCCAAAGAAGCTAGTTTTTAGCGATATATCACACCAAGCGAGAGCGTTACAGTGAGACACTCCCCTGTCGTTAGCGAAAATTTGACCAATAATGAGCCATAACTTGGAAACGGGATGTAAGTTAGTAAATAGGAAGTTGCATATGAGCTATCTGTTGATACCAAAATCGGACGCGCTGTGCTCTCCTCGGTAGCGGAGCTTCTTGTTAAAAACGTTTGTCACTATATGACACTACATGCATTTTACCATATTTTGAACACGAAGAGGTTGCAGCAGCGTAAGATGAGTGGAGTTATAAGGTATAGTTGCGTTGATGCGACTGGTTCTTAATGTTATATTAGATCACCAAGAGTAGTCCCGATCATCAGCTATATGTACAACAACATTTGTAAAATTCTGTATAATGTTCCGTATGTCACCAGATTATGAGCCGGAGGGTTGAGATCAGCAGAACAACGGCTGCAGAGTGATGGCGCGAAATATTTGCTATATACACGCGCTATGACGCGTTCTGTCAGGCATTTTAAACGAGTACGAACTTCGGCGGTCGAAATAATGCAACCTTCTCGCACCTTTTCGAAACTAAACCGTCATCGCGTTACACGTTACACATCGTCTGCAGGTGGAATTGCGCCATGATGGCATGATGGTCGTCGCGTCACGACAGTGGCGTTTCTGCGGTCTGCACTCAGAAAATGGGGGCCGCGCTGTAAATATACCGGGCGGCAAAACTCAAAACGTATCGGGTCGGGAGCAGTTTTTAGTTTCACTCCACTGAAAATGATTTACACAACTTTTAGAAATGATTTTTAAAATACCAGTGTACTGTTGTTCAACTGTGTTACTGTGACACCCTTAACAGTTGATAGCGGTGGCTGTAGCTATTTAGACCACTTCTGAAAAATTACTGATTAATTGATTGATTGATTGATTGATTGATCCATGCATTGACTAAAACTCTTTTCCAAAAGCTACCCCAACCTGTATTCTAGCGTATCATGAAAAGTGGGGCAAATCAAGAGACCCGACAGATTTCTGGGGCGATGGGCCCCGCCCCGCTCCCTGAATAAACGCCACTGTCAACGAACACACGCGTTAAAAAGACAACATGGTACAACTTTAAGCCATCTTTCACAGGACTGTGCCGTCGTCGTCGTGTTGTACGTTAAGTCATCTGCAGGTGATATCGACACTATGGTGTCTTCACGGTCCATTGGTTGTAGTTAACTACGTCACGGCAGAGACTTCAGTTCTTCGACGAGACGCAATCCACGAGTACCAATCCACTTTTCCAACGTCACTGCCGTCGCCAGTTACCTTTCTCGGCGGTCGCTGGTCCTCGACGCCTCTGCCGACGTGCGGAAAGCCGGTCTTAACGAACTGGTAACATCGACGACGTCGAGGACGGTTCTTGGCCCAGCGCGCCGCGTCGCCGGGCAGACGACGACCGCGACGATTGAAACCGATGTACCAGGACTTGTTGGCTGCCGACTGGAACTCGGTGAAACCATTCACCGCGTGCATCTCGTGGAATACACACCGTTGAACGACACCTGCGCGCTGCACAGACAACAGCACAGGAGTGAACACGATCATCTTCTCTTATCTGTGTTGTAATGTGTACTGTTATCTGTCTGTCTTTCTGTCTAAGGTGGCCAGCTTTGTTGGGTTATTGCCTGTTCTGGCAGCCTGCCACACTTTTTTTTGTTGTTTGCTTGTAATTGCATTGGCGAATAAAGATTGATTGATTGATTGATTGATTGTTGACGGCTGCTGCTGTTAGGTAAAGGTAAAGGTAAACGTGGATTTGTATAGCGCGCCTCGTCGTAAACACAGCTCTCTAAGGCGCTCAGGTATGGCACCCGTTCTAGAGGGATTTCACAGATTTACCTGCACATCTATGCGTTCACCCGCTAACGGAATGAACCATACCTGTTCTCTGGTGGTGGGCAAGGGCGGCGCCATCATTTAAAAAGTGAGGGAACAAGTGCGAAAAAATATCTGACCCCCACCTTAAGTCTATCTGCAAGCTACGCGAAAATGAATACAAGTACAACGAAAGTATTGCACTGCTATACATTGTTGTTGCTATTTTTACAATGTCTTTAGACAAAAATGCTACTATGAATGTTTCCCTGCGACTTTTCCGATTCCACTGTAGGCTAAACCTGTCCTCTTAAATTTTGAAAAGTGGGAACGTATCGCCTCAGTTCCTATGGTTGCGCTTGCACCTTCCCTGAATGGGCGATTATCGAGCCTTAGCCTCCAGAAATTGCTGTAACATTCAGCAAAACGAATTTTATTAGGGAGCTTTACGCCACTTTGTAATGAGCTGCGTTGTACGGCGACTGTGGCTTAAGCCCTGAATTTGGCACTGATCATCGAATACTTTGGTTGGCGGCTTCTATCAGGTTAAAGACCTGGATCCATAGACAGGGTGGGCCGACAATCATAACTATTTTCAAAAATGCGTAACTGCTGCACATGATAACGTAGAAAGGCGTTCCATATATCAAAATGTTCAGTTCTTTATTTGCAGTAAGATTCAGGTTTCGTTTGTCGCCCAGTTGAAATATTCTTTGCACAAGTTCGGAGAAACAACACTACTTAAATAATTAGGCCTAATATAGGCAATGAAGTTCATGTTTTTCTATATTTCTGTCTAAAAATTCACAGTCAACACTGATTATCAAAGCCAGTGTTGTACAAAGTATTCGGCATAAGCACCGGACTAAGAATAAACAAGACGCTCAGCTGTCGCAGAGAGACGCTGCAGGGTGCATTAGTTTTGGCAAAAAGTGGAAGACTAGAACTGGGAGAAAATATTTTAAGGACATTATAGGTCTATCTTCAACCACTGTGACATAATTAACCTACAAAGATATCGAATTCGGTGATAAAACGCAAAATAAGGGCTATTACGCCGTTCAAGGTCATTCAAGGTCATCGAGGTCCGTACCAATCGAAAGCCCGTATGCGATTTCCTATTAGTGATTAATACACACTGAACCATAAAAAACGTGACATTTTATTTTTGACTATAACTTTGGATAATCTTAACTGATTTTTATAGTTTTTATATCATTTTAATCGCGAAGAAATTCGACATGCGACTGTAGTAAAATTTACCACATCACCTTAATTGTATGCGCACCTTACTTCGTACGTATAAGTTCGTAAATTTAAATAACAACACTTTTCAGTTAAAAACGCTATTATTCTTTGTTCATTTACGTTCACAGCAAAAGAGAACAGAAAGTCATCTCCAATTATCAAATTTACAGC
>Ga0049105_1000833_pt1 | contig 12117 bp, 10 predicted proteins | sample WorMetvaBAHAMAS1_FD_61260 | JGI IMG/M metagenome (GOLD analysis project Ga0049105, IMG submission 61260) | Worm MetaG Olavius vacuus BAHAMAS.1 | ecosystem: Host-associated > Annelida > Digestive system > Unclassified | place: Germany: Marburg | collected 2013-04-09 | reverse complement strand
CAATTTTCAGTATGTAGTCAACAAAGATTTGGAATTGCTAATCAATTGCTATGCATTGCTAATCAATATTGAAATTGATTAGCAGTCACCGCGCTAAATCGCTAATCAACTTCTAAAGCTCACCGGAAACACTGTGGTAGCATGAGCTGTGGTTGATTGAGCAAGGTTTAACGTCCCATCAAACACATTATAGGTCATATCGGGGATGATTTTTACGGGTCATATGACCAAATCAACAGTGTCAAAGCATGAGCTGTGGCTCAATGAAGCAGTCACAATTGAGTGGTAAGCAAAGGACTGTTTATCAGAGTTATAGGTGGCACCATGAAATGCATCTGGCTAAATCTGGTCTACTATGCCAGAGCAGGAGACGTGTCCAAACACCGCTGTAAGTACAGGAAACAACTTGCACAAGGTTACTGTACAGTGCACAGCTGCGCCGCAGCACTCCACCAGCAGTTGAAGCCTCAAGCTGTTGGACAAGTACAAGCAATCAAACTGAAAGGTGTCTTATGCAACAACCAAAACAGCATCAGTCATGAGTCAGTGATGAGTACATGGAATGCTACAGCATCTACCTGTCTTCAGTAGTCCAGCCAGTCCTCACGGGGTTCATACGACCATCGGCATCCTGTGGGACCTGATCATCTTCTTCATCACAGCTGGCAACCTCATCATCATTGTATGCCACGTTTGGAGATCTACCAACCACACACAACTCATCACTCAGTTCTTCTCTCTCTCCGTCGACATCATCTTCAACTATCAGATCACTAATCTTTTAACTACACAAGCCGGCTACTCACACGTGGTTGTCAACATTCACATCGTGAGAGCATTGTATAGGACAGGAGGTCGACATGAACCACTGTTGGTTTCAGATACTAAAGGAAAGCTAAATGTACCCATACTTGTAATCGAGCATAAGGGGCCAGAGCTGATCCCGGACTCTAGGCAGTCAGCCTGCAGGTGAGAGCATGCATAGTCATGAACCCGGTGTTGGGCTGTCACCTCTTCCCACAGTGACACATATGCATATTCATAAACCCAGCACTAGGCTGTCATTACTTTCCACCAGGCCAGCAGTTACCTTCACTGTTCACAGCCGTCAGACGTCACCGCCCTTAGGCCAGTACCAACTTATACTGCTTGGTGGCAGAGGCACACAAGAGTGAGAAACTTGCCCAGAGTTTTTATACCATGAAGCCCGGCTGAGACTCAAACCCACAACCTCTTCATCGCAAGTCTGACACTCTACCACAACGCCACCCACTCAGATACTAACAATCAACTAATTACAGAAGTCGTGGCTACTTACATCTGGTCGTTGAGATTCATGTCATCAGAGTGTTGAGCATTGTCAAGTATTTCACAAAGTTCAACGGCGGCCTCACTGGACCCAGCTGAACTCTCACTGTTCTGTGGTACCCTCAGTGACCTGCGTGGTAAGTCATCGTCAGCTGACATCTGGTCACTGACGCCGTCATCAGCCGTGTCGCCGAAACTGCCCGTCGACCGCACTTCACGAGGAAACATCTGTGAAACAATCGTAGGTAGCAGAGTCATGGGGTCCGCGGCTGCTGAGTCAGTGACAGACTGTGTTGGCTTGGTAATGTGAGGAGTGCTGACTGGTGTTACGTCAGTGTCTTCATCAATAGCCGTCACTAACGTCAGACTGCTCGACATACTGGCCGCCATCTCATGTCCACTCTCATCACTCAACCTAGCAACATCACATAACGATATCAATTATACACAATTGTGCACAATGTAATTTCTCCGTCACGAACTGTTCTTCATCACTCATCATGACGCATCAAAGTATTCTGACAGCTGTTCATTGACAGTGCAACAGTGAGTGGAGCTTCATATCTTAATAGCAGTTCTGAGGCGTGGCCAATGGCCATCTGCGCAGCATTGACAGCGTTTGGTTCTAATTGTTTGATATAATAACGTTTGCAATAAAATATTATTAATAACTCCACACATGTCTTTCATCATCAACTCACAACACAACAATGAAATATAGACAACAATGGACGATGTGTCACAATACACCAGCTCAGAAAAGTAAATGACTCATTACAAATTGCCAGATAGCATCAACACACAATGCAGTATCCTATAGTCGCACAACAGATCAGAACTGCATTATCTGTCTGATCACCAACCGTGATGTAAAAGCATTTGGTGTCATCAATACAGGATGCGGAGACGAGTGGCTGGCGGCAGATGCATCAGTTGCTGGCTGAGTTGATGACGTCAGGCTGTGAGCTGCACTTGTATTTGAGTGGACACTGAGATCTGACAGATGATCATGATCATGTAAGCCTACACAGACAGCCAATCATGATCACGTAAGCCTACACAGACAGCCAATCACGATCACCTGCTACAAACACTACAGGTGCACATCTCCTAGAAGCTGCAACAGCTTACAACTGAACAGACGACATTCATAGACAAAACGTTTAACCAAGTTATGCTTGGAGACTTACAGTAAGTATTTCACGCTGTGCCTTCTGCAAAGGCCGGTGGCTGGGACTCAATTAATTAGTCACTGGCACTGTGTCTCATAAGATATGTGTATTCACCCAGTTAGCATCAGAGTGCAATGGCCTGAACACCACTGACCAGCTGGTGGAAGAAGAAGCTGCCCGATGGATGAAGTGGCAGCAAGGGGCATCAAAGTAAGGTGGAGGAGAGAGCGGCCTACAACGTACACTCGACAAAACCTACTGGCTACTGTCTTACAACAGACCATGAGGAACAAAGTGCTACGTATTATCATTATCAACAGTCTGAAGTGTGTCTTACCTGAAATGGTCTCTGACGTTGTACTGACAGATCCAGGTATAGCAGATGTAACTGACGACTCCGGCTGAAATCTTATCTGAAGTTCTTGCATTGCTCTGTGCAATCCACCATCACCCAACTTACAACTCAACAATCAATACTGTAATCGACACTTAGAGTGCTTTCAACGTTCACATCTGCTACAACTTTGTCTGAACTGTCACCCAGTAAGTCTGTGTTAAGCACACTAACTATGTACACATAATCACTTCCAGACCAAAAGTGTTTGGATGTCACTAACACTGAAACAATGTTCAAAGCAATTCCAAAAATTCTGTTTAGTTACAATGATACATGCAGTACAAATAATACTTATGAAGACCAAATTTGGTACAAATCTGCAGTTTAGCCTTCAAAAATTAATGAACAGATGCGACAGATTTTTCACCGAGTACAATTATTCTCAGATAACAGCTAACACCATTTATCTGTTTATCAGTGTGAGAATCATTTAAATTCTCTTAACAATTCAACCACCAACTCAAAAGTTAGGTCTAGTAGCACTATTTCGATTTTGGTTTAACTCCTCCAAGAGTTGCTCCAGATTAGGCAGTCTCCAGAGTACCTTTAAAAAACGTAACGTAAGTTTGCTGTAATGATTTAAATATCTTGTAGCCCAGTGTCATTAAAACAGGTTCAGTGCATTTCACATGTAGGCTTTCTGCCAGTCAGTAACTTGGCTCGTTTCAGCAAATAACAATGAATATAGCAATAACGCAACGCAAAACACAAAAGAACACAAAGTATTTGTGATACATATTAGAGAACACTGCATCCATTCACTACATGACGAACACACGTGCAGTCAACTGACTTGGTGTGTATAGCATACAGCCGCACAAGTACTCCGACATCAGGTCCTTCAACATTCACTGGAATGTCTTCCTCATCCTCGTCGTGTGCTACTTCTCCTACATCAACCACGTGCAACTAGCAGTGTCACTAAATGCACTCTTTACAATTCAACTTTTGATTAAGGTATCGGCAGTTGTGCTAAGGTAAGGTAATGTAAGGTAAGGTAAAGGTACATTTATATAGCGCCTCGTCGTTAACACACCTCTAAGGCGCTCAGGTATGGCACATGTTCTCAAGGATCTCGGTTTTACCTGCACACCCCGCATTCATCCACTAATGGAATGAACCATACCTGCCTTTGCCTTCCCAGCCAAAGCCGGTACTCATTTACTGACCCCGGAGGATGGAAGGCTGAGTTGGGCTTCGGTGGCTGGTTGGTTCATAAAGAAATAAATGTCTGGCACCAGGAATTGAACCCGGACACGGTCGTCCATCTCAGTACTAACTGGGCCCGACGTTGATTAACTTCGTTGATCAAAGCCAATGCGCTAACCACTATGCAAGAGAACCACCCGCTTTATCGTCATCAAACGACATGCATGGCACGCCACTTCCTTACCATATTAATGGATTTGACACATGACACAAATGTTATAAATCTTATCTTCTGGTTCTCAAAACATCAGCAAACATATATAATATTATGTCACAATGGAAAAATATGATCACACGCTAAAACTTTTATCAGTTTTAGTATTTCATTATCGTGGACAAATTCACATTACACATATCATATGTTCAGTAAAGATTACAGCAATATTTATTGAAATTAAAACTGGTCCATCTCTGCTACATGTAGAAAAATGACGGAACACCATTACTCGGCCACATGAGTGACAGCATCCTCAATGCACATAGTCCCTGCTATATTGCTTCAAGGTCCACGTCTTACAAAAATATTCATGGATGAGGCCTTGTCAACTCAGTACACAGCAGACCATGAAACACATATTTGATAAGTCGCTGTTAACAACATTTGAAGGTGACTGCATGCAATCATGCCACGATGATGACGATGATGATTGTAAACCACAGCAACTTCAGCACATGCAACGTGAAATAAATCATAGCAAACATACCCGTTGTGCAAGACCATGCGTGCTCGGCATCATACTCCTGCGCCTTGACAAGCCGACGTCGACCAGCATCAAGCACGGCAAAGCTGAGTACCGGCTGCGTGAGTAGGAACTCCGACACAGACGACACGTGTGCTGTGCCAGCGTCGTAGTCCTGATGTAGTTGTAAGATGTACAACACCTACACGCAGTAGAAACACATTAGCAACTGCACATTCGCAATGGCTCAGGTATTTAACATGTTAATGCGATTCATAATATTCATGGATGACCACGTCTGTGTCGACCAGCCATCCTAGTCACCATTAATCCTTTTGCTATTACATTACCTCACACTGGGAGTTATTTAGAGTGGCCTAAGTATAAGACCGCTAAACCACCACACATGGTGTACAGAAGTAAAAACCAAAAACAGTTCAGAAGGAACTGATTTGGAATAAGATAAGTTCTGAGACAATTCCAACCCGTTCTGAAAATTCTAAAAATCAGGCGTCACTCTGATGCTGCCACTGCGACGTGATTTCCCTCGTCAATACATCACCCATCAGTCACAGAAACTCTTGTGATCTGACGGTGCATCACATCAATTAACATCTCCACTGTCACTATCATCGTCGCCGACAATCACGACAGCGACCACTTCCAGACAGGTGCTCAACATCTGAACGGAGACTGTAATCACTCCACGACGTGCAACATTCCACAACTAACAAACAATGAAGTAAATTTACAGAGTAGAATATCTAATGCACTGTAATTCATCAGTCTGTTACAAACAGTACTGTCTTCAGGTGTGGTGCAACGGACCACGTGCATGTGTGTAGTGCGAAGTCTTGTTGCTGACTCCAGCAAACAATTCCACACTGATACGCCAGTCACAGATACACTCAACAGCAACTACAGTATCTGTGAAATAATAATGAATTAACGTTACCTTGCGAGAGATATCACAAAGGACGAGGTAAGTAGCGCTGAGGTCGACTGCAAGTTGCAGATAGCTGTCATGTGTGGTGACTGTACTGCCCGGTGATGACACGCCGGTCGGTGGTACAAGTAACGTCACCGTCTGAAGACACGACCATGACTGTGTCGACCAGATCTTTAACTCATGTCGACCGGCCGTCCCAGTCACCAGGAAACTCCACAGCTTGCTGCGCCACCACACCACAGTATACATACTGAAGACCAATGTCCTCTTTTCATCAGCCGACACTCAAGGAAGAAAAATACAACTGCATCCTTGGCTTGAACAAACCTGCATTCTGCCATTCTCTCAAGGTCAAAGGTCAAATATAAAATGAGCCTAAGATGATCAGCGTACGTTGCCCCTAAGTCCCCCTGTTCCCCAAAGGGGGACTGAAAAACACAAAATGGCCATTTTCCGGGTAAAATAGCACTTCACTTGAAGAAAGTCTGCTACATAGTTTCTTTATGTGAAAACTGTCAGCGACAAAGTTGTAAGGCATTCATTTGGCCTAACTAACCGTGCTAAAATGATTACCAAGAGAAATTGCCACACTTGGCAAAACTTTGTAATCGCTATGCACAGTGGTTTCACACACAAATGCCCAGTGCATAAATATTGATCAACATAATGAAAACAAAGACATATGAAAGAGAGAAACTAACTCCGAAGTCTGGTGCTTGAGGTCATCCAAGAAGAAGATGCACTGGACTGGTTGACCATCATGCGGCTGCCAGTTGTGCTCAATGCTGAGATTTCATACACACACGTGACGCGAGTCAGCACGTTACATCAACAAGCAGTCAATGTCATCAGCTCCAATATCACTTCAATCTTAACTGAACAATTAGAAATTAATGCTCACAAGTAATTTTTAAAACACGATAAGTAACATCCGAATCCTACAGGTACAATATTAATATATCCGACATGATGACTGTTGCCTCGGTCAACATCGTACAGGTACAATGCATGACATATGATACCTGGACCAATCACTAACAAACACAACAGTGACGTCACTATACTTGCACTCCATTTTGTCACAAGCTATTAAAGCTCATATATGTCAATGACACCAACTCTCGGCTTCCATTTAACTTATATATTTTCTGTGTCATTAAACATTACATCAACAAAATGGCAGTAAAATCTCATTGTAGTCTTGTTAAGCATGTTATTCTATCCAAACTTAACAGTAAGTAATCTTTATCCAAGAATGCCTGGCACTACAGAAATTGATGCAGCGATGCAGGAATGTTTCTGTACCATGTAAACAGACCTAGTAGGCTGCATGTGGCTTGCGTGCTGTGGTCTGTACTACAATGAGTGCTACAGTGCATGTATTACAAGTAGTATAATCCACCTAAAGATTATTAAACATCAGTTTTACCGCGGTTCGTCATCCTGTGAAATCTCATAGAACTTGACAAATCCATCAAGACTGGCAGTTGCAAGATGCTGTCCGTCAGGAGAAAATGCTCCGTCGACAATTGGCTGCATGCAACAAACAAATCACCGTGTTAATTCTCTTGTCACATGTTTTATGCTCAATATAGAACAAACAACAGACTGTACTGTAACCGGTGAAGCAAGCTGAGTGACAGGTGTCAACAACCTTGACATGTTCGGCGATAAATCTGCGTCCTGGCCGAGTGTCGTCGGAAGACAACTGAACGTCACTGTACTCGGATGACTTAGCAGCGATGTCAATGTTCCACACTTCAGCCTTCACACACCACCACCAGTACAATCACATCACCAACTTCGACAACTTACCATTATGCCACCATGTCAGACCAGACTAATTTATAATATAATATTACAAATTATCTGCCAAATACACCCATCAGTATGTAACCAACCAGCCAACCAAGACCAACTCAGCCTTCCATCCCTCCTGGGTCGGTAAATGAGTAACAGCTTTGGCTGGAAAGGTAAAGGCAGGCATGGTTCATTCCGTTAGCGGATGAACGCGCAGTGTGCAGGTAAACTGAGATCTCTTGAGAACACGTGCCATACCTGAGCACCTTAGAGGTGTGTTCACGACGAGGCACTATACAAATCCATGTCGTTTATCTTACCTTACCATCACTGCCTCTAAAATTCTGATGGTACATGGTGGTATATTATTATTATTACGATTATCATTATCTGTAGCTTTGAGAGTGGTGCTTATTCATATGGTGAATGCTGTAGTCGCCAGCAGACTGTGTCAGCATCATGCAGAGATTGTAGGCTGCCTTCGTCAGTGAACTACATGTTTCATGCATGGTGCTATACAACCAGTATAATAACAGTTGGCTCAATGAGAGCAGTAATCACAGACTCACAGTGTTATCATGAGTGACCATCATCAACATTGAGCCATCATCCATCTGACTGCTGCTGCCTGTTGACTCCGTGTTGTCAGGAATGTAAGGACACCAGAGCAGGCGGTGATAGTCACTGTCGACAGCATCCACCGGCCGAGAACACTGAAACCTCGGCTCAGCACTGGCATTGTGGTGGTCAATATTAACAACAGCTATGAAGAAATGCAATTTACAACAGCGATTAACATGTTTCAAATCAACAGATTACACTGTGCCTATGAGGCTGTCACTGCTAATTACATTTTCTGACAACCACTAAATCAACGTTAGTGACACCAGTAAGTATTTCTCCACTAAGTGCATCCAGTCTTTACTGACAAGGCAGGCACCACAAACACAGCTGAATGATCATGCACGGCAATATGTGAATTAATTAGCAACATCAGTACAGCATCTCGGCTCATTCCCACACGAGCAATTTATAACACGTGAGAGAAAGCTGTCAGTAGCAGGTCTATGAATTTCGCTACAATTTTCAGAAACTACTGGTGCTAAAAATACCTTTGGCCAGTTTCTAGATATTACAAAAATATACTTAGTTTATAACAAAATTCACAACCTTTAGAACTTCACAACGTGGCTTCTTGTGGCATTATCGGCTAGGACAATACAGCACTTTGCAGCTGTAAGGCTAACTACATGTCTGGCATAGCAATGGCTATTAATGCAGACTAACTGCTCAACGCAGACCTATGAGCTCAACAGCCTATGACAAGCAGATGAGCCTGAGGGAACATGTTATCTTTCTACAACACAGCACAGAAAGGATACATGATTTTTCCGTCGACAGTTTCTGTGATGTCATATACAAAGATGCCTCCCACTTCATCGACGATGCCAAGCACAACAGAGCTTGCAAAGGCAAACGCAATGTCAACGACGCGGCCATTAAAACCCTTCAGCAGGGCACGTTCAGCCGTCTTGCGGTCATAAACCCGGACGTTGTAGTTACGACTTGACGACACTGTGCATCCACACAGTGCCATACAGCATCAACATCATCATCATCATCATTATTACTACTATCACCATCATCATCGTTGCTGTCAGCCTCTATTTTCTAACAGTCTCAACTACACTGCGTTGCATCAAGCATTTCTCTTCTCGTGTCTCACACTTCGTTCACCAAAACCACACTTTCATGCAGACATCAGTTACTTTCCCTTTCTGTACTCGTTGACAACAGTCAAAGTTCAAGAGGCCCAAAAACTGAAACTGACATGCAATTGGGGAATCATAGGAGAATTTGCACCAACAATATCCTGTCTACAGAAGCAATGGTTTCACTGTCTTCTGCACACATGTCCATTGTGCTCGAACATGGCCATTAAAGGACTCATAAGAAACAATGATTACAATGCATTCAAGCCACAAACTGTTTTTTTTCACACTATGAGCAGCTTAAAGCACAATGCATGTGAAGATTCCACAAATGATATACACTGTATATCCACATCACCGTTATGATAAACCTAACTACAACCTACAGCACACAAGATTAACACTACAAAGTTGTAATTCCACGCAAAAAGATTAAATCTTTCAACACATTACTTTCTACAGTTATCTGGCAAACATTTCATGTTAACTGCCATAAATTTTGTAGCATCATAAAATGGAGTAATTGTTGGTAAAAAATGCAAAGTGCACAGCAACAGTTTCCATGTTGTAGTTGATACCTCGCAGGACGTACGCGACGTGGGTGCGATTGAGGTGGACAGCAATAAGATTGCCAACGTATCGTCGTTGTTCCCAGTCATATTTTACCACCGGGTTAATTTTCACCTTCATTCCACAGACACAGCAACAACACTTTGAAACTGCTTCAACACCAAAACTTTCAACTCCAACAGCAACAGACATGATAATCAGGATCGCGATGGTCCAATTACTTCCTTCCATTTCAGTTTTGATCACGCCTTTAGTTTCTGTCAGTTTGGTTTTTACATAATTTCTGTACCGTCTGTTTCAGTTTAAAGTACAAAAAGTGTCAACTCTTAACGACAATGATGATGCTGACGTAAGTAATGAGTAGACACTGTAGGCTCAGCAACAAGCACCTGTTAACTCACCACCCTGCTGGATCTGTCAACATGTCAAGCAAGATGTGATGATGACCAGTTAATAGTTCTTCCACTGCACAGCTGTGTCAACGACCTCTAGTAGTTCCATCACCCACTGTGTCCAACTCACACTTGATCTCCTCAGACATCTTTGCTAGTTTTAAGTGCAGACTCAAATCTCAACTGTTTGCATCTACTCACCCCACTCAGGCAGGTTAAGCACCATCACAGCGCTCAGATTTGTATTTTTCAACTGATCACACTTTATAGATTGAGTAGTAGTGGTAGTAGTAGTAGAAGTAGTAGTACTAGTAAACTGTGACTGATAATGCTGTTGTCAGTATTACTAATACTGCTGTTCTTCTCTTCAACTAAAAGAAAAGCAACTCTGCTGTTCGAAATATCCAACATATTGTTATTTGTCTGTGTCAATGTGATGGCATGTACATTCGCTGAGAAGGCACGTAAAGCTAGTAAGCAATCAACTGCCGTAATAATTCTGCGGGCAACGGTAAACTGAGGTCCCTAGTAATTACACCAATCTACAATCTGATGACATCAAGCTATTTAATTCACCGTAAGCACACGTATGCCAGAACTGAAGTCCGAGACGTCACAATGAACACCGCAAAACAACTACACAAACAGTTGATATTGAGCTATCTACCATACCTTGCTAGTACCTTGCTACTTAGAGCAGTCAGCTGACAATCAGCTATCTACCGTACCTTGCTACTTCCAGTAGTTGGTTGACTAATGCAGCTCGCACGACTCGCAAATATCTCGACATCTTGTCCATAGACGACATGGCTGTTCTTTGTATCTGAGCCTTGCAGTAGTCTGCAAGCAAAAACAATTACAGGTTTATTTTTCATTTCATCTCTATTTTGTCAATAATAACAGCATAAATATTTTTAATAATGTTATGGCTACAGCACATTAAAGTACATAAGACTATCTTATCGATAAAGAACACGAATTACACAACCTTTACAGTCAAATCTGCACAAAATGCTTCGAGAATGCACAATCAGAATGTCTGATTTATAATGTAAATTCTAGTACTTAATTTAATTAACTTAAATTATACTCGAATGCAGCAAAAGTCTAACAGAACCGGCAACACACTAAACCAGGTACAATAAACTGCTGACAGTTAGTTGCACGAAACGTACAAGTATGTATTAATCGTTAATTTATCGTTAGTCGTTTTCTCAATTTAAGATACACTAGAATATATGTCGACAAACATTTGCTGCTTGACACGTGTGGGTGGATCCATGTATATGAGACCGTCAACGTAAGATGACGAACCATTCACAGCACTGTATGGATTAGCAGAGCTTTGGGGCTCACCACTATAAATACACCAGCAACAGTATCTCAAAATAAACAGAAACACTGCTATTTAAACTTAGACGGAACAAACAAACACATGCTACGGTGACATGCAGTTACACTGGTATATCAGCTACAGACTGACACAACATATATCAATACCTCTAGTGTTGTTACGGATCTCAAAATCTTGTAAGCGGACGGATTCGGACGGATTTTTTTAAAAATCCGCGGATCCGGACGCGGATTCGGATTCTGGATGAAAGTATTATACCGTATATACTCACGTATAAGTCGCAAAATGGACGACAAAATCATGCCTCAAAAGTTGGGGGGCGACTTATCGCCGGGTCTATACTAGCAGGCCGCCTAGATCTCTTACTCCGGCTGTCCTGGAATGTTATCATTGCTCACTGAAGATGACGGTCTCACTTAGTACAGCACGCCGGCCGCCGCCGTCTCCGGCTTTACTGCTACAAGTAGACCAGTGTGTCACGTGATGTCTGCTCCTATAGCCGGCCGTGTAGGCCCAGAGCCTCTGTGTAGGCCTAGTCAGTTGCAGTCACATCTGTCTGAAATGGCTACTGCGT
>Ga0049105_1000832_pt1 | contig 12120 bp, 9 predicted proteins | sample WorMetvaBAHAMAS1_FD_61260 | JGI IMG/M metagenome (GOLD analysis project Ga0049105, IMG submission 61260) | Worm MetaG Olavius vacuus BAHAMAS.1 | ecosystem: Host-associated > Annelida > Digestive system > Unclassified | place: Germany: Marburg | collected 2013-04-09 | reverse complement strand
CATCATCTGCTTGAGTTCTGCCGTCGCTTGTTGTAGAGATGTCACTGGTCTTGTGCGACGAAACATCTGCAGTTGTGGCGCCAAATCTCGAGGCGTTAGTTCTGGATATGACGACACGACACCTTCATTGCCTGAAAGGTTGCCAGATGTCAGCACATTCTCCAGCTGTTGATATGACTTCAAACCGGGACTATTGCTGAAACGATCCGTCAGCTGTGTTACGGCCTGGTCCACCAAGGCAAAATACATCGGTCGGTAGTGTTCGGCTACCGTTGTCGCAGTGTAACTAGAAGCTGCACCCGTGTAAAGAGCTGGCGGTCTGCGCTGTCTGTTTGTGTGTCTGTCAGTCAGCCAGTGAGTGAGTGAGTGAGTGAGTGAGTCAGTCAGTCAGTGAATTTTGGGACCCCCTCAATATCTCGGGAACAGTAGAAGCTAGAAACTTAAAATTTGGTATGAAAATTGACCACTGCGGGACCTAAACGAAATAATGCTAAATTAGGTTAAAAGGGGTCGTGAAGGGTTCACGTGACCTACTTTTTGAAATTTTGGGACCCCCTCCATATATCGGAAACAGTTGAAGCTAGAAACTTAAAATTTGGCACGCAGATTGGCCACTAGCGGTCCCAAGCATAAAAATGAAAATTAGGTCAAAAGTGGTCGTGAAGGGGTCACGTGACCTACTTTTTAAATTTTGAGACCCCCTTCATATCTCGGGAATGGTTGAAGCAAGAAACTTCAAATTTGGCACACAAATTGACCACTGGGGGCAGTATGTTATACAGACCCCCCCCCACCCCTGGGGGGTGTAGACCCCCCTGACTTCAGATAACACCCCCTCATCTGACCCCAAACCAGACCCCCTCTAGCAAGGTAGCCTACATCATCCCAAAAGTAGCCATCGCTTGTAGCCTACAACTGATATGCAACCAGACAGCGATGACTGCTTTAGGACTTGTAGCCTACTGTTCTGAGTTGAGTTATCAAGTGTGGTAGCCCAGCTAGCTTTTGGATGCAGATGATGCACAGAAACCTGTTTTTACAGGCACAACATTACATTGTACGGTAGCTTCTGGGGTCTTCGCCCACAGACACCCATGCACCGGGCTCTACCCCTGGTCAGTTGATTCTCAAGAAAATTATTAAAATTGTTGCTACCAGATGGCAGATTTTAAGGCTAAAATGCACCAAATCGTTACAGCGCTCCCCCAGACCCCCTAGCTGGATTTTAGGGGGCCTACTTCTAAGGGAGGGGAGGGGACGGGAAGGAAGGGGGAGGAGAGGGAAGGGAAGAGAGAGGAGAGGGAAGGGAGAGGGGAGGGAAGGGGAGGGAAGGGAAGGGAGAGAGGAGGGGAGGGGACCCCCTGCTTTCCCGTTACATCCCAGCCGCTACATTCTAGATAAAGGCCTGACTGGGGGCCTAAACGATATAATGCAAAATGAGGTCAAAAGGGGTCGTGATGGGGTCAAGTGACTTACTTTTTGGGACCCCCTCCATATTTCGAGAACGGTTGAAGTTAGAAACTTCAAATTTGGCCGGCAGATTAGACGCTGGGTATACTAACGAAAAATGCAAAATTAGGTCAACATGGGCGTGAGCAGGGTCACGTGACCTACTTTTTTAAAGTTTTGGAACCCCTCAAAGACGGTGAGTCAAACGATTACAAACAGCAAACATTGCGCTTCTAATGTACAAAGCTATGCAACAGCCGCTGTGAGAAAACCATTAGGACTGTTTGCATTGTTGTAAATTCCTACCTCAGTACATGACAAGCTGTTTAGGCACACGGAATGCAACGCATTGCATTGGGCAGATACACGTTCCGTAGAACGTATTTCTTGTTGAATAAGTGAAATAAATGCTGTAGAATTGGCGTTGAAATTTTCTTGTTCAACGAATAGCTAAAATATTGTCGAACTGTATTAAAACAGTTTGTCCGTGTTATATACAAATACATGTTTAGTTCATCCCTTTAGGAGTAACTTACTTGTGACATAACAACTCACACTTGTAGGACAGGAACATCAAGACATTCAGGAGATGACACGGCAGGAAATGAGTCAGAAAGAAACAGGTAAAGAGTACATACTTCCTTAAATAGTTACATACAGTGCCCGAAATTTATAACCGTAAGAGAATAAATAATAGGCTACTTCTTGTATCTACAAGTAAATTAAATTTTACAGCAACATCCAGAAATAAGACTTATACGTTTTAGAGAGTTGGATTGTTCGTGCCGTCAGCAGACTCGCTATTTAACTCATGTTTTGCGGTTTTGTTAAATTATGCAAATATACATGTATCTGTTGTACAATGGCTTCAGGTTAAATATGAATAGCGACATTTTTTATTATATGTGCAGACTAGAGGTGTGCATAGAAATGGGAATTCCCATTCCCATGGGATTCCCATGGGATTTATCATCATTATAACTATCACGATGGTAGTCGGAAGGGAATGGGAACAAGAAAGTTATTTCCGCACACCTCCAGTGCAGACACAGGTGGTCAGAGTCCACAAGGTTCATTGCTGCCCCCAACACGAAGGAGTAGACAGACTGATGGTGTGCTTAGTTTGACTATACATGTAGTACACTTTTTGTAAAACGATGCATAGAAACACAATACAGATGTCGTCACAGCACTCTTGTGCTTTTCACACGACCTGCCAACTTCGTGGTCATAATATGTTTAAGACTAAAGAACTAGTTTTCTATAGGCCACGCCCAAGTAGAACCCATAGGCCTTTGGCTGATAATAACATGGAGCAAGCTAAATTCGCCAGGCTTCTTGGTGGTGTTATGTTTTCTGATAAGTTAAACTTTGATGAACATGTTACGTTTGTATTATCTATTTGTTGTTCGCAAAGATTGTTCCTAATTAAGCTCCTCCGTAGCCAAGAAATGCCCGAGAGTAAAGTGCGTGTTATATTTGGTGCCTTAATTATCTGTAGAATATCTTATCCTTCGTCTGCTTGGGGTGCCTTCCTAAATAATCGACAAATAAACGGGATAATTGCTTTCTTTCAGAAAGCTCTGCAGTTCTACATGTCTACGTGATGTATCAGAATATCTCAGAATGGTTGACAGTAGATTATTTAATCGCACATTATGTCCTTTTCATCTACTTCCACCAGACAAGCAATGTCTTGACCTACATTTTAGAGGTCATAGTTATGCACTCTCCATATGCCCATTATAACCTGTGTAAACGCTCTTTTATTCCGCCATATTTATTTTGTTTTCTTTGATCATTGAATAGTGTTTCCTATTACTGCATCTGCTATCGTACTACACTTAACATTTATGTTTGTCATTTGTTTATTTTAATAAAGTGATATCAGATTATTTACACAGATGATGCAGATGCTTGTTATTTTGAGACAGAAAACTGTCAGGAAAATGTTAAACAATATTGTTTGAGAGGTATCTGTTGTAGATCGCAACAAAACAGAAATAAAAGAACTGGAAAAGAAGCAAAAGACGTTTTTAGACAGAAAGAAATATGTGTTTGAAAGGGTGAAAGAAACTGACGAAGAGCTTCGAAAAATAAGAGTAAATGAGATGGTCATACAAGAAAGACTGCAGCAAATGAGGACACAGAAGAAAGAAGTGGAACAAATGAGATGGACACTGGAAAGTCTAAGAAATGAAAATGCCAAGTTAAAGAGAGTACTGCAGGAGAGAGAATTGCAAGCGGAACAAACAAAGTCAGAAGCTGATGATTTAGACAACGACACAGAGAACGATCGCAAAGAGACGGACGAAGAACAAAAACTGGAGGAGCAACAGAGGTTGTTGTTCGAAAAAAAGAAGGCGATATTTGAAAGCACGAAAGTAAACGACGAAGAGCTTTGGAAGATAAGAGATGAGGAAATGGATGTACTAGAAAGATTACAGCAAATACGAACAGATAAAAGGGAAACGGAACACATGAGACGAGCGATAGAAAGATACAAAATGGAGAATTCAAAGTTGAGAGAATTAGAGGGGAAACTAACTAAATCATTAGATGAGATGAGAGCGCATGCTGCAGAGAGTGATAGTAAGGTAGAACGTTTGGAAGCTGAACTGAGTTCTATGAAAGAAAAGGTTGGAGAATACGAGCAGGGACACGGAGCGATGAGTGCGATAAAAGAACTGACTAGGCAGACGCATATTGAACAAAAAGCTCTTCAGAGAAAGATTATTTATAAAGATATGCAGCGCACCAAAAGTTACTCAAAGACCCAGGAGAAGGAGAAAGAAGCGTTAAAGCAAGTAGCCAGTTTAAGAGATGAGATTGTAGCTCTTAGAAGAATATCAGAGGAGACACAACAACGTGAACTGCTTCAGTCATCTTTTACTTACGTGAAACAACGACATCAGCAGCACAAGCGCACAGGTAACGAGCTGATTGTTTGATTTTCAACAGGTGCAAATCTGCACTTTGGCGATGTCAATTGATTTTTGCTGTTTTCCATGTGTAACTCACTATGTTGCCGTTAACATTAATATAAATGTAGTCTTTCTACACTTATATTTGTTGTTTTATTAACGATTTTGGGTAAGTTCTCGTAACATAGCACATAAAGAAAGCACCGGTGGTTTTGTCTAGCACTATACAACTTTTACGGCGCTACAGTGTTGAGCGATTTTCGTGGGGAAAATTGGCTGGTTCACGTAATCTGCAAACAGAGGGTCGCCATCGATCCCATGTTTGGAATCCCCGACCCAGATTTGCCTATTCACTATACGACTTTCACGGCGCTACGTATCGTTCCCGATATATGGAGGGGTTAAAAAAATCTAAAAGTAGGTTACGTGACCCATTCACGACACCCACTGACCTAATTTCCATTTTTTTTCGTAGGAACCCCTCGTGATCAATATGCGTGCCAAACTTAAATTTTCTAGCTCAAACCGTTCCCTAGATATGGAGTGAGTTCCAAAATTATAAAAGTAGGTCACGACCTGTAAATAGGGGGTCGCCAGTGACCCCATATTTGGTAGAGTAGGTATACTCAATATGTGTATATATGGTTTTATTGGTTACTTTTATTTTAAGCAACTTTTATGCCACTCTGACTGTGTATGACTCTGTGAGATCTTTCCTCTCTTAATGTTTAATGTGCTGCTAATTTTCAAGTAGTTGGTAGCGTACTAAGAGAAAAGTCTCAGGGATCTTCCTAGATACCCCTAGAATCTAGCGGCCCTTGCCTACTTGAGTTATCAAGCTATGATAGGCCTACGACAACAAAAAAACGCAAAACGGCCGTTTTCTATCTAAAGTCGCAGTTTGCTTGAATAAAGTCTGCTACAAAGTTTCTTTGTGTGATAACTGTCAGCGACAATGTTGTAGGGCATTTATTGACCTAACTATCCATGCAAAAATGATTGATGAGGGACGTGAATGGCATTAAGTAAACTACTACTCGGAGCGGCTGCCGTGCTCTCACGAATTGTGACGAATGCTCCTTTTCATCGCAATTATTACAATGAAATATCAAATTACTAAGAATGTTCATTAACTGAATTAACTGATGTGTTTGGATGCATTACGTGATCGCGGATTAAGACGGATAAGACAGAGTGGGCGGCAGTGTTGCCACTGGACTTTTAAAAATTAGCACAGATTTCTTAATCAAGAAAAACCCCCAAAACAGATAATAAAACCAAGTTGAAACATCCAAATACCTCCAAAATTAACGCCTATATGCTGCATAATGTTGCATTAGGTACAAACATAGTTACGTAGAACAGTCAAATCATTTGTCGTCGTCAGCGCCGTAGGTTAGAGCGATGTTAGATGCACGCTTTTCGCACTTATACGTATTTTGGCCAAAGCTTATAGGCCTACACGTTGCAGCGTGGTTTGCCTGCGATAGCTGGCCTACTTGTTATATTTCTGTATCTAACTAAAGTCAGTTTTTGCTTATTTGCAAAATTTGGATGCCATGGCAACAACCTAGGGCCCCTTTAAAATGTATTCAGCATAAGTGAATTCAGTGACCCAAAACATATCCAACACACACAAATTCCGAAGGTAGTTTCTATAGGACCATAGTTGTGACCTAATTTATTGCAATTTTGGTTTATTTTTGCCTACATTTGGTTGCTATAGCAACGCCATTTTGCTCCCTGGGAAAACATGATAGCATACTTGAATTCGCCAATCTCGAAAACCCTATCGTGCATGCAAAAAAGTCTCCGTATCTTGTACAAAAACTAAAATATGTGCAGTTTTCGCATATTTTTGTCTACATTTTGTTGTCATGGCAATCCGACTCCTAAGTAACTAATATTCACGCCAACAATTTCTCAATTTGTGCAATTTTGGCTCATTTTCGCCTAAAGTTGGTTGCCATGGCAATTGCTTCCTGAATAATTCAGATAGCATATATGAATTCTACAACCCCCAAAACCCTATCACATATGCAAAATTTGTCATCTTATAGCGTACAGAACTAAAATATGTGCATGTTTTGATATTTTGGTCTAAATATGGTTGCTATGGCAACTCCCTTTGCTCCCTTAAAATTTTTGTTAGCATATTTGAATTCGCCGACCCAGGAAACCTTACCATACATGCAAACATTGTCTCCATATCTTGTACAGAACTGAAATCTGTGCAATTTTAGTTTATTTTTGCCCAATTTCTGTTGCCATGGTAACTCCCACTGCTCGCTTGAAAATTCAGGTAGCATAATTAAATCGTATAACTTAATTCTTCGATTTCTTGCACAGAATTGAAGTTTGTGCAATTTTTGCTTATTTTTCTCTAAAGTTGGTAGCTATGGTAACTCCCTTGGTTCCCTGAAAAATTCAGGTAGGCCTAGCATATTTGAATTCACCAACCCTGTAAATCCCACTCTACTTGCGAAAAATTCATCGTTTTCTTGCACAGAATTGAACTTTGTGTAATTTTGGCTTACTTTTGTTTAAATTTGGTTGCCGTGGCAACTCCCATTGCTCCCTTAAAATTTTACATAGCGCATATGAATTCGCCGACCCCGAAAACCTTACTATTCAGGCGAAAAATTTCTTCATTTTTGCACGTAACTGAAATCAGTGCAATTTTGTTTTTTTGCCAAAATTTGGTGGCCGTGGTAACACTCTCGGCTCCCCTAAAATTTTAGATAGCATATTTGAATTTACCGTCCCCGAAGACTTTACTATTTATGTGAAAAATTCCTCGATTTCTTGCTTAAAATTGAAATTTGTGCAATTTTGGTTTAGATTTCGCTGCCGTGGCAACTCTCGTGGCTATCTTGAAATTTTAGATAGCATATTTAAATTCACTGACCACGAATACTCTACCATACACGCAAGAATTGTGTCGATATCTTGTACAGAAATGAAGTTATGCCTATTTGAATGTTTGGAGTTCCTTTACCATTGCAGTTATTGGCAATTTTATCGATTTTTGCGAAAAATAGTCGAAATTGTTAAGAAAATTTATGCAAACCCCAAATCGGCACTAGAATTCACGGAAACACGCCTTATGAGCCATTAATGACGTTTATACGACGAACGATGCGATCTGAGCAGGTGAGCAAGAAGGTCAAAAAGTAAAAAAATAGACACCGGTGGTGAAAATTTCACCTATACGGTGACACGCCGCCGCTGAACGTACAAAAACTAAATTTGGCATGAGGGGTTGTGTCGCCGATGTAATCATCTGTTTCAAATTTTATCGAAATCGGTTAAGGGTTTCCGAACTGTGAGGGGCCAAAAATGGGGGTCTTCCATTGACTTTGACCGTCGCCCTTACAACAGGTCAGCACTACCGTGCTGGCTGTGATAGAACGTCTGGCACGACGTCGGGCGGCCTCAAGTTGCAAACGCATCAGATGCCACTTTATTAGGTTTCACATTTTTCTCTTTAAACGGCTTGTCTTAAAGTTTATGACAACTTTCGGAGTACATCGTGTTATTACAGATCACATTGATGTGTTGCGTTCGTTATACACGCAATTGTCATCAACGGTCAATGCACAGAGCGTTGCTCGCAATATGTTCCAGTCTAACGCTCTCACAGTGAAGGAGTTGCAGGCCATTCAGTCCAAACATTACGAGCCCATCAAGGCAGCTAAACAACTGTTGAACATTGTCATTTGCCAGTCTGACAAGGTCTACAGTTGTTTTCTGGATGCTCTGAAGAAAACTGGCCACCTGCCTGTGTTTGAAGTTATCGTTTCCGCCAGCTACAAAGGTAAGTATTATAATTTCAACCGCGGAATTTGTCGCATTGTTCATCACGAAATTGCAATTTGCATTTCTTCCTAGCTTTTAAAATCAGATTTGTATAGGCCTAATTTTCAGGTGTGTTTTTTTCTGCTGTGATTAGACTTCGATGACAGATTTGTACACACACGAATTATCCGTCAACATTACGTGTTCCTGATGGAGACTTTGGATGCCAAACATTCCGGACTTGTGGCGGAACTCTATCAATCCGATGTTCTCAGCAAAGAAGAGATGGAGTCCGTGAACTCTGAGGTGATATCGTTCATTCAGAATGAGAAGCTGTTGTCGATGCTCAGTCGCAAGAACAACGATCAGTTTGACAAGTTCCTCGACGCACTGGACAACACTGGACAACAACACGTCCGCAATCACATCACAGGACGACAAAGTCTGTAACTCGTTGTTATAGTTATTTTCGGAGTAATCTGACGGATTTTAGGACCATTTTCGGACTTTATTACCAAATTGTGTTTTTTGTTTATCATTTGTAAATGTTTTTCTTTGATTCATGCGACAGACAAAGCTGATTTAAATCTGTTGTTATCACGAAATGAAACAGCGAACGTGAACATTTTACGACGACAAAATGCAAAATGTCCAACGAAGCGGAAATTTACAAAAAAGTTATCATGGTAAAATGAAACTTGCAATTGAATTTGAAAATAATAATGAGTAAGTAATGCTCCTATGTGAACACCTATGCATAACGCACTTGTTCTCGGTTACCTCGGCGAATATCGCAATAAATAATATATTGCTAACAAGAAATACGTTCTATGGAACGTGCATCTGCCAAATGTGTTGCATTCCGTATGCCTAAACAGGTTATCATGTACTGAGGTAGGAATTTACAATGGTGCAAACAGTCTTAATGGTTTTCTCACAACGGCTGGTGCATAGCTTTGTACATCAGGGGCCCAATGTTTACTGTTTCTAATCGGTTGACTCACCGGCTTTGAGGGGTTCCAAAATGTATAAAAGTAGGTCACGTGACCTTGCTCACGCCCATGTTGACCTAATTTTGCATTTTGTCGTTAGTATCCCCAGTGTCCAATGTGCCTGCCAAATTTGAAGTTTCTAGCTTCAACCGTTCCAAGATATGGAAGTGGTCCCAAAATTATAAAAGTAGGTCACGTTACCCCTTCAGGCCCATTTTGACCTAATTTTGCATTTTTTGTTTGGACCCCCAGTGGCCAATCTGTGTGCCAAATTTGAAGTTTCTAGCTTTAACCGTTCCCGAGATATAGAGGGGGTACCAAAATTTCAAAAAGTAGGTCACGTGACCCCTTATCGACCCATTTTGACCTAATTTTGCATTAATTCGTTTAGGTCGCCCAGTGGCCAATCTGCTTGCCAAATTTGAAGTTTTTAGCTTCAACCGTTCCCGAGATATGGAGGGAGTCCCAAAATTCTAAAAGTAGGTCACGTGACCCTTTCACGACCCCTTTTGACCTAATTTTTCATTTTTTCGTTAGGACCCCCAGTGGCCAATCTGTGTGCAAAATTGGAAGTTTCTAGCTTCAACCGTTCCCGATATATGCAGGGGGTCCCAAAATTCACTGACTGACTGACTCACTGACTGACTAACTGACAGACACACAAACCGATTTTATAATCTGTCCAATGCTGCTGACACATTGGGCAGATAATAACTAGATTCTTTGAGCTACATTACTGCTGCAGAAAGTGTCGGTGTATCTTCAACAACTTCTACGTAATGCGCCTGAAAGTTACCGAATTCGGTGAAATAACGCATGGTAACGGCTTATATGCCGTTATTACGTCGTTCAAGGCCATTCAAGGTCACCGATTCTTGTACCAGTCGAAAGTTCATATACGACTTTCTATTAGTGATTAATACTAACTTAGCTCCTATCTCGTGCGGTTTCCGTGATATAACTTTGATAGGTCCAAAATCGCTATATTCGGCTACCGCTGTTGTGTTTAACTCCCCCGACGGAGGTGTTCCCCTCTCCGTAAAATTTCACCGGGATGTTAGTGGGTGGCAAAGGTACCAAATGGCATAGAAACACTGCCGAAAATTACAATCGCTTGAGTAGGGAGCACGAACGTTTCGGACGACAGACAGACAGACAGACGGACAGGCGACCCTAACATGACTATGCTCCAGAGTTGACTGTTCGGGTCGTTTGTCGTCTGTCTGTCGTCTGTACGTTAGTGCGACGTAATCAATACGGTTGAAATTTTTGGGCAGTTTCTATGCCATTTGGATTTTAGCCATCCGTTGACCTCCACGCAAAATTTTACGGAAATCGTCCCAGGAGAACCCCTCTGTAGGCGGGGGGGGGGGTTAAACACAAGATGGGTAGATAAATATAGCTATTTTGGACCTGTCGAAGGCTATATATCGGAAACAGTGCAAGATATGATGTTAGTTAGTATTAGTCACTAATAGGAAGTAGTCGCATATGAGCTTGCGATTGGTACCAAAACCGGTGACCTTGAGTGATTCTGAACGTCGTAATAGTTCTTGCTTTGCGTTATTTTACCGAATTCGGTAGTTTTAGTGGTCCATTACGTTAACATGGTTGAACATTCACCGATTCTTTCTGCCGTAGTAATGTAGCCTAACTTATCTAGTTATAGCCATACCATGGCGATATTCGCAGGGGATCAACCGCAGCGATTGCGTTTAAATTAGGGCACTCCCCTCTAGCTGGCTCATATTCGGGCAGCAATAGACTTACTTTCTGACTGCTACTGTGCGCATGTTTACAAGAAGCTCATCAAAAGATGAGATAGCAAACGTGAACTGTTTTACGACGACATCCTACACGTACGACGATTCACTTGGACGACGAGGCCGACCCTTGAGCTCGCTACGATACCGCTCCTCTTCGTTCAGGATACCTAACCGACTCCTCAACAAACGAATGAGGTCGTCGACCGAGATACACTGTTTGGCGTCCCAAAGAACCTGACCAGCTGGCCTTCTAAACTTGCCCGTAGGTAGCAAAGCCTTTCTCGATTAGTCCATTCATAGTAGTCGGAACATTTTCAAATGATAGAAATGTTCTCAGACAAGTAGAGCCGTTAAATGTCCCCAACTTCAGCATCGGCAACACAGGTCTCGACCTGTATGCCGGAAGGTCAACTGATCCATCGGTCTGTCCCCTTCTTGGCCTTTCCTCTGACCTTTCGCTGTCGCCACTCCTGCGATGGTGATTACGTGCTGTCATGTCTGGTTCATCGTCCTCGGCGAAGCAGATCGACAGTCCTGAGTCGCGTCGGTGGACTTGTCGGGGCGGAGTCGAGACCCGCCACTATCGGGGCATCTCGACGGTCTTGTCACCTCGTCACCTCGCTTTGTTGAGGTGACGGGGTAGAGCGGGGCTCTCAGACCGGCCACCACAACGGTGACCATCAACGTGGCCGTCTAATTCAATATGGCAATCTCTCGACTTCCTAGCCGTCGAAGCACTCTGGCGCATAATGCCAGGCGAGCGATAACTGGGATAATCCTAATCCGAGCCGTGCGCCGGCGATTCTCTTTCAGAACTGTCGGGGGACGAGGAATATCGCCGCTGACCACGAGCACCACGAAACGTTACATTTTTTATCGAGCTTGAGTAGCCAGTAGACCTTGCGATAAAAGACAAACATCCTCCGGGGTAGCCAGCTGTTGTCCGACTGGAAAGTCCGACGACACATAACCAGTGTGCCAACGACAGAGTGGACGGTCAGCTGGCACGGCAGAAAGCGAACACTGTTCCACGTTGGGCGCCAGTGTCGAATTAACGTCGGCGTGTTCACTAGGTGCATCTCTACCAGGCACTAGTTATGTCAGTATTACTATACAGTGCAGAGACATGGACTCTGACCTCGGCGGATCTGCGGAAACTAGAGTCGTTCCACATGAGATGTCAGCGACAGC
>Ga0049105_1000831_pt1 | contig 12125 bp, 5 predicted proteins | sample WorMetvaBAHAMAS1_FD_61260 | JGI IMG/M metagenome (GOLD analysis project Ga0049105, IMG submission 61260) | Worm MetaG Olavius vacuus BAHAMAS.1 | ecosystem: Host-associated > Annelida > Digestive system > Unclassified | place: Germany: Marburg | collected 2013-04-09 | reverse complement strand
TGTTGACACCCGTGGCACGTCATACTGTCCGCTGTCCGCCGACCGCAGATGCGCTCTTCCCGGCATTGTCCAGAGTGGCACGACGACGTCCCGGAGATATGTCGGCGCGTAATCAAAGGCAACTGCCTCCTCTTGCGTCATGCCGGCTGCGCCTATGGTGCTATCAGAAGTTTCAGACTAAAACAAACTACCGACAAGCTGAAGAACGTCCTGCAGTCAATCTGGCATGAACTGCATCAGAACGCAATATTGATGAGGCTGCGTTGAGCGTCGTGAAACACGCGTCAAAGATAAGTGGTGGACACTTGGAATATGTTGCACGATAATCTGTGTGGTTGCGAACAGATGAACTTATTTTATTACATGTTAGTTGTTGGCGAATGACGACTGCTTAACGTTTTGCGTTAACTGGGTGGAAATGTGACAAGAAGCTCAGATATCGCAGAGAGACCGCGCTGCAGGGTGCGTTAAAATGGCCAAAAGTGGAAGAAGGGGACTATATTTTGCGGACATTATAGGTCTATCTTCAACCACTGTGACATAATCGGCCTGCAAAGCTATCGAATTCAGTGAAAAAAAACATAAAATAGACTATTGTGCCGTTCAAGGTCATTCAAGGTCACCGAGGTCGGTACCAATCGAAAGCCCGTATGCGACGTCCTATTAGTGATTAATACTAACTGAAAGCCTGTCTCGTACCGTTTCGAAGTTATCGCAGATTATCGTTCAAATATGGGACATTTTGCGTTTTTGAGCCACCCTATGAGGGCTTAGGGACAACATACACTGTTCATCTTAGGCTCATTGGAAAGACTTCCTATTCGTGTTAACTGAAATATTTGTGCTAAGTGTTACTGCTGAGGCGCACGAGCGAATATCAACTAGCTGCAGTCGCACGGTCTTTTTGCGACAGCTAAACGTCATACACGAGTGAGCGAATTAGCTTGCATAACGACACACTTCGACTTACCATCGTCAACTGACTTTGTAGCAGACTTTCTTCAAGCGAAGTGTGATTTTACATGGAAAACGGCCGTTTGCGTTTTTGAGTCCTTCTTTGAGGGCTTAGGGGCAACGTACGATGTTCCTGTTATGCTAATTGGAGAGCACGTAGTGGACTTCCTATTCGTGTTCATCATCATCATCATCATCCACGAATTTCATGGCAACACAAGTCTCAAACAAAACTTCAGGGCCGCAGTGTTATAATGCCCACAAAGCGCCCTATACAGATGCAACAATTTCGAATTACCTCCGCGGACCCATATGCAAATACTTCCCCCCCCCCACACACACACGCACCTACACGCGCGCGCGCGCGCACACACACACACACCAGGTTTCAACGCAATTACGCAAAAGAACAATTCGCGGCTGAGATAGCGACTTAAACATTTAAAATTTTGGCGCCGTCCGCCATCTTGGATATGACGGATTTGGAAATGTTTTTTACCATTCCGCGGCCAGGGATCCATGATGCATCACATTACTAAGTCTAAAGTTCGTTGGTCATCCGATAGCTCCTCTAACATATGTCTGAAATATGCATGAGGTAACCTTATAATCTTGACTTTGACTGTTTGGCAAATGGCCATACCATAGGACTCTCATGACTACTCTGAAAGCCTACGGTGTCGCGTAATACACGCCATATGCTTCATGTGCTGTGATATTGCTGCGACTACCGGTCCGCTAATCATATTATACATGTACAGTATATACTTATAACCTGAACCTTTGATCTGTCGACTTCAGAAGTTAACGAGTACCTGAAAGCATTGACCACTGATGTCGCAGACTGCTCAAAAGACGTTGACGCAAGACGTGGAAAAGAATTGGGTGTTGCGACGTCACTGAGAGAACACGGAAAATCACGATATCACAACGGACATGTGTCTTGTGTCTACCAAGAAGCTTGGGTGTGGGTGTGGCATATTGCAAGCCACGTATACGAAAGTTGGACCATAATAATACTAATTAATTACGTACAGACATATTCGAGATGAAAGGGTCAAGACAGATTCTGTGGTCAGTTGGTGTAACAGACAGTAAGAAACCCGTCGGCTTTGAAATATCTGGAACAACGGCAGCATTAAGAAATTTGTTATAGGAAGTGTAAGTTGCCATATTTTGGTCATGTTTTGATGCATAACTGCTTAGGAGAAGAACGAAAATGAACCTTGAAGGACTATAGCGAGCAATGGACAACGCAGTTGACTTGAAAAGGACACCTGTTGATAGTAAGGCCAATCGATGAAGACAGAACGGCTAAAGCACAGCACAGTCTATCACTGTCACGCTGTCAGCATCGCGTGTGTACACAGGTAACAGACTAACAGAGGTCAATCCTGTTGCGTGTTGCGTTTCAGCAACTGCGAAGCTTCAAAGCTGTAAACAGAAGCCAGTGCTAAGCCTCTTGCGTCTTGCGGTGAGTACACGCGTTCACGTTTCATGTGTGATTTGGCCGTCTAAAACCAGGTTGACAGCCGCAAGCGTGCGGCGACCCTGTCATAGCAGTAAACCACGCCCTGTGCTAATTTAGTTCTCCAAAAGGCCAACAGTATTTGGCACATAATGTTGACAAGTTGAAATATATCGTTATAATTTTGGCATGCGATATCATGCAACTAAACATGGTGGCAATTAATGATCGATGCATTACAGCTTGCAGGCGCCGACGTAGCTCCTGTTGTTCTGGGTTGTTTTGGGCCAAATTTGTACTCAGCACTACTATCAAACTGCTGTGATTTAATGTGCACTTTGAAGCTGTAGTACCAGAGTTAAAACCAATATGCCGAGAAAAAACAAAAAAAGAAACAGCTGGAGACCGTGGAGTCAGTCCGGTAGGCTGGCAAAGTATAAAAAGACCTAACGTGGCAAACATTCATTCACAGTTAGTGAACGCAGCATTCTGTTGCAAACAACAGTCACGAAAAGAGTCATTTCTCCATCATCATTATCAGTTACTTCATAATGCGTGTTCAACATAAACGCACGTCAGTGTCATCGCGTCACACCATCACACACCATCATTAAACCGTCGTCAAGCGCCACGCGGTGCTTCCTGTCATCGGCGTCGATGCTATACACACCACGCCAAGCGTTCGCCAGATCATTTAACCAGACGTCAAACCTGCCGTGCGTTTCTTAGAGGCGTAGCGCTAGCCACGAGCGCTACGCGAGCGCTAGGTTACCGTTTTGTGCTGCTGCGAAACGACAGCTAGCCGGAAGTGATGTCAATGTAAATATAAACAAATTTCCAGCTGAGAGAAAAGATGGAAAAACAAGTATTTTTGACACAACATAACAAAATTAGTGAAAGAAAAAAGGTTTCAAGAATTAGCACACAAAAATTTATTACATATGGGTTTTTATATATAGATTTCAGTTACTGATATGACTTGCTTACGTCACGCATGACGCCATTTTGTTGAGAATAGTAAACAAACTGCAAGCTAGTCACCTTTCGAGAGCGCTACGTAGCGCTCGCTAGCGCCCGCCGCTAGCCGAGCGTTTCGTAGACCTAGCCAAAAAAGGCTAGCCTAGCACTACGTAGCGCTACGCTTAGGAAACGCACCCCTGGTCAAGTTTCAATAAAAATAACAAGAAGCTAGAGCTATCGCAGAGAAAGCGCGCGTCGGCGGTCATTACGCCGTTCAAGGTTATTCAACGTCACTTATTTTGATACCAATCGAAAGCATGTATGCGTCTTCATATTAGTGAATAATGGGATGTTAGTATTAAATTCACTGGACTACATCCTATCTCGCACCGATTTGCAGTTATTGCGCAGTATCGCCTGTTACGAAGGAGTGCGGTTGCCTCTCGTTAATGCACTCGTTTACGGTAACCTCTGCGAATATCGCCATAAATCATATATTGCTAAAAAACTAGATTCTGTGTTTTCGATTGATCTTGCGAAATTTGTCATTGTAATATTGATTAAACTCTAATTGTAATGCCCTGGCCGTGTGTTCAATCCCGGCTCAGGGCGGAATTTAATTTATAGAAAATTCCTCCTCAAACGTCTTCAGTCCACTCAGCTGTAATGAGTAGTCCGGTGTTCACTTGGTCGAAAGGAAGGCGGCGACGGAGAGAGCTAACCCCTGTCCTCATGTGCTACGGACCCTGAGCCTATATGCGATTGATTGCCTTTGTATTTCTTACCGGTTTACTGATGAGAAATATATGAGGTTTATATTTACTATTCTGATCAAATAACTGGTAAAAGTAACTGCTCAAGTAAACTAACCAACCATGCGCCAACATTCACAAGAACAATTGCTATCTCATTTGCAATGAACCGACAACATTTGTTTTTAAAATGTAAGATAAGACAAGACAACAAATAACTCGGCATAATTTTCTTTTGAGCAGGCATCACTACAAAGAAATGCAATTTTATGAAAGCTTTAGTTTTTGGGGGTCCCAGACACCCTGCCAGTTGGCTCCATCCACTTTATAACACTTCGATCCGCGCCCCTGAGCTAAACTGATGGCATGCGTCTATTACAAAAGACGACAGAAAACATGCGTATCTCAACTATTGCCGTGTGACATGTTAATTTTGAGATTAACAACTCTGTCGCTGTAAAACTTCGTTACTGTCTTGTCAACCCAAGACCTACGAAGTTTTTTTGAGATATATTGTCGACACACAGGGAAGCAAACACTGTGGATATGACATCTTTTCTCGACACATTTAGCAGGGCTGATGATGACAGAATTCAGAAGAGCAATATCGCTCATGTTTCAAGGCCAAACAAAGAACACTAACCTGAGATTCCGACAGCAAAGACATCATCAGTTGTAGATTTGTTGCAGTTGACTTGACTTGCAGTGGTCAAGGAGCCACGGAGAATCGCAAGTGGATGTTGCTGAATCAGTTCACATAGTTAGAAGCTTGTATTCAATGACGAAGTGACACTGTCGAGCGTCAGTGAACGCGTGCCACGGTGTGCTGACGGCGCCGCGCATCACAGTCTTTTAAAGCCGAGCGCCGCGGTGTGGCGTGCGGGGCTTTGTTGCACCGCTGCTGCTACTGCTGCTGCTGCTGTTACTACTACTGCGATGATGATGATGGGATCATGGGAGTGGCTAGTTGCATGCTGACAGATGTGTTTTGACTGTGGTTTTGACGTGGACATCAACCAGTCACGAGTTTTTGTCAACTGTACGAGTCAACAGCAAGCCAGATGTAAACGCACATCATTTATCCTATGACGTCATCGCTGTCATTTTCAGATCAACTCATTCTGTCTGCTCCGCGCATATTACCCTGGTTCAGATACAGCAGCAGCAGCATCAGCAACAACAACAACAACAACAACAAATACGACAATAACAACGATAAGAAAATATCGCGATGCATATCGCGTATTGTGCCATGTTGCCATATTCGGTTTACGTGATCTGCGTGGCAAGAGAATGAATAATTACAAATATAAACTGTTTATGTTCCATAAGTTAATCATTATTCAAGACACATAATGTACGTGAGCCGAATAACAACCAAAGAAGTAACCTAAGCTTCTGCTTTTATGCGAGTAATGGATCAAAAGGCAAATGTTCTCTGATTAGCGTATATCTTACGCTAGCTAGTGGTTGACAGCTGAATGGCTCAGTTTCCTACTGACGTGAAGCTGACTAGAAGCCAATAACAGAAGTGAAATCATTCTCCATTAGTCTACCTCTCCATCTCAGTTTATCATTGCGCCCCGAGACCGAGACGAAACCGAGACCTTCCAAAAATTTTCTCGAGACCGAGACGAGACCGAGAAGTTCAAGACCGAGACATTTTTCGAGATCTCACACACAAGCGCGCAGTTTCAAAGTTATAACAAAGTTAAACACTCACTTATGATTTTAACAACTTTAATATTCTGGTCTGTTCCGCGATGTCTTCTTAGCAGAAGAAGACGCAATAACTGCCATTTTGAAATATCGATATGATGTCATGACTCGGCCGAATATGGTCAGATTGGGATGAAATGCTAGACAAAATCATAAGATCATCCATATCTGATTAACCCCGGCGGAGTTATGATGTCATATCGATTTTCAAGATGGCAACCATGACGGCGGAAATCTACTTCCGGTTTCGGGTTTAGTGACGTCGGGTTTGTCGCGGTCGGTCACGCTTCACTGGTCGCGCGTACGTACCGGACGACCGAAAGGTGACCTTGCGCTATCTACGACTGGTGTCCGCTGCGCGGTCTGGCTGAGTCAGTCGAGGTCGAGTTGTCGGTGTGAGTGCACGTCTTCTTCTCATGTGAAGAACGTATGAAGGTCGCGAAGACATTAGTTCGTGAAAAAGTTACGTTGCCGATTGGTACGGCGTCTTATCTCATGTGAAATGCGTTCCGTGGTTCTGGAAATGGTGTGGAACGACTCTTTGAGCTGGTGAGACGAGCGGTGATCTACCAGTCGTGTCGTGTTCGTTTCATCTGTGATATCGGCGTAGCTGTTGCGACGGCAGCAGCAGGAATCAGGCTGTTGTGACGACGGCAGCTGGCCGGTGGTGGTCGCCACTGAGTTTTCGTATTCGTCGACGGACGTTCCTTTCTTGCTGGCCAGGAATCCGACAACGGCAGTGACGTCTTCTGTGTGAAGTGCTGACTCGACTCGCGATAGTGCTGAAGTTAGGTTTATTTCTCGGAGTTCGCCGTATTATGCAGTGTTGTACATACGTATACATGCATTGCTTGTCTGTCAGTTTTATTTTTCATTAAAGTGTAAATATTTGAAGTTACAAAGCCGTTGTATTAGTCTCTCTGGAACCGCCCACGCGGTATATTATTGTAGTTTCTGGTCTTTTAAGAGACACAGTCACATCACGGAAGGCTAAGTCACGACAGAGTTATCGGGTTTGATGACGTCTCTCATTTAAGAAGGTCGAAACCTATACGCAGACCAAATTTCGAAGAGATATATCCACCGATGGCTGAGATATTACTACTTCCGGTTTCTGAAAACAAACGGCCGCCATATTAAAATTTTACTTGATATCGACTTATTTATCGCTGTCAACATGTCACTATGCATCGGCTTAACAAATTTCATCGAAATGGGACCGACGGCGGCGAATTTATAACTCATATCAATTTTTTCAAGATGGCGTCCGTCCGCCATGTTGGATTTGTCTGTGGTAACGGCATACTACCCACAAAGTGTAATTTTAGTTTCAGCTATGTCGTTAAGTTTCGACTTGATCCGATATGTAGTTTCGAAGATGTTGTGATTTTTAGATTTCGGCATTTTGGCTTGAAATTGCCTATTCACGCCCGTTTTCCGGGGCTTTGGGGCATCACCCATCATCTTAACCCCGAAATGGATTTTCCTAGCATGGGAACACGTTGTGTGAGCCATAAAGCGTGAAAATCGGTCCAGCGGTTCGAGCTGAGTGCAGGGTTGAAAAAAGTAAAGTATTTTAAAGATTTGGCCACCAAATTGAACACCATGTTGAAAATTAGACATTTCCAGTGATCAGACTTTGGTAGATTTTTATATGCTATTAAGCACATCTGATATTACTACAAACGGTTGACAAACCTTTTGTTGCAATTTTTCAGGGTAAGATGGCTTTTTCCATACCTTTACCCAGGGCCTATGTCTCCACTAAATTTGGTACAGTTCGGTACACGCACCCCTGAGAACCACCACTGACAAAATTGCCCCCCCCCGGGAAAAGCTGGTCAGGAAATTTTGTTCAGTCATCAATAACTCAGCCGCATATTACCTAACTTTGTTGAAATTTGGTACGTGGATGCAATATGGATCTCCCGATGTCGCGAAGTTGTGAAAATCCACTTCTGGTCAAATCCAAGATGGCGGACGGCCCCCAAATTTTCAAACTTTAAATCGCAGTAACTCCGCCGCTGGTTCGATTTCGCTCAAACTCTGTATATGGGTGTGTTGTGGATCCACAGAGTCCGTGCAATGATTGCAATTTATCTATCAAAAATTCAATTTGCAGGTTGACCCTCAAATTTTCAATATTTAAATCGCTATAACTCGGCCGCGAATTGCTTATTTTTGCTAGAATTTGGTATGGAGTTTGATCATGTCACAGCCGATACACTGTAAGTGTTCAAAATCGAAGGGTCAAATTTCAAGGTCGCATTGCCTATCCGTAACATATACTAAATTGTGGTCGCCGAATACCACGGCGGAGTCAGAATTTTGACTGGAAGATCGGAAATAGCAGTTTATATGCGCATGCGCAGTACAAATTTAGTCAAAACACTTTAAAATGTTAGCAGATTTGATTTTCGAACACTGTTGAATTTGTAGGCTGGTGCATCATAAACCTCGTAATTAATCGTAGTCCGGAACGATCGGCGCGACGCTGAGCGGCCTCAAGTTGCAATGCCTCGCAATTGCCACCTTTTCTAGTTTTCTTTATTTTAGACGCCGGGAACAGGCGTTTGATGGCAGACGTCAGTGGATGATTAACGAAGTGCGCTTGAATGAACCGCTATTCCGCCACGTCGAATCACGTCTACGTGATTTCGTATTAAATCAATTCCTGGCGAATACAGAAATATAGGGGCTCACCGGCTGATCGATTGATCACGTTCAGCGAAGTTGACCGTGGTGCGTATTACAGACTCGCAGGCACGTCGTAAACGCTAAGGTCTTTATGTCGAATACTGTGTGATCGCATGGCAACACCTTTATTGAAACTGTTGCACTACTTCATTGTATCGGCAGTGATGACACTGAAAACTCAGTCCAGACAACGAGAACTTCATCGTTTGACATCAGCACACCGTGTGCTTGTTGTGCTACGGTCTGTGTGCCGCATCCGTATATTATATTGAAAATCATAGGGTATATTCATCATCAAACTGACAACTAAATAACACAAAACATCGCGCGTTTTCTCTGCAACAGCCGAGCTGTTTTACAGCATCAGAGGCGGAAGAAGTCACGCTGATCTTACAGTTCTTATCTTATACATGTAAGTTTACGACCTGCATATTGTTGTGCTCGTTTAGTTCGGCTGATCACCGAGGCAGAAAAAGATGGGCGCCTGCAGGTGTCGGTGTCACGGATAGACCGACGTCAAGTAATGAAGACAGACCAGCGTGCGAGCAGCGGTAACTCAGTCTTCATCACAGGTTCACGTACAATCCATCCGTCTTAATAGACTTGTTTCTGTCAAGTGCGAACTTCGTCACGTGACCTGTGTCGCGCTAATTCCAACTGTCTTGCTGTTAGCTGTTAGTTGTTACAATAAATGTTTTCTGTCTAAATAATGCCACTTGAGTGAGAGTCCGATGTGTACAGTAGGCCTAGTTCTACCTGGTGACCACTGACCACTACGCGCTAGCGTACGTTATTTTGATGCTAGTTGCTGAGATGTTTGCATTTTCGCATCATTACTTCCGAATTCGTATTTCAATGACACTGATTTTGCTGCTGCTTGGATACAAAATACACAGTACTGTAAATACAAAGTACATTTCCATGTTACAGATAAACTAGCTCGAATATTATAACTGACTTTAATACTGTACTGGATGTGTTCGCCGAGAAGTAAATGGTTGTTTTTATTACTTTGAGTCCCAACACCAAATCCAACGAGTCTACTCGCTGATAGTATACTTTTGCAATAATATTAAATGCACGTGAATTGTATTTCGATTACGGAATAAAAACTGCTTCTTAATGTAGACTAAAACTGTAAAACATAAGACATAAACAAAATTATTTCGATTACGTATTATAATTACATGTATTTCATTACCTATTACAACATAAAATATTTCCTTTTTTCCATAGTTTTACTTACTCATAAGGACAGAAATGCTCTCGACTGCGTCGGCTTAACGCAACAAAAATCACAAGTGTAAGCTCGGGAAATAAGTCTGTGAAAATTGCTGTTTGTATTACGTGCAACTGGGCACGAGAGGATCCCATTATTGTGTGCTAGGCTAAGCTGGCTTCTAGTCAGCTTTTAAGTGCACATTACATCATTGCACATCATCATCATCATCATCATCCATGTAATTCCATATCATTAACTGCAACTTGTCTAAAAACGTGTGTATTCAGCGTCATGTCCGTTTCTGTGTTGTCTCAATGATGCCATGATTCCACAAGTTGTAAAAAAGTAGGCCTAGGTGGGCGAGAGATACAGAGGCGTGACCATTCTTCGATTCGTCTTTATTTGACGTTATATCCAATTCACACAATAAATTTCAATATCAATAAATGTCAGAGTCTCTTTGTTTAGAATGATCACTTTCAAGATCATCATCATTATACAGTCGGCCTAGCTAATACGCTACGCGTCACCGTATATCACGTATACTGTTTAAACGAATCAAGCTAACGTTATTGTATAACTCGACCTTCTCGTAAAAATCTAGGGTGCTTTCAGTATGGCCAACCGTTCGCACCATCTTAGAAAGATGACGAAGGGTCCAAGCACAGAACTTTTAGAAGACGCGAAGTCATGTAGCTCTCTTCCACAAGTTACTGCAGCACAGCATCACGCTATATGACGTCACGGAGACTTCATACTGCACATGATTTATGTAGGCCCATGCCTACGTTTTCCCTTAGTTGTAGGCCAATTTAAGGGCTTCTGATAAGACAAGGAAGTCAAATGTTAACATTTATTCGTGTCGTCATTCGTGCCAGTGTGGGATGTCTTTGAACGTTCACTGAAGCTCAGATATATGACAACTAAAAATACACCGTGTCCGAAAAAGGGGACCCTAACAATATTTTGTGCATAGCTTTGATATATTCCGCTTTCTCGCAACAAATGTCGTTAATTGCTGTTGAGATAATTCAACATTTTGTGATATTTCATGTGACAGTTAGGGTTATCATTGCGTCGGATATTTCAGTGGTCAGTGGCCATCGCTAGGCCTATACATCATCAACATCATTTATTCAGATGGCTTTGTTCTCTTGATAATCTACCGAGCGTAGACCTCAACGACAGACGAGAGACTAGAGCAAGACCGATGAAACAGGCGGAACGCTCGATGAAGAATACTGGCAGGCATTCACCGTGAAACATTACTCATTCACATCATTACGCGACCAAACTGTTTCTCTTCAAAAAAATATCAGGATTAGACTATGTGCTGCGCGGTCTGGACAAGGCTTCGTTAACAATATCAAAGTTCTGGCAATGGCAGCTGTTTCATCTACAGGTAATTTGACTGACAAAGTTGCTTTGCTTGACATCTGAACTGAACGTAATTCAATAAATTAAGTCTCCGGGGAAATCACATCAGAATGGGCCTAAGTTGTCACTGAACTAATGAATTCGTCGACAAACTTGCCACGCAACATGGCGACATGTATAAAAAACAAAAAACAAGTCCGACAGCCGACACAATACATGGCCATTCCTGCATTCTACGAATATGCACATCTGCTTGGAGTTCTTGATTAACATTTATCACTATGTTATGTTGTACAGTATAAGATCAACATAGTCACCAAGTGTAATTTGCGTGTGGTTGCCAATGTATTTGTTTTTGGTATATTACCAGAGATGTCCAGATCCTGAAATTTCGAGTCCGTGTCAGTCCGTGGAGTCTGACCAAAGATCTACACAGTGAACCATAAAAAACGTGACATTTTATTTTTGACTATAACTTTGGCTAATCTTAACCGATTTTTATAGTTTTTATACCATTTTAATCGCGAAGAAACTCTACACGCGAGTATAATAAAATTTATCACATCACCCGATTTATGTGCGCACCTTACCTGGAAAAAAATTAAAACCAACATTTTTGTCTTGGTTCATAAAACGTAGCAGTGTACATTTGACTGCAACTTTGGCAAATCTTAACCGATTTTAATAATTTTTACACTGCCGAAACCGGAAAATAATGTACAAAACAGAGCATGCATTAATTATTTATTACATAAAGAAAGTGTTGCTAATGACGTAATAAAGGTATCATTGTTTGCTTACAACGAAATTACGTTAAAAGCTTAAAATGTTACCAAAAGAAAGCAAGATATTGATAAAAATGTCTGGGAATCAAAAAAGTACGGAGTGACACGATTAATTAAGGAATTTTTAAACAAGAAGTGGAGCAAGCGTGGTGTGGAGGACTTTCTGAAGCGATTGCGATCAACGAGGTCCA
>Ga0049105_1000830_pt1 | contig 12126 bp, 9 predicted proteins | sample WorMetvaBAHAMAS1_FD_61260 | JGI IMG/M metagenome (GOLD analysis project Ga0049105, IMG submission 61260) | Worm MetaG Olavius vacuus BAHAMAS.1 | ecosystem: Host-associated > Annelida > Digestive system > Unclassified | place: Germany: Marburg | collected 2013-04-09 | reverse complement strand
CTGATACCTGCCTCTTCTGGCTTCCAAGTGGGGCATACACGCGATCGTTCTAAATCGGTATTTTCCATATTGGAAACTTCTGTTTTTGAGTTCCATTTTTAAAACAGCTGTTGCTCAGAAACTATGCGGTGGATTTAGTTGAAATTTGCAATGTTTACATCGGAAAGATGATAATTAAAGCCGCTAAGAGGATATTTAATTCTGATAAGATATGCCGTAGTTACAGTGGTTTGAATTACAGTTACAGTGAGTATGCATGTCATGCATGTTTAATACTTAGTAATTTATTTCTGACGTCACTGTGTTGTCAAAGCGATCGTCTAGGCCTACTCACTCTGTTGTTTAAAATCATGAACATCAGTCGAATTGTACACCGTTTGCGAACTGATAATAACTGGAAAAGTCTACGCGAAAAAAACTCAGAAATTCTGGTTAGTATGATTCAGTGAATCACGTGGCCATACTGTGTCGCAGTAACTTAGACGTTGTCAATGTGGCTGATTACTGACGATGAAACGAAACTCCAGAGTCAAAAAATTGACGTCGTTTTTGTGGACAACATCCGAAAGCGGGTCAGATTATGTTTAACATTTCGGCATTCTGAATGCGATGCGTTTAATAGACCCCCTGCTATGTCTGCAGACTATCGTCTTCCACCTTTAGCCAAAACTGCCACCCATGCAGCGCGGTCTCTCTGCGATAGCTGAGCCACTTGCTAATATGTCTGTCGCTCAGTATAGGCTATTCTAGTAGGCCTACACTACGTCAATGAAGCACTGTACTGTAGCATTTCATTGTGACTATTTTCTATACTGCTCTTGTGATTGTTTTATTTATTTTTGTAGATATTATACTGTCTCTACCATAAATTATGAGTGGACAGACTGAGCACGTACCTGCCAAGTTGAAGGTCCATGTTACTAAGAACACGTGGCGGATAATGAACTTTAGCAAGTGGGATTTTGGTGCCGATTCCGAAGGCGATGAGATAAGCCTAACTGGTTTGAGAAGTTCGACGCAACGGTATTTGCTGATGTGCAAGAGCTCGTCGTTCTTAATTCCAGATCCCGAATGCCAGGAAGTTAAATTTCACGCCTATTTGTGGCGCAAGGGAAGCGACAATCAACATCTGTCGCCGTGGTTGAGTCTTGCAGTGTCAACCGATTATGATACGCCGTTTTTATGGCATTTACCGGAATATGATCCCAACAGGTGCTATGCATGGATCACTGGCACCGGTGAAAAGAGAGAGTGCATGTCTAGACTTCCTGGCGGTGAGTATGGAGGAGAACACAATTTTTTACAAGCGGGATTTTGTACTATACGAAGACGTGATGAACCAAGACAAAGGTCTGCTGAAAGACGATCACTTGACGATCGTTTGTGAAATCAGAGCTCTCACATATGAGTTCAGCGTCATCGAGAGCTGGCCGTTTCGCCTTCTGGAATCCGAGTCGGAAGTTACTCAGGACATGGAACATACACTGGCGAAGGACGTCAAGCGAATGTTTGACTCAGGTCAAAGCAGCGATGTCACGTTGGTCGCAAACGACGGCGTAGAATTTCCCGCTCATGCGACGTTACTTGCCAGCCGATCGCCCGTCTTCGCCGCCATGTTTAAAACCGATATGAAAGAGAAACTGGAAAGGCGCGTGAACATAGAGGATCTGAATTCACAGGCCGTCAGAAGCCTGCTAGATTTCGTATACACTGACGCAGTTCCAGACTCCAGCGTGATAGTGACCGAGCAACTGCTTCACGCTGCTCACAAGTACGACATGCCGAGACTAAAGACGTTATGTGAGGAAGCGATGGCAGCTAGCTTGAAGACGGAAAACGCGGCCGAACTCATGTCAACCGCTCATCTGTACAACGCCGCGCAACTGCTCAGTGAAGCGAAGCGTTTCCTTGTGAGGCATGCACGCGAAGTAGTGAAGACGCGGGGCTGGGAGATTCTGCTGACCCGCTGTCCTCAGCTCACCGGCGAGATCGTCGTCGAACTTGCTGACCTAGTGTGCCAACTGACGTCGTCTGAATGACTTCACATAGCTAACATAAAGAGAAAAAAACACAAAGAACACATAAAACACTAAAACACGAAGAATACAGAAACTACAAAAAACTACCGTACTGCCACCGATAGGACCACTAAAAGGAAAGGTAAAGGTAAAGGTAAAGGTAAACGTGCATTTGTGTAGGCCTAGCGCATTGTCGTGAACACACCTTAGGCGTTCAGGTATGGCACGCGTTCTCAAGGCATCTCACAGTTTTACCTGCACACCCCGCGTTTATCCGCTAAGGAAATTAACGTGAGAGGATCACTATTTATGGTGATTGTCATCAAGATGCATGCAGTGCTTTTCAGTAAATGACTACATCCGTGTTCGGAGTAAGAAAGTTTGAGCTGAAATTAAATTTGAAAAAAATGTTGGCAGCAACGGTGGGCTCTTCCCATCCACGGTTCGTTCCTCCCGGGGTATGGGCTACTATACATGCCAGTTAATTCGGTCCTGCGAACAGCTGCTCGTGACAGTTTTTTTTCTCGTTTCCAGGGTTCCTAGATGTTTGCTTACACATAGCCTATTCACAAGAGCGTAAGCGCGATGTGGTTGTGATGTTTGTATACGCCAGATGGCAGCAGCAGACACAGACGCTGCTAATTAAATCTCACTTGTGTGTAATGAAATGTAGCAATGTAGTGGAGGAAATTATTATGTGTACTAGTGGCATAACCACATAGATGGCGCGTGTGATGGGAATCATAAAGAGAAAGACACATGAATTCCCACGGATAGGTTCTGAGGCAGATTGCGGCTGTTCCTCACTCCTCAGTCGGAATTAATCCGCCCGCGTAACTGCTCAAATTACAGATGAGATTTGCAGATTTTTGCAGTCTGATAAAAAGAAATTGCCCGTATATTTTGAACGTTTTACATAATAACCACCAGGAACCCTGTCTCTGCCATGGACCGCTTTGACCACACTACTACTGCAGGCTCATATAGAGCCTTCAAATGTTCTGAGATATGCTACGCTGTTGTCGACTGACGCATATGTTGTGTTAATTATAACAGTTGTGTTTGGAACAGTTATGAGCCGTGGTTGTTTACTGGCGTATCATCGGCGGATCGAGACAACTGGCAAATGATGGGCGATTGGCTAGCCACTCATTACCCACATTCATTATATTTATACTATTAATCAGGGGCGTATGCAAAATGTCACAACTCACGGGGGAGTGGCTACAGGCCAAAAGGCGGGGGCGCTTTCGGAGAATGCCCCTCTCAGAATTTTTTTTAAATTTTATTACTAGAAATGTTGCGTCGAAGGGGTAAGGAATGGGGAGGGGAAATGAGGGGTTTTCCCGTCCCTAACCGACTAGGGGGTCTGGGAGGGTCGTGAGATCCCTGCAGCGGGGTCCGGGGCGGAGCCCAGGCCGAAAATGGATTTCATTGCTTTCCAAGCGTCACAGAATGCCTCTCGAGTGCCCCAGTTTCACAGATCCTGAGGCGCGGAGGACGTTACGCAACATCACAGTTCGGGTTGTGCAATGTTATTAAAGAAATGTGTCTTTAGCCTTGACTTGAAAGTTGCTTGCGACGGACTAGTGCATCACTAGGCAGAGAGTTCCATGAGACAAAGCAGAAAGATCGTCTGGCGAAGTTGGATGCGACGTAAGGAACGGTGAGCAGTGAACGTGTAGACGAACGGCGAGTTGGTCCGGCGGGACGTGAACAGCCGTCATTGAGGTATGATGATGAAGTCGATGTGGTTACCACTTTGTATAAGAGCTGTCACGTGATTAAACTCTGGCCTACCGAATTTTAGCGAAATCGAACCATCCGCAGCTGAGTTATAGCGATTTAAATATCGTAAGTTCGGGGCCGACCGCCAGTGCGTCACCCGCAAAATTTTGTTGACATCGCTATGACCTTGACCTTTGACCTCTGACCCTGAAAACGTTTTTAGCAATCACTCACATGATGATCACTTAATGTGCCAAGTTTCAACTGAAATCTCTCTTATTACTTTGGAAGATAGAAGAGTGCGTGCTGACCTGACTGAAGTCTTCAATATTGCTATACTGTCATCTCTTAAGTTCTAAACATTTTTCGGATTGGAATTGGGTAACAAAGGAATAACGAGAGGGCATAAGAAGGGCTGCAAGACTGCTCTACGTCAACACTTCTCGGAGAGGGAAATGTGAAATAATCTGGACAAGCATGTGTGTCAGCAACGTTTGCCAATAATTGTTTTAAGAACATGTGGATATTGGAGGCTAGGTCCTTGGCCTTAGCCTTGTATGTTCTGGCCTTGACGTGTCTCATAGCGTCGGTTAGGCCTGTCTTTCAGTATACTCAAAAAATACACTCCCAGGTACAGGTAAGCCCTTCCGACTATTGTCGGGCGGTCTAATAAGTGATGTATTTATGGGTTTGGGTTAGGTTTTGGGTTACTTGTTATGAGTTAAATTGCAGACATGAAGCTTGCCAAAAACTGACGCTGACACTCTCGGGTCAAAGGTCAGAGCACCTGCTATGGTGGGCGGTGCACCAGCGTACATAACGTCAGTGCCCCCTGGTGAGCATAACTAATTTATTGGTAGTTTACACATAGGTGAAATAAATGCAGGTTTCTTTTCTATGAAAATAGATTAGTGAATTTCGTTCACTAGGTGAGCAGTATTTATTGTATGGAGCTGGTAGGAATTTGCTATTTGCTACTTGCATTCCTGAGCGCGGTTATACGAGATGTTTGAACAAGTTCAGCACAGTTCGTGCACGCATGACCCCTGATAACTGTAATGAAATTGAATGAAAATTGTGCCTCACTTTCTTGATTAATTCGTTCGTGCTTTATTGATAGGTTATTGTTTGCATAATTGTCTTGTTATTGAGATGTAAAGATGAAGCACATAACGCGTGGTAGTGCAAAACGTAGTGGCTGTTTTGTTTACACACGGTTGGTTCCCTACTTATTGGCAACTATTGGCAGTGAGCATGGCAAATCTTCCGAATCGGTACAGTGCGCTATGCTAAAGGCCTGTGACCCATGCGCAGACATGGGCCAGTTATAGTGCACTGTACCGATTCGGAAGACTTTTCGTGAGCAGTCGAGTGGAACAACATTCACTGATGAAATCACAGCATTTGCAATCATGTCTTTCATTTTGAGCATTGGGCCCCACTCTGATAGGGCCCATCTCAGTTTTCATACTACACCTCCACCTCATGAACGCTTCCATACCTGTGGTTACAGTTAGGGTTAGGGTCACGGTTAGGGCTAGCATCAGGGTTAGGTTAGCGTTAATGTTCATGCGATGTGGTATATAAATTCATTTGTTTACTTACTTACATGTAAATGCTTTAATGTATGTTTTTGTGAATTATGACTTCTAAACAAGTTGTTTTGTGTATGCAGTGCAGATGCTGAAATATCGATTTCTAACACAAGAAGATGAATTTTGACGCACCATGTCTGTAAGTGTTAGTGTCAGAAAGCTTCCGCAAAATAACGTTTCTTTTGACAAGAAAAATTGACAGTTTGCCAGCAAGCTCTAGCACTGATTCTGGGTTTCCAGTTGCCACACTCACTTTTCCAGAATCTTAGAGATTTATAATAATAATAATAATAATATTGCTAACAATGTTTATGGTGCTGTCATCATGACATAGTCATTGCGAGAGTTACATACATACATACATATACATTTATTGTTGTTTGGCAGCCATAAGCTGGATTACAGTACACATTCATACCACAATCATACAATGTATATACAACATGACGAAAGTCACTAAAGTCACTAAGTCACTAAAGTCAGCAGATATAACAGTCACTGACAGAACAAAAGTCACTGGAATGTATTTAGTGCGTTCAAAATGAAAGAGTTCTTGAAATGGCTAGTCCTTGCGTAGACTGTGGGAATTGTTCTTTTCGATCGCAATCGGCAAACCAGCTGAATGTCACCCGGTTCATTTGATGAGTGCAGACTGAGCGCCGGATGGCCACCATCCCTCAGACCAAACCAACCGATTTGGGTTGTGAGTCCGCCAAAAGGTTGGCTGCTACCATCCGCAGACAACATCCCCAGATTTGTCCCAGGATAGAATATGCTGCTGATATGTGTGTCTGCAGGTTGCCATCGGGCATGACGTATGAGCCGCCTACCGCGTGGAACTGGTCTGGCCCCACAGACAATGCGTGTTCCTATTATCCGCCGCAGACCGATCCTTTCAGCTTCTATTCCACGCCTCAGCCACGTCTTCCGTTCTTCCCCGACATGGGAATCTCGCCGTACTCTGCCGCCAACGAACTCGACTACAACGCGGCGAACGCTCGATTGAACTTTCTCGGCAGTCAGTCAGCCAGCCATTGTGGCAACGGCGCGATGCCTGTTAAAGACGAAGCGCCGCTGGAAAACTCAAACGACAGGTTTGTCTTGCTGCCCGTGAATGTTGGCTGTATGTCTGTATGGATCATGTATGTATGTATGTATGTAGTTTGTTGTCTTTATTTTTGTGTTATCTGTATTCCTTAGTTAAGATGGATTTTGGTGTTTTGTTGTATTTGGTTTGGTTTAGTCTTGTGTCTTCCTTCAGTGCTTTGACACTGTTGGTTGGGTTATTTGACCTGTAAACACCCGTCCCCGATATAGTTACGGTACTAAGCATTAAAAGAAAGAAGTTAAAATCAGAGCTAAAGTTACTGTTGGTTCCACCTCAGATTCAGCTGTGCGCTGACCTTGTGTGCTTTACATATTTTTGTGTTATTATTAGCCTTACTAAAGTTGTCGATCGCGAAGATGTATGCAGCAAAATGCATTGGAACAGAAGTAAGTAAGTAAAGTAAACCGGATATAGCAGTTCGTAATCGAAATTACCACACCGCTACGGGAAATCACATGCCATATGAGATCACACAGTGTTACCTGCCACCCGGCAGAGTTGACTTTCCCGCCTTTACCCCAGCCGAAGCTGGTACTCGATTTAGCGACCCCGGAGGGATGCAAGGCTGAGTTGACCTGGGACAGAAATAAGGACGCTCGCTCATCGCCAGAGAAACTTCATAGCTTGTGAGCGATATTACTTATGAACCCATAGGTTGACGTGCTGAAGGCAACACCAGGATTATTGAGAGCATTAGGTTGACAAACAAAATTAGACACCAGATTGGAGCATATTGTCCACTTCGCACAGCCGCCATCAAGTCATCTGGCTCCGGAGTCTTGATCCAGACTCTGGAATCTGGACAGGATTCACCTTGGTGGAGGTCTGCACTGTCCGAGTGCTGTTGTTGTTCATATTACTCATTAATATAGTCATATCCATTGCTGCTTGATCCGTTTATAACGTGTGTGTGTGTGTGTGTGTGTGTGTGTGTGGCAGTGTACACGGTTTCGTCGACCCGTCGAGGCCGAGGACTGGAGGCAGCGGCTGTGAACGAGTTCATAATGATCCCTCCACAGCAATACAGTATATATTCTCGTTTCCTCTCAGTCTGCTGTGCATTTTTAAAGTTAAAGTTAAAAAATAATTTTATATAGGACCATCAAGTCCGAAGATTCAGAGGCGCTTGACGGCAGGACTAGTCAGCTGAGCAGCCACAGGGAGTATGGTGAAATAAAAATGATTTGAGGCGGTTTCTAAAAGCAGTTAGTGATGCAGCGTTAGTAATGTCAGCAGGCAGACTGTTCCATAAAGTTGGTGCAGCACTATTTCAGACACCAGTGATGTTTGTGTTTGAATTATGAAACGTGTACTTTTGTGCTATTTGCATTGCATGTTAACAGATTTTATCATCTTACAGGGTATGCTTTTCTCGTGCATAGTTACTTTTCCGACCTTAACCTCGCCAGCTTTTTTTATGTATCGGCAGTGTTTAGATGATCATCAGAAATCCAAACAGATTAATGAGTACTGTTCTGATGTATGTGTTAATGTCATTTACATTATTAGATAACATTGTTCTACACTAATGAGAACCATTTCTGTATAGCAGAGTTTACGTTCATGTATCGTAAATTAAATGTGATACTGTTGGTAGATGTGGCTACCCAAAAATGCTCTGAAATGAAATTAGTTGTTTTCATTCATATAGCGACTGTGTAGACTCTTTGCAGTGGCAGCTCCGCAGCAAGGTGCGCCATGTCAAATGACCTGGCTGGAAGATCCACCGCCCTGGCTCCGCCTATTGCTTTGCTTTGCTTCGGTAATAGTGTGAACAGAAAATAAAAACTTTACCATATCTGACCGCTGACCGCTTTCTTTGTTTTATTTTGACAGTGAAACAATCTCAACAGCATTGGCGGCCTTTGTGTTTTGAGGGCGACGACAAAAAAAGGTCGTCAACTTTTTGAGGAAAAAAGTGCATCCGGGTGACCTGGCTCGAGGATGTTCTGACCTCAAAATGACCTGGCTCCTTTGCTGCGCTGTCACCGCCATTGACTCTTTGATTTATTTTCTGTTCGCTCGTAATTTGTGTATGTGATATGATATGCAGCATTTAACATACATTTGAAAGCCAACGTAATTTAACACCGGACGTCAAGATTAAAAGCTGAAGTGATGAGAATTAAATGTGAACAGAGTAAGTCTGAAAAAATAGCCGATTCAAATAGAAACCAAACTGCTGTCTTATTTAATGCGTGCATTCTGCATTGACAGGTGTATAAACGGTGGCAGCAGTAACGGCAGTAGTCTGCTTGATATTAGCAGTGGACAGTGTCATATTGCGAAATGTTCGCCGTCAGCGCCTCCTACGTCTTCCACTTCCACGGACTCCACCGGCACGGCGCGGAAGAAACGCGACCGCTTCAACGGAATGTCTGACGAAGAAGTGCTGAAACTAACGGTTCCCGACCAGCTCTGTGAAAACCTCGACATGGTCATTGTAAGTAGTTCATGCCTGCGGTTGTCATGAGTTTTGTAACATCTGTCATCATACAGTACATACACGGTGAGTCATAACTAGCTTAGTTGCCCTTACTCGCTGAACTACATTGGCTGCCGATCAAACACCGAATACAATACAAGATCGCTGTTACAGTGTTCAAGGTCTTGACAACACAACAGCCGAGCTACCTTGCCAGCATCATCAGGTTTCATGCTGCTTCACGCCAACTTCGATCCTGCGAAGGAATCTGCTACATGATGATTGTACTAACCTAGCCTTTGCCGACCGTGCCTTTTCACATGCCGCACCAGCAGTCTGGAACAGTTTACCACTAGATATTAGCATCACCCTCCCTCCGAGAAATACGGACTTGCCATCACCGCATTTGCTGAGAGGTAGCTCAATATCTTTCACAGACGTGGATGTCAGGCTGAAATTTTGAAGGTTGTAATTGTTATGCGAGGTCAGATTTCTGAAATATGTTGGAACACAAAAAAGACCTTTCTGCATAGTGTGTTAGAAGTTTCAGATCAAAAAGAAGGAAAGAATAAACCATCTGCAGTAACAATAGTGTGGCTAACTTTCGGGATATCACCACCCATTAAACGTAAAATTAGAGTAACAGCTTGTAGCGTGAAAACTGAACCACATGTGATTGGCAGATGTTGAAAATAATCTACACTTTGAGTGTGTGACACAGTGCAGTGCTGTATTGTTAGATCGGCATCAGTCCTGGTATGACGGCTGCATATCTCGGACATCATTACGCCGGACCAGGCAATCATTTCTGTGAGTGTCTTGGTTGTTTACTAACACAGTTCATATTTCTAGGATAAACATGACTTGTCGTCTGTGTTCAGTATCCGTAAGTAGTCGTGCATGTTTCTATTACTTTCACTGTGTAGGGGGGAAACAGGATCACTTATTGATCTCAGGGTGTGGCCTTCCCGCCCCATAAATGCCAGCCTCCCTCCCCTTTGCTACACAACATCCAAGTTATGGTGATTGTCTGGAGGTTAAGAGGGAATGTTATCAGAGCTGGTCCGTGCTGGGTTGTGTGACACAATGTTCACAGTCAGCAGCACTCTCATGTGAGCAGTTCTTACAGGTCCAGCGGATTGGGTTTGTCATATTGAGACCCTTACGCCATGCATAGAGGTGGTTGCCTAGAGTTGTATTATTGTAACATGGTGGAGTGGTGCTGGTGGGATTCAAGCCTTATCTGAAAGACCAACTGGCTTCCTTCAGTGCTTTGACACATGACCTGTAAAAATCGTCCCTGATATGACCTATAATGTGTTTGGTGGGACGGTAAACCTTGCTCAATCAATCCACTGTGTAGTATGCATTTGTGACACTAGTCTACATTATGTTGGTCAGTAAGGTTGACTACTGCTGCTTGGTATTGGCCCATTTTCCTGTCATTCTTTCAGCAGGTTTGAGTCAATCTCCAATGCCCGACTCATGTTGCATTATGGTAGAATCCCCAAACTTTCACCCGTAGAAAGTTTGTAATGCTTGTTAAATAATTCTCGTTGATGCTGGATGTGCTGAAGGAGAAAGCTAAATCTTTTTCACAATTCTGATTGATTTTAGCTACGAATTCTGGATGTGTCTGTCGGAAATATTTCACATTTTGTTTTAGACCGGTGTGGTAACGTTGACTGTTACAGGGAAGTGTCTGTACTTGTCTGGTCTGATCCCGGAGCCAATGAACGCCTGTGATGACTATCGACTAAAAGAGATCGGCATCGGGTTCACAAACTTCGTCTCGCGCTGTTCTAAGGGCAGCGTGGAGCTTACGAGGTTCGTACGCCTTGAATAAATGTGCCACAAATTTATTCATTAGTATTATCCCCATCCACTTCCACCTCCCTCTTTTTTGTCCCTTGCCTTCTTTCCATCGTCACCCTTGATTATAACCTCACACTTTTATTTTCACTTATTTTACTGTGCTGCCGTAGTTTTCCTGACAACTAACTATATGTTCTGCTTTCTTTATTGTGGAACTTTACTGATGTCTAAACTGTGACACTGTCTGATATTGTTAGGTGTCCTTGAAGTCTCTTGATTCTATGCCACCTTAATCATTTTCGTTGATAATAATAAAAAATAATAATCCATTTTCACTTTTACTCTAAGGATGTTATTGGTTTTTCGCATTTTATCGTAGCTAAATAGCCTTGATTATATTTTCTCTCATTTGTCACATTTTTAACGCCATTTTCTGACACTGTATGGCCTAATATGTGCTGATGTGTCGTTAAGAAACTACTCACTCACTCACACTCCCTCCTCGACCTTCACATCTGTCGCAGCTTGCTGTGCAGACTAACTGGCTGTTGAGGCGTGTAACAAGTTGAACACCGTGTCTTTGTCCCTAAAGAACTGGACCACAGAATCTTAACTGATTTTCACCACTGGAAAGACTGTTAAATTTCGAATATATCCAATAACCCGTGTAATATTTCCCATCACACCTTAAGTATGTTGTGTACTGCCTCAAGAAGTTAAAAGTTCAGTTTTTGCAGATTACAAAAGAAATCACCTAAATTGGTACATTTGACATAAAAGAGAAAGTATATGTATCAGTATGACAGTCATTTACTCATTCGTGACAGCTGCATTGTCAAAGATCATGCTGTGGTCCATCCCAGCAGGCAGTGTGGAATGCTTTAGTTTATCAGTGTTATGTACCTGCAACTGATAGACTTGCTGCTAGATCACACTCCATATATTCTAGTTAACCTGCTGTTTGGCGGCCACAGACATGGTGGAAGGTGAGTGGGCTATGCCTGCTTGAAGAGCCAAGTCTTGTATGTAGTCCTTTCTTGTCTTGCATTATAACAAAGAATGTGTGTGTGTGTGGGAACATTCAGACGTGAGATGAAAGAAGGTGCGGAAATATTGACAGCGAAAATTCAGAGATATCGGCCGAAGATTGCAGTGTTCAACGGCAAAGGTTAGATACGCTGACTGCACGCTATCAAGTTAATAGTAAAAGATACTCGTAATGAATGTTTGTGAAGTTTTTGGAACAAGAGTTAATTGATTAGATCTGCTTCGTGATCCGGATCTGAGTTTAATCAATCAGTCAGTCAATCAATTTATATCATGCCATAGTACAGAGGCGCGTGCTACAGTGCGGTTATGCCGAATCAAAGAGAAATGTCTTAAGACGGATCTTAAATGTGTTAACGGATGGAGCAGTTTGACAGTTCAGTGGAAGAG
>Ga0049105_1000829_pt1 | contig 12127 bp, 7 predicted proteins | sample WorMetvaBAHAMAS1_FD_61260 | JGI IMG/M metagenome (GOLD analysis project Ga0049105, IMG submission 61260) | Worm MetaG Olavius vacuus BAHAMAS.1 | ecosystem: Host-associated > Annelida > Digestive system > Unclassified | place: Germany: Marburg | collected 2013-04-09 | reverse complement strand
TTTACTCTGCTCAACGGTTGTACTGGTATAAGTGTGTTAGACTAAGCCGACTCTTGGCTTTTGAATGCACTTTAAATCACTGCACTTTCATTTTCATTTCATTCGATTCAAGAACGATTGACGATTTTGATATTGTTTTTCCCAGTTCAGTGGAGTAAAGTGTGCCGAAAATTATCAAAATAAAGCTTTGGTTTAACAAAATTACTGCAAAATAAAATGGTGCAGTTTTTTTACTCACAGTGTATATTTTCTGGATTCGTTAGGTCTGGCAGTGAATGAATGTAGGTCCACTCTTGCTCAGCAAAAGTTAGTAGATGTTGCGCCACAATTTGAATTACTACGAGGCCTATAATAGGTTTAGACGATGTGCATGCGTTAGGCGACTGTGGTATGGACTGCTGCAGGAATGTACGCGAGCATTATATGACGGAGTGTTTGGTGTTTGGTGAGTGTCACGCCCGGTACTCTAACTTTTTTCTCTCAGGCGACACAATGCGGACACTCACCTCGTCCTCCAGCGTTCTTGGCGGCCCAGAGCCATTGCTGTGAGCGCACGAAGCTGGTGTTTACCGATACCTGCTCGGTATGAAATTTACTATTACACCATATCATCAGACAACATCATCTAGAATCAGTAAACACTAATGTAACACAGCTTAGTATGAAATATAAGGGTCCGATTTTGTGGAATTTCCTTTCATCCCAGCATCAGCACGATCACTGAATAAAATAACCAGTTTAAACGATACGTAATAGACACCTTACTCGAGAAATATTAATGTTAAAAACTGGTTACCTAAATGTTTCTGATATGTGACATGTTTGCTTTTGTTTTTTTTGTTTTTATGTTCCATTATCTAGGTTATCTTTTTCTTTTTTTTCTTGTATCATACTATGCGATATATGCGATATATTGTGTTGTTTTCATACATGGGTAATCCGTATAAGAGGCGCATTAAGATCCGTGGGTACTACCTGTCACACCAGCCTATAAAAGTTTTCTTTCGCGTATTTTGCTGTTTGTATTGTGCTGTGTGTGACAAATAAAATTGAGGATGTCTAACATCAGATTAGATTCCCAACCTCCCCGGGATTATAAGAGGCCTAGTATTTGTGAAGTGATAGTATATAGCATATAGGTGGACATTTAGGCCACGCCTGAGTGCCCCATGACCTATGTAGTAGACAAACACTGTCAACTGCCTACGTGATTACATCGTGGAGTTGCGATGATCGGTTACGGTACAGTACTCGAAGGTCAAGCGTGAAGGTCAAGGCCGAAGCTCATCCCGGTACTCAGTCCGCAGGTGTTATCAGTCATAAACCCGACTGAAGGCTGCCATTACCTTCTACCAGGCCCGGGGTTACCCTCCCGGTCGTACGGCATCACTCACTGGTGACAGAGGCACAGGCACGAATACTACCCACGATTACTGACGATCACACACGATAAATGTATATTAAACCACCCGTAGGCCTACTGATGGAGTCACGAAATGGAGAAATCGTGTTTACAGGGTGCTGTTTAGCGATGCGCGATGGATTTTCGGGCGGATGAACACGATGTTTGGCATCGGAATGTTAAAACAGCGACGAGTTAAGGAACGACTATGTCCGGACTATATCGGTACTTTGTTACGATCGTTGTATCATGCACGACGATCGCACTGTTTGGTACACTTGTGTTTTATCCGAGGACTCAGTCCGATCCTTCAGTCGGTGTACAGACTGCCATCGATCGTACGTACATCTCTACAGTACATCATGGATCACAAATGCACGCATTTACTGCGATGATAGCTTTATCAAAATGTTACCTGCTTTAACTGTGTCTGCGTTGGAAACGCGGATGTTGTTACCAACACCGATATTTCCGTTTGCTTCTTCTCTCCGAAAACAAGTGCGATCGCATTGAAACTTTGACACAACGAGCAAAACGGTTTAAATTCGCCATTTCGCCATTGATTAAATTTTTAAGTAATCTGACTTAAGGTCACAAAATTACAGCCTTTCTAAAGTCTAAACAAAATTACGCTAAATGCGCCACCTGGCGAATGATTATATAAACTTGTCGCCTGCGCGCCCCGGGTTTGTTAACAGAGTCTATGACGCTGACAGAGCTTCTTTTTTCATAAATTCTAGAATCTGGTAGTAATATATTCCGCCTCGCCTTACAATACCGGGTAAAATTTAAAGACAGATCAAACCAATAGTACACATTACATTCACACTTCCCGTAAAACACAGCATCGTATTATAAACAACAAAAAAATGAACAACTATAGCAAGAGCCAAATTCAATTTCTAAACTTAACTTATTATAACAGGTACGCGTAGGCCTACTTTGTCAAGTTGTGGGTCTTTTAAATAACAATAACGAGATTGCATTCTAATCTAAGGCTGACCACCCGCGAATGCGTGTATTTAGTAACGCACGGTCACTTTTCGTCACGTGACAAAGATGGCGGTCACGCCATCCGTCGTAACCGAAAACCCCATGGTACACGCAAACTTCATGGCTCTATCTTTTATTGAACCAGAATTATTGCTGATCAAAATTTTACATTGTAGGAATAGGGATTTTCGACCTTTTTCTGTTCGTGTGACCTTGAGCTTGACGCGATGACCTTCATATATGAACTTGACCCGTATTCTCCGGAGATATACTGGATGTGCACAAATATGAACTTCCTACGTCAAGGCTTTCGAAAGTTATCGTCTGACAGACACACAGACAGACAGACAGACACAACCGAAATTATATAGGCCTACCACCGTACCACGCCGCTTTGCGGGTGGTCAAAAATAACTATAACATTTGTTAGTCGTTTATGCAGAAATACCTTACGATGCTGCGACGAAAAGTTCGATTGACAACCCTATGGAGTCTACAACGTCATCAGCATCAGAGGTAAAGTACGTAGTCATCCTGACGTATCAGAGATGCGGATCTTCGTTCTTCGGTGAGGTTTTCAACTTGAACCCTGACGCGTTTTACGCCTATGAACCTCTCGACTCGCTCTATTCGGCCCTATATGGCACAATTCCTGGCTGGAACGTTCCGTCGGATATCACCAGCAATAGGGATGGCACCCTCAGGTAATTTTAGCACTTTGAGTATATTTCGTCTTTTTTCACCCCTGTAAAGGTTAGGGGAGGGTTGGGCGAAATGTCTCAGTGAATTCTGGGTCCCAACCTCTGATATACTTTTGGTTGGGCGCCATGTGTATAAATGAGTTCCTATTGCATTTTGAAATGAATTCAAAAAATCTGGCCCCAAATCAATAATATCGGTAAACAGAATAATCGTTTCATCATTACGTAATTACATTTTACTATAGTTGGCGAAATGTAAGAACATATACGTGTATATAGGCAATCTCTTAGCGTTGAATAACGGTATAGCATACGCGAACATCATGACTGAGGTAAGGTAAACGGGAATTTGTATAGCGCCTAGTCGTGAACACACCTTTAAGGCGCTCATGTATGGCACGTGTTCTCAAGGGATCTCAGTTTTCCCTGCATACTCCGCGTTCATCCGCTAATGGAATGAACCATACCTGCCTTTGCCTTGCCAGCGGAGGTGATGCATATTAACACATGCAGCAGTTAGCTTCTGATATTAACTTTGTCGTCTAAAAGTTAGGTTTTTATGACTTATAATGTTGCAGTTTGTGTGAAAAAATCCTCTGAAGTTAAATTATTGAACTTTTATGAATGATGCTCCACTGAGAGTGAGTTATTTCTTTTAAACTTTCGCGAAAGAGCGTGCATTAGTAAAAATTAATAATGATTTAAAGGCGATTCTTTGTCCCACAGCTAATTTACTGATACTGGGCCAGACTTGTTGATATCTGTAAATGTGTCAGGAGTCCGATTTTTGCTGGAAAGTAAAACTAAGACAGACAAAACGAGTGGAAAATTGTAGATGGCAGCTGATACGTCGATGTTTGTACTGTTAACAGGATAATACCACAAGTCGAGATCAGTGCTGTAGCGGATTTTCTACGACACTTACTGACTGCTGAAGTCGACAAACTTCCGACGGCGACGCTCGTGCACAGGTTCTGGACGCAGTTTGGCAACTGGTATAAAGAATCGGAGAACTACACGGCTTGCTTGCAGCAGCAAAATTTGATCAAACTAAAATGTTACCGCGTTATAAGTTATTACTGTGGTGGGAGGTTTGGAGTCAGACCACATACGCGAATAGAGCAGTGTCGCCGAATATTAATGAATGAGACAAACCTAAACGCGGAGGGTCTCACGCCGAGAACTGCGCGAATGTTCAGTCAATATCGCGCATGTTTTCAATCATTTCGAGAGCGAGTTGACGCTCATTGTACAGAAATACTGCGGAAGGCGATCGCCGATCGTCGGTTGCGGGCGACTAAAGTGGTACGTGCGACAATGGACTCGATGGAACCGCTATTGCAAGCGTTACCCAACCTGCGCATTATTCACCTCGTCCGAGATCCCCGCGCGGTGACCCTTTCCCGTCACAGGTGCAGTCCCAGCGTCCGAGGACTGTACTCGCATATGCGGAGCAAATCTGGGTCGCGATTTGTCCCCGAAGCGACTCTATACTGCAATCGTGTAACCGCCGACATCCGGTCTCGACTGGCTCTTGAGCGAGAGTTTCCTGGTCGTATAATGTTCATGAAATACGAAGACGTTCTCGCCAATCCCGAACAGAGGTTTCGAGATATATACAAGCTACTTGATGAACCGATGCCGACGACGACGTTGGAGCAAATGCAGCTGATGGCCTCCCGAGGGCAACAGAAAAATCTCACGACAAAGTGGCAAAATGTTCTGAATTTGACCGATCAAAGAGAAATTGCTCATCGTTGTTCGGATTTCTTTCAGCTAATTGGCGTATCGCCCGACGAGATTTCCATCACTCCAATGACTGTAGCACACTAAAGTAGGAGAAGTTAGTCACGTTTACTTCTATTGACTGTTCTCGGCAAGTAGTGGTCATCTTTTGGCGACTAAAAGTTTTGTGTTGTGTTTGAATTTGGCAAGCATGTGTGTGTCTATGGATGGCCATGTCCGGTTGCCAGTCACTGGTTGTAGAGTTGGAGTTGAAACGGGTCGTGGTAGGATATCGGTATATAGCCATCGAAAAGTTGTGAAACGTTGAATTTTTGCAATTTGGCAAGCTGAATCTAGCCATTCGGTTCTTAAATTAGCTGCAATATGGTGAATATCGTAATTTTGTTCGTCAGTTTTTTCATCGGCTTAGAACAAAATTCACGAATCATACGCATGGCCATGGAGCTACGTGTAGTGTTCGAATCCTTCCTTCCTCGAATCTGCCCCGTAATTTCGCCACTGGCGCCATCACACACCAACTTTTCAGAATACAGTTCGAGCTTTGAGCTTTGTTCAGCATCTGCTGACATGGTTGTCTTCGTCGGGCCGGGTGTTATTCTGACTTTGTACACTGTGTCTCAAAAACGTGCCACCCTATTGTGACGATAATAACATTACCCATCACACTTAAAATGTGTTGCCGCACTACCTCGAGAAACTTAAATGTTCATATTTGTTGCATTTTTTGCATACTCTTCTGTGTTCCAATTAAAGGCAGCTACCAAATTCATAGTGGTAATTTCATAACATCTTAACCGAATGTTTATCTCGCGTAAGATTTTGCGGACTTCTTTGAGTCTGCGACATATCTTCTCAACTCAGAACCACATCGTTAACCAGGTCAACATTTTCTTCAGTTGCGGCACTTCGTGGTCTGCCGCTACCTGTGAGTCTGCTGACTGTGTAGGTGTCTCTTAACTTTTTAGCAGCCTGTTAATGCTACTTTTTGTCCACCGTTTGTTCGGAAATTCATTCCTTAACTCCGTCGCTTAATATTCTTTCAAATGATACAAATTTTTATCATATCTTCGTTGTTGAAAACAATGTTTACAAACACTGCAGTGACGTCTCCAGTGACGTAATGCCACAGTTTCTCGAGGTAGTGCGGCAACATATAGTATGTGCGGTGTGCAATATATATATAAAGTTTTGAAGTACATTTAACACTCTTTCCAGCAGTAAAAGAATTTTAAAAATCGGATAAGATTTGATGCAATTATCGTCACCATAGGGTGGCAAGTTTTTTCAGACACAGTGTATATTGTGTATCTGAGCGCCTCTTGCGTTTTTACGAAGTGTCACTATAGACAGTGCAGCGTTTTTTTCTGATTAGAATGTTGATCTTGTCATTCAAATAATTTGGATGCAGCCTCTAAAGACAATGACTAAGTTGGCTTTGAAGTATGTTTTCAGCGATGGAATGCGTAAACCGGCCTCCTAGGCGGAGGACCAGATAATAATTTAATCTTTCGCTGTTACCAAAACATAGAGGTCTACTGACTTGTTTAGCGTCTGTGACTTTGGCTAGTCGTTCATTTCGGTTATTTTTCAACCCATCTATGACTTGTTGTTTTTCGTTACGTGCATCATATTTGCTATATCTTTCGAAGTATTGGAATGAGAAATATGTGCAATAGCCGAAATGATCTCGCAGATCATTGAAGGCTATTGGTGATGGCGGTATTGGCTACGATTTTCTGTGTGTATTCACAGCAGCTGTGAATCGTCACCGACAGCAATTATTTATCAAGTGCGAGGCATGATGATGTAGTTTTTTTTACACACCGGATACACAATCGAGATGCTTATTCATATTTTTGTCGTTCAATCAGGTAATGACCGTTGGCAAGTTGTTTTCAGTCATGAGTCACTTGCATTTTGTCACCAAGCAGTATGATATGATACTGGTCAAATGGCAGGATAAAGGTGGAAAACCCGTATCATGACGGAAACTGCAATTTTTCATAAACAACTTAATGTTCCTTTGAAAAAAAATTTTCCCATATTATAAATAAGATTTGCCTTCATTTATCTAACGATTAGGCCTATTTCGACATTTTTCTAACCAGTGTAACAGCGGTAAGAACAAATATAAGGTACGATTTTTACCGTGCGACTGCATGTAATGCAACGCACGGTATTGTCAAGGCCTTTCTATCCGTCCGTCCGTCTGTCTGTCAAAGGCGTGGATTATGACAAAACGAAAGAAACGTGTGCCCACATTATTATACCACATGAGAAATCATTCATCCTAGTTTTCTGACAAGAAGAAAGGTTGGTGGAGCAACCCCTTCTATCTGAAATTTTGGGCCAAACTGACCCTGTTGGAGAGAAAACGGCTGATTTTCAACCGACATTCGCTCGTAGCGCCTCAACCGTAACACCTAGTGAAAAAGTTCAGTTAACACTACATGTAATACAAAGTTAACTACGCGCTTTCCAATGAGCCTAAGATAAACATCGCACGTTACAATCCCCCAAAGTGGGGTTCGAAAACGTAAAGCGGCCGTTTTTCGTCTAAAATTGCACTACACTTAAAGAACGTCTGCCACAAAGTTTCTTTGTGTGAATACTGTCAGCGACAAAGTTGTAAGGCATTCACTGACCTATCTATCTTTACAAAAATGGTTCGCGGGGGACGTCTCCTTCTACGTGAACATGTGGCCGAAACTGACCCAACCCTTCGAGAACGAGGATTTTCAATCAATATTCGCTCGAAGCGTCTCAGCCGATGAACATCGTACGTTGTCCCTAAGCCCCCCAAAGGGGGCTCAAAAACGCAAAGTGTCTAAAATTTGAACAATAGCTGCGATAGTCTTCCACTTTTGTCCAAAACTAACGGACCCTGCAGCGCGGTCTTTCTGCGATAGCCGAGCATCTTGTTACTTTTACTTAAAAAACAGCAACAGTATGTAGTACGCTGAGCAACGTTCCCATTAGACGTGAAATGACAGGATATTATGACTTTGGAGTACCAAAAATTAAACGTGAGTGCAGAAAAAAAATCACAGTCACTGAGTCAGAAAAACACTGCAAGCACTGTTGCAAGTGCAATGTTTTTCCGACTCCCGCGTTTCAATTCCCATTCCCATGCACTTCATTCCCATTCCCATCCCATGTATGATCATATTCCCATTCCCATGGAAATCCCATGGGATCCCTATCTTCCTCTTTCCCATGCACATCTCTAGTGTCAAAGTTCTCAATAGTGGGCGTTTAGGCGTAAATAGGTCCAAAAACTTGAGTTTTAACGCCTAAATTTTAAGACACGGACGACACGAATGTCAAGTGTAAACTGCCTCTTATATTGTAAGCTGTTTCCTACAACGAACGGATTTTCCTGTGCTATACTTACTTGCTATCCAAAAATAAGGCTCACGTTGGACGTGCTCAACTAATGCATGCAAGCCGGCCTATTTTTACTGTCGTTTGATTCGTCGCACTTATGGACTTGAGTGTTCTTGTATAGAGTGACTGATTTTTTTCTACACGAAAAAAGTTCAATTAATACTAACAGGAAGTCCACTACGCGCTTCCCATCTTGTATAGAGTGACTGATTTTTTTCTACACGAAAAAAGTTCAATTAATACTAACAGGAAGTCCACTACGCGCTTTCCAATAAGCTCAAGATGAACATCGTACGTTGTCCCTAAGCCCCCTAAAGGGGGCTCAAAACACAAAGTGTCCAAAATTTGGACAATAACCTGCGATAACTCCGAAACGGCACGAGATAGGATGTCAGTTACTATTAATCACTAAAAGGAAGTCGCATACGGGCTTTCAATTGGTACCAACCTCGATGACCTTTAATGACCCTGAACGGCGTAATAGCCCTTATTTTGCGTTTTTTCACCGAATTCGATAGCTTTGGAGGCCGATTATGTCACAGTGGTTGAAGATAGACCTATAATGTCCGTAAATATTGTCTCCCAGTTCCTGTCTTCCACTTTTGGCCAAAACTAACGCACCCTGCAGCACGGTCTTTCCGGGATAGCTGAGCTACTTGTTAATTTTAGCAACACTGACAGCATAACCGCGGCGAGCGGCGACCGTGAAAGCGACCAAGAAAAGGCGCCTTCTTTATCTGACAGCACTCCTACTGAGCTACAACTGGTAGATCATCATCCGTCAAGCGAACAACAACATAATGCAGAGCATCGAAATATATCTCTAGGCCCTCTACACATTGGTCAGTGTTCTTTTCAAAATTTGTCCTCGATTTGGTCGAAAGTTAACCGTAAAATACTAAAATGACTACGAAATAACTATAATGAATATCATAATTTTATAATAAAGTTCAAACAGCAACGCCTAAACGGTTCCAGATATCGAATAGTTTTTAGACCATACGATAGAGTGATGTTTTTAGTTTCTTGAAACCAAATTTTGCAGTTTATGGGTTCACTCAGAACGAGTGCGTTGAAGGGAGGTTGACAGCAAAAATGGGACCAATAATCCGCTGTATCTCGGAAACGGTACAAGATAAGACTTAAGTTACTACTATTCACACATAGGAAGTCGCATACGGGCTCTCCATTGGTACCAAAGGTGGTGACCTTGAATGACCTTCAACGGCGTAATGGCTGTTATTTTGCGTTATTTCACGGAACTGTACAGTAAGTAATAATAATAGTTGCGAACTATGTTGATTGAAACATAAAACACGTAACTTATTTTTCGACACGCAATTTGCTTTGCAGTTGACTACTGACCTACAGTAATGAGGCTTTCTGCGTTATCTAGTAGTGACGCCGCGCCATTGCTTACATTTAAGTTCGATAGATAATGCGCGGTTTGTTTTCTCTCGTAGCTTGTTATGCAGTCTTGTCCCGTTTACTGCAACGAGTGTCAGGCGTAAAATGCGATGATGAAGTACTTTCATTTCATCGCTGCGATATAATGTTGCGCAATCAATAAAAGAATTATTCTGCACATTGACGCTAAACTTCCGTATTTTATTCAATGACTTTTGCATTGCCAATTTGTCAGACTAGCACGGCTCCATGTAGGCCTGGAATAAATATATTCTCAATCGATTCATCTATCAATATATTGACTGATCGCCGCTGCTTAAAACAAAATGAAACGGCAGCGGTTTTGGTCCGGCTGTTACATGTATATAATAGTGACGCTACGCCGTCATGCATTTCAGTAGCACAGCTATTGACAGTCGGGTTCCGATAGCGCTATTGACCACCCGCGAAGCGGCGCGGTTTATAATTTCGGTCGATTCTGTCTGTCTGTATGTCAGACGATAACTTTTGAAAGCCTTGGCGTACTACGTAGTTCATATTTGCACATCCGGTATATCTGCAGGCAATATGGGTCAAGGTCGTATATGAAGGTCAAGGTCACAGAAGCCGAAAACGTCAAAAATGCCTATTCTCGCAATGTAAACTTCGATCGCCCATAACTCCGGTTCTATAAAAGATAGAGCCATCAGGTAGCATGTGGTTTTTGGATATGGCGATATGGTGTTACCGCCATCTTTGTCGCGTAACCGTAAGTGACCACGCGTAACTTGTCTGTCTGTCTGTATGTCCGTCAGACGATAACTTTCAACAGCCTTGACGTAGAAAGTTCATTTTCGCACACCGTATATCTCCGGGGAATACAGGTCCAGGTCGCATATGAATGTCATCGGGTCAATGTGCTCACTCGCGGGTGGTTATGGTTGGTTGCATAGCACAGTGGAAGAACGTCGGTCTTTCCCCGGCGAACTTTTCTGTTCTGTGCTTGACCTGCAGCTGACGAGTGACCACTTATGTGGGTAAACTGTCCGCTGTAGGTCGACCAACTATAGGCCAACTCACCTTTTCATCCTTTCGGGGTCGATAAGTTGAGTAGTAAGCTGATATCGGGTGTGTGCAACCTCGCTTAGGTGGCGCCATCTGTTGAATGCTTACGATGCATTACGGCCGGGTCTAACTGATTGGATCGTTAGCATTTCAATATGTTGAACCGTTTAAAGGCGTGTGCATCAATTATCGTCAGTGTCGAAATGTCTTAACATAAAGTGAATTTAGAGATGCAGGCCCGCTTAACAGATAAATAAATAACGATTAAATAATGTCAGTGAACTGTCAGCGTCACTTTGGTAAACTGAAGTGCAGTATATGTTGAATTGCAAGCAGCTACGTTACGTTAGGTGTACACGTGTGCGCTGACGTTACGGTAACGCCCACATTTCCATTATAGGCTACTGTCACGCGCTTGCACAGACCTGCACCACGATCAATCCGCGATTGGGCAATGCATCCATTGTGCATTGTGCATTACGTTAGTTAATGGAGGTTGTTATAAAAATCCATACTGCGTTGTCATTATTGCGAGAAAAATAGGCCAATAACTAACTGTTACCTACAACATATGACCTCAGAGATAATAATGCACTCCTTCTCGGTTACCTCCACGAATATCGTCATAAGTGATATATCGCTAAAAACTAGATTCTTTGGGTTACATTTTTGTTGCAGACACTATAGGTTTATCTTCAACCACTTTGGCGTAATCGGCCCCGAAAGCTACCGAATTCGATGAAATAACGCAAAATTTGGGCCATCACGCCGTTCAAGGTCATTCAAGGTCAACAATTTTGGCACCAGTCGAAAGCTCATATGCGATTTCCTGTTACTGTTAATACAAACTTACATCATATCTCTCACCGTTTCCGAATTATTGCAGATTATTGGTCAAATTTTCGCTTTCGATAAGAGGTACAGGACCACACAATTTGGCCTCAGGAAACTACAAACATCGCTCATGTGGTATTGACATATTTAGAGAGGATCATTTCGTTTTGTTACAGTCCACGCGTTTGACAGACAGACAGATAGACGGACAGACAGAAAGGCGACAGCAATAGCTTGCTCTAGCAAAGTTTGATGCGCGCTAGAATGAATCTGTGAACTCCAATACGCCATCCCTAACCATACGATTAATTACATCAGCATTTTCAGTCGCCCCAACGATTCTCAAAAATCACACTGGCAAAGCGTTGTTTCACAATATCATTTTCATTTGACCTATTAACCCAAGGAATGGCATAATGATATGCGGTGCCGTGCGGCGCTGACCATCCCGGAATAGACTTATTGGGGCGACGGAAAATCCAGGACGTGAAAATGACGGGTCATCAAAATCGCAAGAAATGAAAATGCAATACAATCCCCATAAAAATGCAAGACATGAAAATGCAGGACATGAAATTGCAGGGCATAGAAGTGCAGATCTCACGGAGTGAAA
>Ga0049105_1000828_pt1 | contig 12130 bp, 6 predicted proteins | sample WorMetvaBAHAMAS1_FD_61260 | JGI IMG/M metagenome (GOLD analysis project Ga0049105, IMG submission 61260) | Worm MetaG Olavius vacuus BAHAMAS.1 | ecosystem: Host-associated > Annelida > Digestive system > Unclassified | place: Germany: Marburg | collected 2013-04-09 | reverse complement strand
GCTCATTGGAAAGAGCGTAGTGGACTTCCTATTAGCGTTAATTGAACTTTTTTCGCTAGGTGTTACGGCTGAGGAGCTACGAGCGATTATTGGTTGAAAATCGGCGATTTCGCCCCAATGTGGGTCGGTTGACCCAAAATTTCACCTAGAAGGGGTCGCCCCCCACCAACCATTCTTCTTCTCAGAAAACTAGGATAAATATTCTTTCGTATGGTATAAAAATCTGGACAGATCTTTCTATCGTTTTGCCAGGGATCACGCGTGTGACGGACAGACGGACGGACAGACAGACAGACAGAATTCTCCTCACTATACCGCGTCTGCATTACATGCAGCGCGGTAAAAACACAACATCAAATCACTGCAATCATCACTGTAATAAGGTCAATTATTTTCAAAATGAAATAATTTTAGCAAGATAAACTGCTGTATTTATTGCTATTGTTATGATGTGTTCTTGTTGGAATTTATTAATATTTATACACTATATGTGTGACGTTTTATTATTTTCAAAAACATTGGAAATTTTTTAAAAGTTGAAGATGTAAAAAACGTGACAAAAATACGAACTTTAAAAACGTTTTTTACATATACTGTCTTAATCAGTCGCAAACAGTTGTACGCGTATTTACTGTCTTTATTTCAATTCGTTGTATTAATGGCAATCTCTATGCGAGCATTAACCTATGATTTTGATGACAGCCGTGCAAGGAAGCAGAGATAGCGCTTATTGGTCGATTCGTGTGAGTCCAGATGGTGCAACGGTGCATACTTCATAGCTATTTCGAAACAAAAAAAAACATCAGTGTAAAAGGTTGAATGTTAGTGTAAAGAGACATGTAAAGTCAGACGTGAGACGTACATACAACTGCATCGAGCTAGCGCAGACAACGGCAACACGCCGTGTATGTGATAGTACTTGCATTTCACTTGACTATTTTCACTTTATGGTGTATACACATCACTGTATCACTTGACACAGCAGATAAACAATGTGACCAGAGTTGTATCAGTAACAATAAAGAACGCGATTTCCATTTCGTCTATAGGCCCATTTCAAAGTGTATAGAGTATCACTCTGGGTCTCTCACGATATTTTTGTGAAATGATGAGAATAAGTCGACAGTCAACGCCAACTGCCACTGCGGCGGTGTGGCCTACATGTACTCGCTCTGTGGCGTGCAGTTGTTCGTTCAATACTCCATTCCTGCGTATGCGCCGAGATGTGTATGGTAGAAACATGAGCGTATACAACAGTTTATAGCAGGGTGACTGAGCAGTGAGCCATTGAACTAATTTACGCTGATATAAAGACGCGTCGGATGTTGAGCATCGATCGCTGGTTTGGTCATTCGCGCGTCAATCGCGTCACCCTGGCCACTGCCAACCGTGTTGACTACAAATCATGTGTCTCAATAACGTCCAACATATTTCAGTCTCTATCGTAACCAGTCACAGCGACGTGTCTGGGCATGGTCGATCACGTTTTTACAGACGTCTGAATATTATTGCGCAATTTTCATGTATGATGTCTCGCGTGGGCTGTTGTTGTAGCCTTGTTTGATAAGTCGAAGGCGTTCAGTCAAGTTAATAATACTCCTGTTTCATTACACTCCATCTTCGTAGTAGACAAAATATGTATCCTTCTGCGGGATTATCATGTCTACTTCCTTGCATCTTACATATCTGTAACTAAACACGACTTGTAACTACTACGAGACTATGAGTGTGTGTGCACAGTACACAACAGATCGAGTCTCTTGGCGCGTTTGTATAGCGTTGAGTTTGTTGACAGCTGGCGCCGATGACGACGACGCCGACGACTGGAACTTTCTGATCGGCTTCTATTTCTGTTTCATCACATTGTCGACGATCGGCTTCGGCGACTACGTGCCTGGCACTCGTCTCGACACCTGGGCCGCTCAAGAGAAGCTGATCCTCTGTGCTTTGTACCTGCTCATTGGACTCGCGCTGCTGGCCATGTGCTTCGAGCTGATCCAGGAGGAAGTGCGACTCTTCGTGCGCTCGGTCGGCATCCGCATGGGTCTCGTGGACGCCGAGAAAGAGTGGACGAGCACTGCCCCCGGTGAGATCCGACGCCGACAGTTTCAAGAGCTTCCCTGATCGCACAATATGTAATTATTTCATAGTGAGTGAAACTGTGAACTGTCGTACTTAGTGAAGTAAACCGCTACATGCTGAGTGGACTGCAAATTAACACTCAGTTGTTACTCTCACGATACCATGGTACAGTTCGAACGAGAAGATATGTGACCTCAATGTTCGACAAGGTATGCAACTCTCCTGCAATTTTAAGATCGAGTTAATCTGTTAGCAGTTTTCATTTGACCGTTTGACTTCTGAAGCTTATCTTATCGTAAGTTTTCGATATACGTTACTTCCTGAGTAGAACATTACCACGAGGTTTACATAATGATCAACTGTTCATTTGTTATGGTGCATTTTGTGACTGAGCTTTATGCGGCCCGGTTACCTTGATTGTAGACCTATTGGCATTAAATGGTACGTCAATCATTGTGTTCTTGAGTTATAAGCACTAATTCCAAAGAAGGGCAGCAATAAGTTGAACTTGTGACCTTGGTCATAATATTGTACCTTGTTGACCTCAAAACTAGTCCTCGAGTTTTTTTCTGACACAAGACACCTTTTTGTCATGTTTTATTCTTGAGTTAGAAGCAGACACAAAACAGACAAACAGACGGGAAGCTGCGCATACAGAAGTATCGCAAACAGCAGGCATGAATGCATCCACTGTGTCGTCGGTTTGAATTAACCATTTTGTGAATGTTGCTTCGCTTTAACTGCCAACTGTTTGTTTTTGTTTCTATGTTTATGTGCCTTTTCGGCATAATAAATAAATAAGCAAATAATGATGGTTTCAACTTACATAGCCCAAACACGACACTAACAACATTCCGTGTACTTTGATTGATATCAATGACAGTATGAAGTAGTGTTCTCTGAAATGTGTTATCTCGAATGACGGCTAACGACAACAACGAAAGCATCGATTCACTTCTTCCATCGCGAGACTCACAGTTAACATAGCGTGCAGTATAACCTTGCAGCAACATTGAATAATCAGAATTTGATCTCAGGTTCGTGATATATGTACATAATAATGACGTTGAGTTAAATCCGAAATCTTCAGTTATCGTTTCGATTAACAACGTCGATTGTTGATAATTGCCAGTTTTCACATACAAATAAAGCTAAAAAAAGATTTATATAGCGCTAAAAGACGCAAGCAAATCGAAGGCATACGCCTCGCTTTTGTCAAAAGTGCTGATTAGATCGGCGAGGTTGCTTTGCTGTTGCATTAACTGACAGCTTGTGAGAATGTTAAATTCTCGTTATGAAGATTTCGAACTAAACACGTGAACTAGTAACGTGACGAGCGTACAAGACGGTGATTTTAAAAATGTTGAAATGATGTCGATTGAATTCTTGGTGGGTGTCAAGTGTGGACAAGTATAGACAATTCGTTCTTGGAATAATAAAGAATGACCGCTGACAAGTGACAGTTTTCAGAGGTGTTTTAGTAACACTTCACAACTGCTGTCATTCATGTACCATTTAATACGTAATTATCATTTTAGTATCACAATAGCGCGCCGCTTCTGAACGGCTCGGACGCGCTAATGAACACATTTATTCGCCAATCAGGCAGAAAAGACAGTAAGAAAGATATATACACAGCAATAAAATTAAAAAAATAAAAATAAAAAAAATGCTAATGCTAATGGTGGAATAATAGATAGTCGTCTGCAGCGTGCTATGAGCAGATCTGCACAGCTATGTATAAAGAGGTGGTTACATGTGAAACAAAACACTGTTAAAATGTTTCAGCATTCGTCGAACGCCCATCGACAATGCCGCGCGTGAATATCGCCAGCCTGCGATACTGTAAAATAATTTTACATGTAACCTCGTCTGAAACAGAAATAAAACAATTTTTGCCGCTGGTTGGTGTGGAACAACGCCTTCTACCTGAAATTTTGGACCAAATTGACCCACCCACCCCTTCGAAAACGCTGACTTTCAGTTGATATTCGCTCATAGTGCATCAGCCGTAACACCTAGCGAAAAAAGTTTAATTATCACTAGTAAGATATCCACTACGGACTTTCCAATGAGCCTAAGGTGTACAGCGTATGTTGCCCCTCAGCCCCTCGAACGAGCTCAAAAACGCAAATTGACCGTTTTCGCGTGAAATTTGATATTTTCGAAGAAACTTTCTTTGTGCAAAAACTTTCAGCGGCAACGTTGGAAGGCAAGTGCCTGTCTAGCACAGTTTTGTGCCAAATTGACCTACCCCCTTCAAAAACGCCGACTTCATATTCGCTCGTAGCACCTCATCCGTAACATCTAGCGTAAAAAGTTCAATTAGCATTAATAGGAAGTTCACTACGGGTTTTCCAATGAGCCTAAGATGAACAGTGTATGTTGCCTCTAAGCCCCACCCTGCACTGCAGCGCGGTCTCTCTGCGATAGCTGAGTTACCGATACTTGTTTAGATTAGTCTACAGATACGTTGCTCCGTTTCGAAATGAGGACGACTGAAAAGTGAATGTGGTCGAAAACTGAGGGCAAAATTAGCACTTTTCACCCCCTCCCTGTAAATATTAGCAAGTAAGTAATTAAATGCCGGCGATTACGTAAACAGCTCTAATGCGCGCTAACGCTTCGCAAAAATAGGGGACGGATGGGCGAAATTAGTTAATTTCTCGTTATGACCTAGGACCCAGCCTCTGATATACTTTCGATGAGGTCGCTCCGCGGTCTAAGAGTTTATAGCCATCCGGCAAAAAAAGAATAAGAGACAGCGTTAAAAATGCATAAGACCTCGCCGGCTATCGTCGGGTGATTTAAGTATCATTGTCAAAGTTAATCGAAGTCTGGGGACGATAAGTTTAAGTCTACACCGGAATCACATCGTCTGTGTCGGTTGACTGCGCTGCCGAGGAAGAATGTGACGTTCTGAGACGGACTCCGAGCGGCAAGTCGCAGCGGCACTGGAATGCGACTGGGACGACAGACGGGTGTCCGTGTTCGACTGTCTGACGACCTGCGCTGCAGATCATCTGAAGCCCGCAGCTGAGGACAACTGTTTGACGTGTCTACTGCTGCGTCTGCTGTTGCAAATGACGGAGACGATGACGTTGATGAGAGAACGGTGAGGTGATGGTCAGACGTTCGAGGACTTGAAGTCGAGTGTACTGAATCTCCAGCAGTCACGCTAGAGACGTTGTCACAACAGCTTGCTGTCGCGTGACTGCTCAGTGATTCAGCAGCCGCCGTGACATCACCCGTCTCCCTCGTCACAGCGTTGTCGTTGTGCGGTGTCGTCGGCAGGCTGCGATAATGTACAGAACGACAGTTGGTGGCGTCGCTGACCGGAAGCGCTTGTGACGTCAGCGATAAGTCACTGAGGCGTCGAGGTATCGGCCGCTGCCGACCGGATGAAGTAACGGTCGCTGTAGTTACCTTAGACGACGACGGCGGCGACGGCGACGGCGACGACGGCAGATCGCTGCAACTTGAGTTGAGTCGACCGCTGCCGGCTACGTGTCGCTGATGCTCGCTGACAGCTTCGGAGATCGCTGATTGACCAGTACTAAAAATGGTAGTTGGTGTGGTACTGGTGGAACTAGTCGTGGGAAAGTTACTGGTGGTTCTGGAACTAAAAGTGATGCGGGGAATGGCACTGGTGGAACTGGTCGTGGGACAGTTTCTGGTGGTTCTGGAACTAAAACTGGTGCTGGGAGTGGTACTGGTGGTACTGTTGGTGGGAGTGATACTGGTAGTACTGGTGGTAGGAGAGTTACTGGTGGTTCTGGAAGTGGAACTAAAACTGGTCATGGGAGTGCTACTGGTGGAACTGGTCGTGGGGAAGTTACTGGTGGTTCTGGAACTGAGAGTGGTAGTGGGAATGGTACTGGTGGTGAGAACATCGGTAGAAGCAGCGTTCTTTTGACAGCGACAAGGATCGCATCGTGCCAGATAGTTGTCCAAAGTATTCCAGCCGCCACCAATACGTACCATCACATGCTGGCGAAGTATCTACAGCACACGGAGATAAATAATGTCACGAAATAATCCAACATAGAAAAGATGGCAATTAGGGCTGCATTGCCACCTGATGCCGCAAGTCTCACCATGCAGTTGTTACTCCCTTTAATCAGTGGGGCGTCCTACCATATTTCAGACCAGGCTGGGTTGTAGACTTATAGCGATTCATCGATTTGTCTCAGCCCACTTTTCAGGCGACCCTTTCCCAGCTTTTTTCGCAGAGTCGAGTGCATCAAACTGTACCACATTTGGGAGGAACATATGGACCAATCATCGATGCCTAACAAATATGTTCTAGATTTCAGATGCGTTGCTCCGTTTCAAAACTAAGGAGTCAAAGACGACTGGCGCGAAAATCGAGGCCACATTTCTCACTTGTTCACCTCTAGTAAAATTAGAGAAGAGTTGACAAAATTCGTGAGTCAATTTTGTTAAAGTTTAGCCTAGGACCAAACCTCTGATATACTTTTGGCGGGGCTGCTGCGCGGGTTGGGAATTAGGAGTCTGGTGGTAGTCAAGCACACAGCATTCATCACGTCTTCATCGACTACGTCGCACGGCCTCATGAACAAAATACAGTCTCAATGTGAAAATGTCATCATGTTTTCAATATTCGTTCTCTCACAGTTTCTCTGTTAACTGCATGATACAACAAAGAGACAATATAATCCCATCTCTCTGCTGAAAGTGTAACTCGTTATTTATTACAAATAGCAACGTATAATGCTCGCCCAAGGAAATATATTTTTTTCGTCCATTGGGATAACGATGACCGTAACAGTACCGTTTGACTAGCTTATCGTTGTTTTAACATGAGATCATCTTACTCACCGATACTAGAGTTTGCGTGGCTTCCAATTAGCTCTAGTGCAGTGGTCAAGTAAGAGATATGTTTACCTCGTGACCTTGATGTCTACTTTGTATTTTTATAACTTCCGTTGCCTACTCTGCACTAAGCCCATGTGTTTCATACTGCTACAAAGTGTGAAATTCTATGGCTTATTTTCCCGAGGTTATGTCCCATGTTCTGACTCAGCAGCATGACTAGCTGTAACCTTTTAAGCTGTTCAGTTTTTCGGTTTGTTTTATCGTTATAACTTCATCACCGAGTTTGAAAATTGTCCATCTGTTGATCAGTGATGGTGCATGTTTGTATGATCCTGGTGACCTTGACCCTTATGACCTTATAGTAGTGTCGCGGGATACATTTCCTGCGTATAGCATGAGTACCAAACTCAAACTTTGTAGATAATCTTTGTTCTTAAACTATAAACTCCTGTACCAAATGCAGACGGGCAGCAATCCTGACACGGACCGCTGTCATTTCGACCTCGAATCTACTCATCAGGTACTCTTGACACATGCCACTTTCTCGTCAATTCTGTTCTGGAATTGTCATGTTTTATCAGTAACGGTTCTGATACGGACAGACTGAAAGACAGACGGGTACAATCCGCAGTGCTGCCTAGTATAGTGAAGGCCGCAAACACTAATTAAGGCAGGCAGCAGGCCCATTTAGCATACAGTTAGACCCACAGGGCAATTATTCGTATGCGGTGTGTCGGCCGCACATACAGCAATGCATTACACACAGCTATATACTGTAGTTAGCAAGCAGTAACTTAACGAGCTAAATATTCACACCACAGGCTTTTGCACGGCACTGTGATTATAGGTCAAATTGCAAAAGCTAGAATATTCGAACAAACTGAAAATTACAAAATAACAAAATAAAAATGAAGGCGGCATCGTCTACTGGATTATCAAATTATGTCACGAAGATAGCCTACGTAGGCCTATTTTAGCTCCCTAATTACGATAAAATCTGTCCACTAGTCTTAATACTGACAAACTTCAACATTTAGAAATGTAAAGTGATGCGTGAGTGGCTTATGTGCATGACTTCGCGTTCGCGCTGAATAGTCAACGTGAGTTCAAAAACGAAATAACAAAAGTATAGGCCTAACAGTGTTTAGCAAGAGCCCAGCTATTGCTGAGATAGCCGCGCAATGTTGAACAAGTCTGATTTTCGCTATCGAGTGAGGCACCTCTTTTTAACGCATTCTTTCTCGGTTGTCTCTGAGAATATCGCCATAAATCATATATTACCGGAAGCTACATTCTTTCGCCTACATTTTTGATTCAGACAGTTTGTGTCTGACTTCAACCGCAGTGACGTAATTCCGTAAAGGTAAAGGTAAAGGTAAATGTGGATTTGTATAGCGCCTTGTCGTAATAACACCTCTAAGGCGCTCAGATATGACACGCGTTCTCAAGGGATCTCACAGTTTTACCTGCACACCACGCGCACATCCGCTAACGGAATGAACCATACCTCCCCGTAATTGGCCCCAAAGCTACCGAATTCGCTGGAATAACGCAAAATAACGGCCATGACGCCGTTCCTGGTCATTCAAGTTCATCAACTGCGGTACCAATAAGAAGCCCGTATGCGGCTTCCTATGTGTGAATTACAATAATTTATCTCCTATCTTGTACCGTTTACGAGATATGGTGGATTACTCGTCCACGTTTCGCTGTCGACTCTGTGTGCTTCTTTTCAATGCACTCACAGGAGTGAACCATAAATTGAGGATTGCGAAATTTGGCCTCATGAAACTAGAAACATGGCGTGAAACATATTTCGATATATTGAACCATTCAGGTGTGACTCACGAGTATGACGGACGGAGAGACAGACAGACAGACAGACAGACAGACAGCATGCTGATAGCAAATGCCGGTGTTCACTGCGTTGCGCAGCCAAAAATCAAAGCCGTGAAGCTGACGTTAAAAGAAAGTAAAAACTTATAGATACCGCACTGAAGTAATCGGAGGTTACGTTCTGACGAAGAAAAGTCGTCGCCAATTACCGTCACATTCACTGCATTATACGTTTCAGTGCTAGAAATGCGTTTAGATAGTTTCAACGAGCGACGTCGCTTTGATATTGTTGCTGCAGACGCCTGCAAATGACTGTATATACTAGTTATCTTCTCTTGAAGCTCGAACTATCAACTACACGCGTTAAAAATCTGGATGCTTACGCGAACAAATATCAGCGTGAGATTGTCTCCGATGCGATACTTCCCCTCGGAAACGCGGACCATCGGATACTGGTTTGGACAGGTACATCTGGCGAGGATTTGTCGAACCTGTCAACACAGTCACTCACCGGTCGTCAGTGCGTAACTGCGTGCAAACACATACATCTAGACACAGACAGACATAACATTCTCGACAAACTGCTGCCGCTGCTGCTACGTGCGCAATGTGGCACTGAATGTCAGTGTCTAAACGTCTTCCGGGAGCTTCACTAAACAGCAGGCGTAATATAGTAACGCGCCAGAAGCGACTAATGAACAGCTCCAGCCGCGTCAGCAGTCAATTACTATTGATCATGATTATAATTTCCCAGTGAAATGCGTGTACAGACAAAATGCAATCATGTTGAAGATCTCAGATATAAGTCACTTTGCGATCACTTAAAATATTTTCAATAATATAACGAATTAAACTGTCCAAACGGAGCACAAACTTGCGCGCTACCATCAGTTTTAAATCTCAAGGTCAAAGGTCAAGGTCAAAGATCAAGGTAAAATGTTACTCAAATCTAATCACCTTTATCACCGTAACCAATATTCATACTACGTTACATTAATTTCCGATTGTTTCAGTTTAATGCGCGGACATACAGGCACAGTAGCACACAGACACACAGACACACAGACAGAAAACAATACCTGCTTCGCTCTGCGTGCATGTAATAACTGATCCGAACAATAGCATCAACATAAAACTTGCCAAAGTTGCAGTAATATTCAGAGACTGATAACTGATCTTCGGTTACTTCGATGTGTTACACATGAAAAGCCATCAGTCAGTATTTGACTGCACTGTTTATTACTGCTACGATGTTGTAAGTGACGGGGCAACAAAGCCAAGAAATAAACACACACTAGTGATTGATATTGTCAATGAAACAATAAGATGAACGAGACAGACCATTTCATCGAGCGACATCATATCGACTGGAATGATTGGTCTGTAACGACGCCGTTGCCAAGCTGAGCCACGTTTTTCAGACTGGGTCGTTTCCTCTGCTGAGACTGCTGCTTCCTCTGTCGTGACTGCTGCTTCCTCGATCCTGTTACTCACGTTCACACTTGGCGGCCTGATATTGCGTGTTGAGACCGTTGGTTCCTCGACCCTGTTACTTATGTTCACGCTCGGCGGCCTGATACATCGTGTTTTACGAGCAGCAGAGTGCGGCGTGGTCGCTGCTGGAGACTGTGGTGCATTCGACAGCGAATCTTGCTCGTCGTAGTTGTCGACGTGGCTGTCAGTGGTCGCTATCAGTGCACTGTCATCAGCACGCAGCTCAGCGTCAATCTCCGCCTCCAGACGCACAAGCTGCGGTGCGGGAAGTCCTACTCCCAGCGCGGCACTTCGACGTCCTACTTCAAGCAGAGACAACGCCACTTGTCGCTCGTTGCGTTCCGCCGGCGGCTGACAGATGAGGTCGCCTGTCTCAAAGAGCACGTCGTCAGGCATCTGGAGCGGCCGCCGACGACACCACGCGAGGAACGCCGCGACATTGACACGCGCCTGGAACGACCCCGGCTCCACGCCACGCTCGCGGTACACCACCGGCTCAGACCGGATATCACGTGATTTGATGGCGTCATCGACGATACAGGCGTAGCGACAGAGCAGAATGCCCGTGTCCAGTCTGTCGAACAGATCGTCGGCAGTGATGGTCATCTCGTAGAGCTCGCTCATCCACTCGGCGAGATCTTCCTTCATCACGACGACGTACTCGTCCTGAGATCTGTACTGCTGAACAGATCGCAGCGACACTGGCGGCACGGACCGTTCGCCAGGACTAAACAGACCTTCTGGGTCGCCAACAGTCACTGTCCCATCCATCATCGTCAACGTGTCGTTATCACATCGCGTTGACGCTTGTTTGGATTGCACCGTAACGACCTCGATACAGACGTCGGCGATTATGATTACTGAGCACTGACACTTTACTGAGACGGCGGCGCTCTACGTTGGCACATTGAAGCGAGAGAGTGTCGTGTCGACGTTGAGTGCGCCGAGGCAGGTGTGTGTGTATGAATGCAGGCACATGACGACCAACACAGCACGCCGCCATGCGCGTCTCGTCTCACTCACACAATAGCACGAACCAAAGGACCGAACGCCTACATTGGCATCTGTACAACGTGCATGCAATTAGCTCGTGCCTACTACCACTACAACACCACTGGGTGGTCCGGACATTACTCAGTGCTTTCTGTTCGTCTTTCCGCCTGCTTGTCGAGTACGCATTCAAGCAGTATAATAGCGAAGTGTAAAATAATGACCAATACTAAGGCTACTAGCCAATGATTTGCGAATCATGGGCCAGTATTGTCAGTATCAGACTGACAAATTATCTTAGGCCTACATCAACGGCATATTTATTCACTGTAAATGATCTGTAAAGTTTTACGTAATGGTTAGGCCCGATCTGAGAAACATAGACAAACAGATACATTACACAGCTTTTAACACTTATTTTAAACCGCAGAATGAGATATGTCGCTTATTATTTTTGGCTAATGGTATGATTACGACCGGTCGTCAGCGTAACGAACTCGCTAACATGGCGATCGGCCGTATAACAGCGTCGTTATTCTGCCCACCGGCCAAATAGCGAAGCGGTTATATGGCCGACCAGCAGTATAATTCAACCTATAGACTATAATTAGCTGAAAAATAATGAACTAAATTTTGCTTCACAATAAATGCATTCTTTCTTATTCCGCCGTATTTACTACCTTCATCAACAAGAAACTCATCAGGAGATGAGATAGGGAACGTGAACTTTCTGTACGACGACATCGTACACGTACTACAAAATACAATTGACTCGTGCATTCCGCCACAGATCGACGCGGCGGTTATGTGTGGAACGCATGTTTACCAAATTCAGTGAAATAACGCAATGTAACGGCCATTACGCCGTTCAAGGTCATTCAAGGTCACC
>Ga0049105_1000827_pt1 | contig 12136 bp, 9 predicted proteins | sample WorMetvaBAHAMAS1_FD_61260 | JGI IMG/M metagenome (GOLD analysis project Ga0049105, IMG submission 61260) | Worm MetaG Olavius vacuus BAHAMAS.1 | ecosystem: Host-associated > Annelida > Digestive system > Unclassified | place: Germany: Marburg | collected 2013-04-09 | reverse complement strand
CATGGCTAACTCATGGAAGTAACCCATGGTATTTCCATGGTGAATTCATATGGGCAAAAACCCATGGAAAACTCATGGATTATTCCTCATGACTTTTCCATGGGGCATTTTTGTAAGGGTATTAAGCTAAATTTTTTACACCAAACTTGGGTTTCAACTCAAAAACCTAATTAATGCAAATTCCCATAAAATGAGTAAAACCGAACTTAATTGCAACATTACTTCGGGGTCTGGATAAACTTCGATTTACAACTATAGTTTATAACTCAAGTTAAGCGAAACATTCACTTAATATGCAACAACAAAAAAACAAAATTCATAGCATGCAGAATATGAGTTGACCTCTGGGCTCGGACAAACCTGCTGGTGTTGACGTTGGAAAGCGTTGACAAGGTCGTAAGGTAAGCACGACAGCAGGTCAATGACGAACCAGGTCTTCAAGTAGTTGAGACGAATCACGCGCGGGTCGGAGATGACTTCTCCGGCGGGACCGACGAACGTCGTGTGAAAGTTGATGAGAATGTCGACGAAGAAGACGACGTCGACAACGGAGTCGATGACGAGAATGGCCGGAGAGTCGCGCGTCTTGTTGTGAAACGCGACGTTGTACGGCACCATGACGGCCGTGTAGAACGTCAGTAGCAGTATCAGCCAGTTCCACTTGGCTTTGAACACGGAGTAGTGCAGGATAATGTGCTGCGGAGTCTTGGGTGCCTCCTGTCTGTAGTACGGCAGTGCTTCTGACGGATCGAAACTCATCAGCTGCAGCTGCTCATATACATCACTAAAGACGAATATACAGGGTAGGCCAAAAACCGGACCATTTTTTAATTTATAACTCCCGGATGTTATAACGCAGAAAGGCGTTCGTATATCAAGACTGGTATTTTGATTGTTACCTCATCGAAATATTCTTTGCACAATACTGTTCTGTATTGGATTAGTGTAAAGAAAATATAACTGTGATAAAATTCAAAACAATATTCTTACTCCAAATGAAGTACTGAACATGATATGGGTCGCCTTGTCGCCATAAAACGGACCACCAACTCATGGCGATAACTTCGTCAAATCTTAACTGATTTTCAAAATCTCTCACCTCTAGTAATAATAATAAATTTCCAATAAAATGATGTAAAAAAATAAATATTTCCCACCATACCTTAAGCATGTTGCTGCACTACCTCAAAAAGTTAGTTCAAATTTGTTGCGAATTACAAGACATGCGACTTTAAAATCGTATATTTGACATAAAATGACATCAGTATCAACCAAGGTCGCCACTCGCCACCATCGACATCTTGTCTGACTTATCTGACCAAGCAGTGTAACAGAATATGCTTCAGATGATCAACGCGTCCCATCTTTCGACGATACAATGCTCTCCAGAATGAGAAATAACCAGACCGAGGTGCAAAGTTCAAACTACTCATGGGAAGTTTTCTTTTTTCGACAAACTCTGGTACGTGGGAGCACATGAACAGCGAATTGTTATTTATAGCGTAGTACAATTCACTGCACTTGTGCAAAAAATATTTAAATATTTAAATATTCTTTGATAACTGCAGAAATATTTAAATATTTAAATAATCTTTGCATGAAATTTGAGTGTGAAATTTAGTACGAAAACTGATCCGTCGGACGCCGTTCTAGATCCTGGGGGTATCTTGACGCCAGTACAGTACATCCTAGAAAGTCGCCTAGGCTCGTCTCCAGACTTTTCCATAACGCAAAGTCCATCGCCTCATCATTTCGGGAAATGGAATGTATACGGGTTAAGACACAGCTAGGCTATGAACCTGTACAGTCATTGTAATTTAAAATATATGTGCGCAATTATATGAGCAATTGTGTATGATTATGAGGCAGAGTATTGCGTAATGTAGTTGTAGGCCGATTATGACGTACGTTGGTCGTCTGTGGCGGCATGTCGTCTTGAGGTGCTTCAGTCGTTGGCTGCGCCGAATTCATGACGCCACTACCACCAGCAGTACCACCAGCAGCAGCAGCAGCAGCGGCAGATGCTGTTGGGGGAAATAACACCGAGCGGTTACGGGCGACTGACCTCGCCAGCCACGCGAACTTGCTGAGACCAGTGCCTGCACGTATCATCAGTTCAATCGCATTACATCTTCCTGCTGCCGTTTGCCCTGCACGACAATAGCGTGTCACTGACACGTTCCGGCGGCAGCTGAAACCTTAACTCTTTGGAGCGGAGCAGACAGTGGGTCGATGGGTCATGGGTTACTGGGTAAAATGGGATACTGTTTAAGATGGGTCATATGGGTCGCGGGTTGATGTACATTCACTCACGAGCCACGTAGGGATGTGTATTTATCCGTCTATCATCACATAACTACGGCACAGCGAAAAACGCTCTTCCTTTAAACTGTTGAGACAACTTTAGTGGTGCTACAGGGATAGAGAAATAAATTGCCGCGAGCGTAATTTACTGTTCGTTATGCTCAGACTGCTCCGTGTGAAATAATTTACTCTCTCAGCCATCTGACGCCGCCCTGTAAAATGTCGTCTGTCTATATTTAGCGTGTATAACGATTACTGTTTGCGTCATTCATAAAGCACACTCGTACATCGACACACTGGATTTTTGTCACTGTCGTCGTTAGACAACGTTCGCGAGTCACGCACAATCGTTGTTTCAATAGGTGACTGGGTCATGGCTCACTGCCAATGACCATTGAGGTATACCATCGGGCGCCGTTGTACCGTCTCTGTGATCCTTGCACCGTCTACTTCATTACTTGCTGATACTGATGGCGTCGAGCTCACAGACTGCAGCTGTGCATGACGGCATTGCAGTAACAGATGGTTGCAGACCATGGTAACTGCGTACAGTACTGGAACCATCGCACCGACAGATTGCCATAGACAGCGAGTTTAACATGCATAGGCTACTTATTTTAATCAAATCGTACACGGAGTACAAAACAAAGAAAAAGAAAAGATTACATAGTTGCTAGGTAATTTACCATGCAGTTAAATTCATCTCTCGACAATATTGTATAGTAGCCAGAGTTCTTATCAACAGTATCGCCCAGTAATATACACTCTGTCTCAAAAAGTTCACCCTTTTTACTTTTGTTATTATTCGGTCAAATGTTGACTGATTTTAATAATATTTGGTAGTATTGCAGCTGAGAAAATTTGCAAACAAATGACTTATTCCCTTGTTATAATATCCAGTTTATATATGAATATTGACATTATAGAAAAAAAACAAAAGATATTCTGTATGTTTTCAATGCTGCAGCTTCGTCGTGCCAGTTTCTTGCAGCTCTTTCAAAAATTTGTTTTATCCCCACAGGCTCCAACCTTTATTCAGAAATTCATTAATAAGTTTTTTTACTCCATAGTCTTTAAAAAACGTACAAATTTTCCATTAAAATTCGATCTTCCATTGACACCAAAAAGTCGTCTGTTATCAAGCAATGTGCGTTCGGTATCCGAATAAGCAAGTAAATTAACCACAGAAGCGGGCCCATCATGTATCACGTGAATCAATGACACATATGATTCACAGACTGAAGAAAACAACTTCTATGACAGTATCGTCATCGCAAAAACTGTCTGAAATGCGGTATTAGAATTTTTACGTCATGGAATTGAGAGATAAATGAGAGTCATTTTACGATGTAAAGTAGCGACGCATAACGAATAAGTGTCCAAATTGCTACACATCAGTCTTTCAAATTTTATCAGCTCTGTTTTTGCCCGATATTGTTTGAACTGATTTACAGTTCGGAAAGTTATCACAAAAAATAAAAAGGGTGAACTTTTTATTGAGACACATTGTAGAGTCTCGCGTGAACCAAAACGTTTATCATCTCTTATCAAAGAACAGTATTTTTTAACTACACTATCAACATGATAAACTTTATTTTACCGAATAAGCTGCAACGACATGGTAATCTCACCACTAAAGCTCTAGATTAATTGGACAAAATCGCCTTATATCAAAACTGCCGTAGACGAAATTGTTCATACGCTAAAGGTGTCCCTCTTGTACAGGCCTATGATCAATAAGCAATGTTGTGCATTACCAATGTTATTAATGTTTTGTCGTGTTAACACCGCGTATAAGTTAAATGTCAGAGCATAGCCAGGTTTTTAAGCTACCATCATACGCACATGCGCCAGTCGATACTTCGTAACGTGCTGCCTAGCGACCCAACGCAAATGCTCATAAATAAATTTGGTGCCCGTCGTTCGAGATTTTAGCATGCAAATGCGTACAGTGTCTAAAAATCGCAAATAGACATACCATTGATCCCAGACTCCCACGTTTCGGCGTACAATGCAACGCACGTAAAAAATAAGACCTGGACGAGTTCTGGTTTGTTTGACTGTTAGTACGTATTTGTGTATGTCTTACTTCACTGAAAATAACTTGGTAGGCGAGTTAGTAGGCTACCTTTGCCGTTTTGTTCCGGGATCAGCTGCTTCAGCAATGTGATGTCTTTGAACAGCAACAGGAGCATCATTATCGCGTCGTTGTTAGACTTTATCGGTGCAACGTGTACAAGCAACCACAACGGCGTTTCTGAAATAACACATATTGTTTGGCATCGTTTATTTTGTACCGTAAACTACTAATGCAGACGAAACAGAAGCAGAGCAAACATTATGCACCTACACATTGCTATGCACAAATAAAGATGAGTTACGTTGTATAATGACGCAATGTGACCTCTGTTGAATTTTTTCAAATACATCAAACAAATATAGTTGAATGTCAGTAATATTATGATCCGTTCTTAGCTCGGCTGGCTGAGCAGATATTATAGCCGGTCAAAAGCTGTCTGTCTTTGTATGTGTGTCTGCATGTAGTAACTTCAGTGGCGTCAAAACAGTGCTGCCATCGAGCGAATGAGAATAAACAGACTATAACTGTGCTGCCAGCTGAGTGTCACAGCTCATGGGCTGTTTATTTAATAACGATATAAGGTAAAACGTCTACAAAACGGCAAATGTATGTATTACTGTTCTTCATGTAGAGTAGAATCTCCATTTGGTCTTCAACTTGTTTCTGGAGCGCTTCCTGGAGTCGGCTGATGGTGGCCTGGTTGGTGAGTTCTCCGTGCATGAACGCGCAGACACTGCTGCGATGTAGCAGTTCGTTGATGCTGAAGCCAGACATGGCGCAAAACGACGAGCTACTGTGAACAATCGGGAAGTCCACGATGCGCGCGTTCGCCAGGATGAAACTGCAACCTGGTCACAAAAACAATGTGCATTTTATAAGATATATTTCTCATGAAGGCTGCAGTGACAGTGAAACTGGGTAAGAGACGGTTTGCGAAACGGTGGTCTATAAAACGCAGCAGTTTACTTTTGATGATAGCTCTAACCAACCATAACCGATAGATTCAAGACTTGAACCAGTGACATATTCACCACACACACGTGATAAACTGTTCCACTTCCGGCCTAGACGTCCTATGAGATGGTGAAAGAGTAGGGTGGTCTGTGGCAGCAACACGTTGCCAATATGACATCACTGAGTATTGGCAAAGTCGCTTGACGTCATGTCACGTAGGCCTACTGATGCAGAAGGCTATATACTTGGCTTACGAAAAAGCTGCTCTTTTATGCGATGTTAGACTGGAAATTCCTAATTCCTTCTCGCTAATGTTGCGTTAATTAACTGTGATATATTCAAGTTTGGTTTTGTGCATTTTCTACTTCAGTTTTATATTATATAAAATGTACGTGACACTTTAAACTGTCGCTGTTTGTGCGGTGTTTTTTCTAAGTAACGTTTGACAGTCATATCTGACAGTCTTCTTGCTTGTGTTATTATGCGAAATAATCACATGCAGTATCGATTATAAGCAAACAAGCCTATAGAATAATCAAGATTCAAAGGCAGCAAAGTGCACGTATCAGTCGCAAGACAACGAAAAGCTATAGGCCTATCACCAAATAGAGTGCCAAGTATATGCCGACTTTAAGAATGATGTTGTTGAGTAAGGTTTAACGTCCCACCAAACACATTATAAAAATGATAAATTTGTTTCAATCTGTCAACCTTTATGCAGTGACATCGTCAGACTTCTCCCGTATTCTCGACTTTCATGCTGATTATCCCTCTCTCTAACACTAGGGCTTTCCCCGATCAAGCAACTCACAAATTCAGTTAAAGGGTCAACGAACAAAACAACGGCAATTCTGGTTAATAGGTTGAATGAAGTGTAGAAGTCGAGGAAAACTTGATGGGGCGTGTCCCATTGCTTATCGACTAAGCTTACTGTCTAAACATGTGTGTATGTGTGAAAGTAACAGCAGCCATAGGCAGACCTTGGCTGGCGGCTTTGCGACCGATGTTGTCAATAAACGTGTTCTGCGGCGCAACAAGACCACGGCGAGATGAAGCCATCAGTTAATATTTGCAACTCGATCCAGTCTTCAGCAACTGATGCAGAATTCCATCGAACAGCGCACTGAATACGTCACAGCAGTAATAGTACACCTCTCTCTCATCATTATCGCCAGAAAATCACTTAGATTACGTTTTCACGGGGCGTCCGCTTTGCTCGCAATGCAGACTGCTGTACTATAGGAATTCTGTCCGTCTGTCCGTCTGTCCTTCGGTCACATTCCGGTGTTTTGTCCAGACGAATGAACATACGATCGTGCAGTTTTCAGCATCAGGTAGGACAATCATCTAGTTGCTGGAGAGGTAAAGTTTATCCGGATATTCGTAGGGATCACCTCTAGCTAGAGTGTTGAAGTGATGCACTTCCGTCCCTGTCGCTAGGGAAAATTTCACCAATAATCGGCCATAACTTGGAAACGGTACAAGATATGAAATAAGTTACTATTAATCATTAATAGAAAGTCGCATATGAGCTTTCGATTGGTACCAAAATCGGTGACTTTCAATGACATTGAACGGCGTAATGGCCGTGTAGTTTGCGTTATTTCGCCGAACTCGGTAGCTTTTAGGGTTCAATATGTAAAAGTGGTTGAAGATACACCGACACATTCTGCGAGTGAAATGTAGCCCATAAATCTAGTTTTAGCGGTGTATCACTTATAACGATATTCGCGATGAATCACCCCCAGCGAGGGCGTTAAAGTAAAGCGACCCCCTGCCGCTAGCGAAAATCTGACATATGATCAGCCATTACTTGGAAACGGTGTAAGATAGGAGGTAAGTTAGTATAATCACTAAAGGAAGTCGTATATGAGTTTCCGATTGGTACCGAAATCGGTGACCTTGAATGATGTTGAACGGCGTAATGACCATTATTTTGCCTTATTTCGTCAAATTCGGTAGCTTTCCTGGCCAATTACGTAAAAGTGATTGATTAGCCATCAACAGATTGTCTACCGAGAAATGTCATAAAGTACGCCAACTAAGCACGAAGGACGCGCTGTGCTCTTCGCGGTAGCGGAGCTTCTCGTTAGATTACGTTGTGTGCTGATATGTCAGTCTTTATGTCTAGACTCAGATAGTCTTAATCGAAATGATCTGTCTTTAAGTCATGTTACAGAAGGGGACACGATAAATCGCCGTTTGAAACTCCGTATCAGCTATACGCGTATACGATGTTTAGTTTGGATGCAAAATTATCTATATTTCTGACGAAAAATAAGCACAGACCTGTCGGAGAGACTAAACCTATGTTGAATGCGTCTTGTCGGGCTACGCCATGCCAGTAAGCCTAGCGCAAATGAGAAGAGATGACACGAGACGCCGATGCTTCCGCATCCGCAGCAGCAGCAGCAGCAGTCCGCCCAACATGTAGCAGCATCACTCACCTGTATCAATCACATGCTGGCTTAGCGCTCAGTGCACGTCGTAGGTCCACGATATGGATTAGACGCGTTCTTTGATATGCTGCGGTCTCGTAGTAGAAATTAATAACGAAATATGTTGCTATCATCTTTCTAGCTTATAGCTCTTGCTTTTCATCTTTTTTTCTAAGCAGGAAATAAGGATTGCCGTTTAAGTGTACAGTCAGAATTTAGCAGTAAATTTTTTTTGCAAACGTGTTTTGTACGCCAATGAACGTAAAAACTTCAGAGCTGGGACAAATCTCTATTTTTCTAGTTAATTAGAATTAGAATTAGCTGAGGAAAACTGGCAATTAATTAGAATTAAATTGGCAATTTTTTAAACTAATTAATTAGAATTAGCATTAGCTCAAATCTAATTAAGTAGAATTAGAATTAGTTTTTAGCAAAAAATATTGAACGCTCAACAATATAACTATCGGAACAGTTCAATGGTGCATATGAAAAGTGTACTTGTTACTGCTGTATCTGCTAAAACAAAGTACTATGAAAAGCTAATCATCTCTCTGCAAATAATCTCAGTCAGAAATAATGTGATCACAGCTATCAGTCTGGTTCAAGTACCGAGAGGTGCTTCAGGGAAAGTTTGCACAGCCTTGGATAAATTCGAAAGTCTTATAACATTTATCTTGCTAACTATTGTACTGTCGCACCACCTCGCCCGCTATACTCCGCCGGCCGCTCGAATCCCTCATCCTCAAGGTCGAGCAGGCGGGTGGCTGCGATCGGCCCCGGTCGCCTCCCCGTCAGTTCCCGTATAGACGACCAGGGCGTGCGGGGTCCGCTGACCAGAACATCGTCCGTTAGCAAAATACTATTCACTCGGTCTAGTTCTCGCGGTGCGTCGGCCATCGATCGAGAATCAGACAACACGTAGAATATATTGATATAATGTAAACAAAAGAGACACACTAACAACCAACCGAAAAAAAGAGAGAGAAGAGATGAAAGAGGCAGAAATTAGCTCTGTCGCCCTATTTATACAACAGCTAGCATAGATGCATAGATGCGAGGTAGTAATAACAGTCCGGTCACATGACCACGCATTTCGCTATAGTACTAATTAAAATTTCAATTAGAATTAGACCAATATACCAATTAATTAGAATTAAAATTAGCAATAAATCTAATTAATTAGCACTTAATTAGAAGTAGTTTGTTGAATTGCCAAATTACCCAGCTCTGAAAAACTTACATCCGTCTTAATGTTTTCACTGAAAGTATAAAATAAACTGCATCAGTTTGCATGTTGTTCAAGATACATTACTCCCAGCTAGAAAGTATCAACTGATTTCACAAATGAAAGAAATTATTTATTATTGTTTGCACATAGGTCCAGGTATTGCGTATCACAGTACATTGTAATACAAACTCCGAAACAAAAAAAAACTCAATATACAAAAATATTACAAGGAATTGCTTTTGCGTATCTCCGATATATACAAGTAGCTCATCTATCGCAGAGAGACCGCGCTGCAGGGTGGGTTAGTTATGGCCAGAACAAAACTGGAAGACTGTAACTGGGAGACAATATTTTATGGATATTATAGGACTATCTCCCACAACCTTGACGTAATTGGCCAGCAAAGCAATCAAATTCGGCAAAAAAACGCTAAATAAGGGCTATTACGCCGTTCAAGGTCATTCAAGGTCATCGAGGTCGGTATCAATCGAAAGCCCGTATGCGACTTCCTATTAGTGATTAATAGTAGGCCTAACAGACATCCTATCTCGTACTGTTTCTGAGCTATCCCAAGTTATTGTTAAAATATTGGACACTTTGCGTTTTTGGGCCCTCTTTTGAGGCTTAGAGACAACGTACGATGTACATATCTTGGACTCATTGGAAAGCGCGTAGTGGATTTCCTATTAGTGTTAATTGAACTTTTTTTCTCTAGGTGTTACGGCTGAGACGCTACCGCGAAAATAGATAGAATATCGGCGATTTCGCTCCAACGGGGTCCGCTTGAGCCAAAATTTCAAGTAGAAGGGGTCGCCTCACCAACCATTCTTTTCTTCAGAAAACTAGGCTAAATGATTTTTCGCATGGTTTAAAAATCTGGATCCGATTTTTCTTCCGTTTTGTCACAATCCACGCGTTTGACAGACAGACAGACAGGCGGACGGACGGACGCACACCTTTCTCGCGTCTAGACCGCCCTGCATTCAATGCAGCGCGGTAAAAATGCAAATTACGCGAGGAAAATTGTTAGTAATAGCAGGCTTGTTACTGAGACTAGAACATAGTGAGACCACGGCCAAGACCGAGGCCAGAGAGTGCAAGACCGAGATCGAGACAGAGACCGAGACCAAAAATCTGTTATGAGACCGAGACCAAAAACTACGAGACTAAGACCGAGACCGAGACCAGTCCAGTCAAGTCAATTGCATGTGAAAGTAACACAAATCGATAGGCCTATGCTTTATTTGTTTATTACACACATGAGGTGAATGATGAACCGGAAATGATCAGAAGCAAGATGTTCAACGATAATAATTAGATCCAATGTTGCGAGTCGTTAATTAATTAAGAGAGCAAATGATTGCTTTAAGACCACGAGACCAACACGTATGAGATCCGAGACCAGTACCTCATGGGACCGAGGCCGAGATCAAAACCAATTACTGTGAGACCGAGACCGAGACTGAGACCAAAAAGTGGTCTCGAGACCTTAACATCCCTGAGTAACAGTAATTAATAATATATGAAAAACTGCTGAGGCTGCCTGACAGTTGAGCCGAGCGTCGTTATGTAATTGGCTACGTCACGATCGACGGCACGTGACAAACACCTGCGCGCACCTGACTGCTACAGCGAGTGTTGTCATGACAACTGCACAAACAGACGGCATCATTAGCGACGAAATGGCTTCTGCAATCACGGTTGAATCACAGTCAGAGATGAATCAGCTGAGTAGGCAGCTTGGCCAACTAGACAGCAGCGAAAATGGCATCGTTATCTTCATTCACTCCGACCCCGTGAGTGAATACTTTTAGCTTAGGCCTATTAATTGCGACAGTCAGCGAAGAGCTGCGAATATAGGCCTAGTTGCAAATTTATTTTGCTTTGACGCCTGGGTGCGCAGTTGTATATCGTATTGATTGATGTATTGATCTGTTCAGCGGTAGTTTTTAGCGAACATGAACGTGAGTTCACGTTAGCTAGATGCTATCGCTCGTCCGTCTGTCTGTCGTCTGTCTGTCTGTCTGTCTGCCTGTAACGCTCGTGCGCCCTACTCAGGCGATTAAAGTTTTCGGCAATATTTCTACGCCATTTAGTACGCTGGCCATCTGTTGACATCCAGGTAAAATTTTATGGAGATCGTTCCAGGGGAACCCCTCCGTCGGGGGAGTTAAACACTAGATAGGTAGCCGAGTATAGCGATTTTGGACCTATCGAACGCTATATCTCGGAAACGGTGCAAAGATAGCAGCTAAGTTGGTATTAATCACTAATAAGAAGTCGCATATGAGCTTTCGATTGGTACCAAACTCGGTGACCTTGGATGACCTTGAACGGCGTAATAGCCCTCACCGTAGCGTAATTTCACCGAATTCGGTAGCTTTCGGGACGGATTACGTAAAAGTGGTTGTGTATACGCCAATACTTTCTGCAGCAGAAATGTAGGCCAAAGAATCTAGTTTTGAGCGATATATCATTTATGGCGATATTGGTAGGCATAAGGCAATCACCCCCAGCGAGAGCGTGAAAGTGAGGCACTCCAGCCTCGCTAGCAAAAATTTGACCATAACTCGGAAACGGTGCATGACAGGAGGTAGCCTAAGTTAGTATTAATCACTAATATGAAATCGTATATGCGCTTTCGAATTCGATTGGTTCTAAAATCGATGACCTTCAACGACCCTGAACGGCGTAATGGCTGCTACTTTGCCTTATTTTAACGAATTTGGTAACCCTGCGTTTCAACTCATAACCGCTTCCTCGAGCATTGAACTTATTGATCAAAAGTCGCCTTCTATAACACATAGAGCGGTGAATTTAATGTGCGTAACTAAATTCACGCAATCGCGGACGGACACGAAGCTACCTGTAAATCGGTTCATGTTACTTACTTTTAATTTATGGTCTAAGTTTTACTTTACCGTTACACGGCGTGGCGACGAAGAGCATTGACCTGTGGCGAAATTTATGCGCGATTATTCTGTATTTTTACCGCGCTGCATGTAATGCAGAGGCGGTATTGTGATGAGATTTCTGTCCGTCTGTCTGTCTGTCCGTCCGTCCGTCTGTCTGTCACACGCGTGTATTGTGACAAAACGGAAGAAAGATCGGTCCAGATTTTTATACCATACG